>Ga0315338_1003579_pt1 | contig 13382 bp, 8 predicted proteins | sample ASW8metaG_FD_204518 | JGI IMG/M metagenome (GOLD analysis project Ga0315338, IMG submission 204518) | Ammonia-oxidizing marine archaeal communities from Monterey Bay, California, United States - ASW #8 | ecosystem: Environmental > Aquatic > Marine > Coastal | place: USA: California | collected... | reverse complement strand
CTCGATTCTCGACGACACCGTGTCATTCGAATCCACGACGGCAGGAGATGTCGTCAAGGTCGGGGACCTTGAGTTCCGAGTGGACGGTGCCGGCAGCGTCCGCTTCGATGCGACGAGTGGAGCTGTCGTGACTCTCGCGTGGAGCACGACCGGAAGCGTTCCCTCGCTGCGAGTCGAATGCGGCTCGCTCTCGATCCTGAGCACAGAGCGAGAGTTCGAGGTGAACGGCGTCGAGATCGGCTCTACCTGCGAAGTTGTGGTCGTCGATCCCCACCCGTCCCTACTGCTCCGCACGGGGGCCGATGCGCCGATCGACAAGATTGCTCACCACGTGTTTCGTATCGGTGGGGATGGCACGATCGGCCTCGACCTCGGCACGTCCCCTGACATGGTCTGCCAGAGCCTCATCAGCCGCGCGGTCGGGCTACACGAGACAGGAGCTGGCTCGTTCGCGATGCCAGAGATCGGGAGGCACCTGATCGTCGCAGGCTGGCTCGTCTGGGCGGGCGGCCCGGGAGGAACCTCACTCACACTCGACGGCATGGTCGTTCCCGCGCCGGTGACAGGAACTGCCGCCGACCTGACAACAGATCGCACGTGGAGGTCCTGGATCTCCGATGTCACCGATCTTCTTCGTCAGGTCGATCCTGGGACGGTCGAGGTGGAGATCGCCGGCTGGGTCGCTTCCGATGGAGCGAAACAAGACCGAACCGGTGGCGTCTTGCACGTCGTCGTCGACTCGCCGGGCACGTGCTCGGTCGACCGGTTCCGATCGGTGAACCCGCCTGAATCTCTCGTGCCGTTGACCGGTGCCAAGGACGCAATGCGGGTGTCGATCTCCGTGCCAGATGATCTGCATGGCAACGTGACGTGGACCCTCACCTTCGCTGGGGTCGAGGAGAGGTTCGTCGGCGAGTGTCGAGAAAACGTGCTCGTGCTCTGGATCGGAACGGAGTCTTCGGTCGTCGAGAACGCTGTGTGCGGCGGAGCCGCCGCGTCGATCCAGGGCCCACCTGTCAACGTCGTCACGACTCACGTCGGCGAGCTTGCGGTACTCCGGATACAGCTCGACGCACCAGCTGGTCTCGGACAACTGTCAGCATGTGTGGGTCATTCGGCAAACGACTGCTTCGCCAGCGAGAACAGCGAGGATTCAACGGCCGTTTCCGGGATGCTCATCGGTCCTGGCCAGCTGGACATCACAGAAATACCCTGAGCAGAGGACACCACATGGGATCAACAAACTCCGTCAGCGGCAACTCGATGGAGAACAACAGCGGCGTCATCCAGGTGGGCGATGGCAACGCCGCGAACGTCACCAACACGACCTCAGCTGCAGAGAAGGACATCGACCTCATCGAGGCTGGCCGAACGTCGGCGGTCGAGGCGGCGCGCACGGCTCCGATATTCATCAGTCATTGTCACGACGATCATGAGATCGTCACGCTGCTGCTCGAGCTGCTCCAGGACGGCCTCGGACTCGGTGACGACGACATCTTTGCGACTGGCCAGCTGGGCACGACGATCGATCAGGGCGAATATTGGCTCGACGTGCTGAAGAAGAGGCTGCAGGACGCGCAACTCGTCATCGTCATTGTCACGCCGGCGTACTTGACAAGCGACTTCTGCATGATCGAACTAGGAGCTCTGTGGTCCGGCGAGACTCCGCGGATCCCGCTGATGGTGCGTCCGGCCGACTTTGGGAACGTGGGTGCTGTACTCGGCTCGATGCAGCTGTCGAAGATCGACGACGAGAACGCGCTGAATGCCATGCGCGATCGTGTTGTCGAGGCGAAAGATCTGTCGCCCGACACCAGCAAATGGGAACGGAAGCGCTCTCGGTTCTTGGCGGAGATCGTTCACATGCCGGGAGCCGCAGCCCGCACAGTCAAAGCTTTCGATCAGACTGAGCTGGCCAACGCACTCGAGGACCTCAAAGCCGAGGGCTGATCCACATAGGGCGAGGCCGCGATCTACGGTCGACGTATGGCTGGACGAGGCGTACCGGAGCTCCATCGGATCAATCGGCGGCTCTTCCTTCGGGACGTTGGTCGGGGGACACTGGCAATCGCGGTGCTCGGTCCTGGGCTGATCGCCTGTAGCAACGGTGACGACGGCACGATCGCAACAGTCCCATCAACCACTCGCGCATCCACCACGACCACCCCGCCTGCGACGGCCGGGGCGACATCGACGACCGACGCTCCAGAGCCGTCGACGACAATTGTCGAGGCCGAGACGACCGACACTCCGCCACTCACTGAGGCCCAGCTCCAAATGCTCCGATGGGAACGGGTCAACCTCGGGTTCGTCAGCGCATACGTGTTGGCGAGAGGGCGCGAGATCGCCATCGTCGACACAGGAACCGGCGGCAGTGCCACTCAGATCGGAGACGCTCTCACTGGCCTCGGCGCGAACTGGGACGACGTCGACCACGTCATCCTCACCCACCTACACGGCGATCACGTCGGCGGCCTGCGGTCGGTGCTCGATGCGGCGCCGAACGCGACGCCCTACGCCGGTGAGGCCGATGTTGCAGGCATCACCAGCACACGGCCGCTGACTGCCGTGAACGACGGCGACGAGGTGTTCGGCCTCGAGATCATCGGCACTCCTGGCCACACGCCAGGACACATTGCCGTGCTCGACGCCGCGTCGGGATTCCTCGTCGCAGGCGACTCGCTGAACGAAGCCAACGGCATGATCGTCGGTCCAAACCCCAACTTCAGCTCCGATCACGACGATGCGCTCGACGCCGTTCGCAAGCTCGCGACCCGAGAGTTCGACACCGCAGTGTTCGGTCACGGCGAGCCGTACATCGGCGACGCATCAGAAGCGGTCGTCGCGCTCGCTCAATCGCTGTAGTCCTGAATACGCCGCCGACGTAGGCTTGGGTCGTGCCTTCTCTTCGTTCCAAGACCTCGACCGCTGGTAGGAACCAGGCTGGTGCCCGCGCCCTGTGGCGCGCTACCGGCATGACAGACAGCGACTTCGAGAAGCCCATCGTCGCCATCTCGAACAGCTTCACGCAGTTCGTACCAGGTCACGTCCACCTGAAGGACCTCGGCCAGCTCGTCGCGCGCGAGATCGAAGAGGCTGGTGGTGTCGCCAAGGAGTTCAACACCATCGCCGTCGACGACGGCATCGCCATGGGCCACGGAGGCATGCTCTACAGCCTCCCGTCACGCGAGCTCATTGCTGATGCGGTCGAGTACATGGTCAACGCACACTGCGCCGACGCGCTCGTCTGCATCTCTAACTGCGACAAGATCACCCCCGGAATGCTGATGGCAGCGCTTCGCTTGAACATCCCGACCGTGTTCGTCAGCGGCGGACCGATGGAGGCCGGCAAGACCAAACTCGCCGGCAACGAGGTCAAGGTCGATCTCATCTCGGCGATGATGAGCGCCGGAGACAAACAGGTGTCGGACGAAGACGTTGCCAACATCGAGCGGTCAGCCTGCCCGACGTGCGGGTCATGCTCAGGCATGTTCACCGCCAACTCGATGAACTGCCTCACCGAGGCGCTCGGGCTCTCCCTTCCGGGGAACGGCACGGTTTTGGCAACGCACTCCGATCGCGAGCGTCTCTTCCTCGAGGCTGGACGGACCGTCGTCGACTTGGCCCGGCGGTACTACGAGAAGGACGACGAGTCGGTACTTCCACGCGTGGTCGCTGGTCGGGCTGCGTTCGAGAACGCCATGACCCTCGACATCGCCATGGGCGGTTCGACGAACACAGTGCTCCACATCCTCGCTGCTGCAGAGGAAGCCGAGCTCGACTTCAAGATGTCCGACATCGATGCCCTCAGCCGGCGAGTGCCGAACATCTGCAAGGTCGCGCCGTCGGTCGAGCAGTATCACGTCGAAGACGTTCATCGAGCAGGTGGAATCCTCGCCATCCTCGGTGAACTCGACCGTGGCGGCCTCATCAACACCGACACATCGACGGTGCACGCCAGAACGCTCAGAGCCGCGCTCGATCAGTGGGACGTCAAGTCACCCAACCGACTTCCGGAGGCAGACGAGTTCTTCAAGGCCGGCCCTGCCGGCATCCCGACGCAGGTGGCTTTCAGTCAGAGCACCCGATGGGACACACTCGATCTCGATCGCGAGCATGGCTGCATCAGATCGGTCGAGAACGCATACAGCCAAGACGGTGGCCTCGCGATTCTGTACGGCAACATCGCCGTGGATGGTTGCATCGTGAAGACCGCAGGCGTCGACGAGTCGATCTGGACGTTCTCAGGTCCTGCCAAGGTGTTCGAGAGTCAGGACGCAGCACAAGAGGGCATCCTCGACGAGAGCAACGTCCAGGCCGGCGACGTCATCGTCGTCAGGTACGAGGGCCCGAAGGGCGGGCCAGGAATGCAAGAGATGCTGTACCCGACCACCTACATCAAGAGTCGTGGTCTCGGTAAAGAGTGCGCGCTGCTCACCGACGGCAGGTTCTCTGGAGGCACGTCGGGTCTGTCCATCGGTCACGCTTCACCTGAAGCTGCAGCCGGAGGGGCCATTGGCCTCATCCGCGACGGCGACATCATCGAGATCGACATTCCGAATCGATCGATCAACGTCAAGCTGAGCGACGCTGAGCTCGCAGAGCGGCGTGCCGAGGAAGAGTCGAGGGGTGCCGAAGCGTTCATGCCGGTCGACCGCGATCGCCAGGTCACCCAGGCACTGCAGGCCTACGCCGCGCTGACGACGTCAGCCGACCGTGGCGCAGTGAGAGACATCAGCCAGCTGCGTCGCTGAAGACCCGCGTCTCAAACACGCACGTCGGATCGTGGCTCAGACGATCTTCGAATCGCCCTTGCCCCAGTAGGCATCGCGGAGGATGCGCTTGTAGAGCTTCCCGGTTGGCAGACGCGGGAGCTCATCGGTGAAGTCGATCGATCGTGGCACCTTGTACCCGGCGATGTGATCGTGCGCGTACGCCGCCAGTTCGCGAGCGAGGTCGTCGGAGGGTTCGACGCCAGGAGCCGGTTGAACCACCGCCTTCACCTCCTCGCCCATGTCCTCGTTCGGAACACCGAACACGGCGACGTCAGTGACCTTCGGGTGCATGATGATGCAGTCCTCGATCTCCTGGGGATAGATGTTGACCCCACCGGAGATGATCATGAACGCCTTGCGATCGGTCAGGTAGAGATACGCATCGTCGTCGAGGTATCCGACGTCGCCGAGCGCCGACCAGTTCGGGTGCTGTGGGTGCTGGGCGTCCTTCGTCTTCTCGGGAGCGTTGTGGTACTCGAACGGCATTGCTTCCCGCTCGAAGTACACGATGCCTGGCTCACCGTTGGGAAGTTCGGCTCCATCGTCATCGCAGATGTGCATCGTTCCGAGAACAGACCGACCAACAGTCCCCGGATGACTGAGCCATTCCTCCGGCCCACAGAACACGAAACCGTTCAGCTCGGTTCCCCCGTAATACTCATAGATGATCGGTCCCCACAGCTCGAACATGTGCTTCTTCACCTCGATCGGGCACGGCGCTGCGGCGTGAATCGCCACCTGATGCGACGACCAGTCGTGGCCCTCCAGCTGTTCTGGTGGGAGCTTCAGCATCCGGCTGAACATCGTTGGAACCCACTGCGAGTGCGTGATGTCGTAGCTGTCGAGGTAGCTCAGCGCGAGGCCGGCGTCGAACTTCTCCATCACCACGACAGTCCCGCCGAGCGACTGGATGGCCGTGGTGAAACCGAGCGGAGCCGAGTGATACATCGGCGCTGGCGAGAGATACATCGTGTCGGCGTCCATTTTGAACAGGCCCTGAGCGAGGAGCGCAACAGCATTCATGTTGGCGGGGTCGTCGATCTGGGTGCCGGTCAGCGGCCGCGAAATGCCCTTCGGGCGGCCCGTTGTTCCTGAGCTGTAGAGCATGAGCTGCCCAGCCGGCTCGCTGTCGAGACGATTGGTCGGGAACGACTCGACCGCGCTGTCGAAGTCGTCGTATCCGGCGACTCCGCCGCCGACGGAAAGGAAGATCTCACACGTCGGAGCGAGGTTCGGAAGATCGACGACGAGATCCGACATCGCAGACGAGACGAACAGTGCCCGAGAGGCCGAATCTTCGAGGATGTAGGCCGACTCATCTGGTTGCAGATACCGATTGATCGTCGTGAAGTAGAGCCCCGACCTGATCGCAGCCCAGTAGCAGACGAAGTACTCGAGTCGGTTCTCCATGAAGATCGACACGTGGTCGCCCTCGCGGAGTCCAGCGGCGTGCAGCAGCTGTGCGAGCTGATTCGATCTGGCGTCGAGTTCGGCGTAGGTGATTCTCTCGCCGCTCGCGGCGAGAACTGCGGCCGTTTTGTCAGGCGCGGCTTGCGCGTGGATCCCCGGATACATCTCCAAACACTAGGACGTCGGGCGACTCACATACCCGGGCGATGCGCCGATTGAATCTGATGTTCCCTGTTTCTCGTCGTCGCGCCCGGTCCGCGATCTTCGTTGTCGCTGCGTTGGTGATGGCCATCAGTAGTTCGTTCTTGATCGGGTCGACCGAGCGCATCAGCGGCGCAGCGACTCCGCCGGTTCCTGCGACCGCGGCAGAGCTTGCTGGCACCGCACCGCGGATGGACACGCCGGTTGTCCTCGACGGCGAGATCTTCGCGATTGTTCGCGCTGGTGACAGGATCATCCTCGGCGGCAATTTCACGCAGAGCAGAAACGCTGCCGACGTCGGCCTGTTCAACCAGGCCTACCTCATGGCGTACGACGTGAACACCGGCCAGATCGACACGTCGTGGAAGCCAGACCTCAACGGCGAAGTCATCGCCCTCGCCATCGATCCCGATGAAGACACCTTGTTCGTCGGGGGTAGCTTCACCTTCATCGACGGTGAAGAGAGGGAACACCTCGGTGCCGTCACTGCCGACTTCGGGACGCTCGTCGAATCGTTCGACCTCGGGACGAACCGCAAGGTGACCGCGCTCACCGTGCACGACGATCGCCTGTACGTCGGCGGGACATTCAGCTCGATCGGCGGTATCAACCGCAAGCGGCTGGCGTCGATCGACTTCGCAAACGAGGCGGTGGATCTCACCTTCGATCTGCCGATCGAAGATCCGAGTGGCCTCGATGGCGGATCGTCAGTTCGCAGGCTGGAAGTCACTCCGGACGGCGAGACGCTGATGACGGTCCACAACGATCGTCTCGTGGACGGACAACTCCGCACCGGTGTCGCCCTGATCGACCTCACCGGCGCCGCGGCTTCGCTGCGGCCGTGGTACACCGATCTCTACGAGCTCAACCGGTGCAGGGAAGGCACGACACGTGTTCGAGACGGCGCCCTTTCACCGGACGGCGCATACCTCGTGGTTGTGTCGTCGGGTGACGATCTGCCTCCGGCTTGCGACTCCGCTGTCGCATTCCCGGTGGCCGGCGATGGCTTGGTCGAGCCACTCTGGGTCTCGCGACACTTCGACACAATCGAGAGCATCGAGATCACATACAACGCCATCTACGTCGGTGGTCACTTCCTGTACCAAGAGGCTCCGGGCTCGCCAGATCCATGGCCTGGTGACACCAACAAGAAGTACGGAGCCGGCAAGGCCGCAGAGCTCGGTGACGATGTTGTGCCGCGCGAGAAGTTGGGCGCACTCCACCCGTACGACGGCAAGGCGCTTCCATGGCCAGCGGCGGCCAACGGTCCCCGCGGTGTGTTCGCCATCGAGGACATCGGCGGCGAGCTCTTCATTGGCCACGATGGTGACGAGATCGGCCACGAGACGATCGGCAGGCACGGATCGTTCCTGCTGCCGGTGACTCCTCCAGGCGCGAAAGTGGTTCACCCAGCTGGCCTCGTCGTCATCCCTGATGGGGTCGGCTACTGGATGGCCGAGTCCGACGGCCAGCTGTATGAGTTCGGGTCGGCGGCCGACTTGGACGACGTCGCGAACTCGACCGTCGACATCGCCACCTCAGAAGACGGCACTGGGCTGTGGATTCTCGGCCACGACGGTGTCGTCACCACTCGCGGCGCTGCGACATGGTTCGGGAATGTTCCTGCCGGAGTCCTCGGAGCTGGCGAGTCTCCGACTGCGATCGCCGTGCGACCGAGCGGCGATGGCTACTGGATCTTCACCGACCTTGGCCGAGCGATGGCCTTCGGCGCGGCCGAAGATCTTGGTGACGTGACGCACCTGACCCTCGATGGGCCTGTGATCGCATCAGTGGCAACGCCGTCGGGGCTCGGGTACTGGCTCATTGGCAGCGATGGAGGCGTGTTCACTTTCGGCGACGCAGTCTTCTCTGGCTCAACCGGTGGTTTGCTGCTCGACAAGGCCGTTGTCGGCATGGCCGCAGATCCTGACGGTCTCGGGTACTGGCTCGTCGCCCGCGATGGAGGAGTGTTCGCCTTCGACGCCGAGTTCCGCGGATCGGTACCTGGAGTCCTCGCTGGAGTCCCTCTGCAGGGTGACATCGTTGCCATCGTCAGCTTCGGCAATGGGTACGTGATGCTGGGCGATGACGGCGGCGCATTCTCGTTCTCTGACATCGCGTTCCTCGGGTCTCTCGGCGCCAATCCGCCGAACACCCCGGTAGTCGCAATCGCCGCGTTCGGCTGATTCGACTACCGTCGCCGCCGATGGCGCGGCGCGGGCGGAAACCCAGATCACCAACGGCAGCGATACAGCAGCTGCCGTGGCGTGAAGTCACGAACCCGTACGGCACATTGCCGGTACTACCCGAGGAGCACGTCGAGGCTCTGCACGAAGCGTCGCTTCGCATCCTCGAGGAACTCGGCATCGAAGTCATGAGTGCACGCGCTCGCGCCATGCTCGAAGTCGCTGGCGCGATCGTCGATCACGGCACGGGCAACGTCAGGCTCGGTCGTGACGTCGTCGAAGCTGCCCTTGCTTCCGCGCCATCAGAGTTCACGCTGACTCCTCGAAACCCGGAGCGGGCCGTGACCATCGGCGGCAACCGTCTCGTGTTCGGACTCGTCGCGGGGCCACCGGCGATCCACGACCGCGAACGCGGGCGACGTTCGAGCAACATGGCCGACTACGAAAACTTCATTCGTCTGGCGCACTACTTCAACGCCATACACATGATCGGAAACCAGGTCTCGGCGCCCATGGAGCTGCCGGCCAACAATCGTCACCTGGATACGTACAACGCGAACCTTTCCTTGAGCGATCTCACGTTTCACTGCACCGCCATTGGCAGGGGTCGAGCCCTCGACGGCATCGAGATGATGGCCATCAGCCGGGGAATCAGCCTCGACGACATGGCGGCGAGTCCTGGCGTCGCGACGGTGATCAACATCAACAGCCCGCGCAGGTTCGACGACGCCATGGCCGAGGGCCTGTTGACGATGGCCGAGCACGGCCAACCGGTGGCGGTCACCCCCTTCACGCTCATGGGGGCCATGACGCCGGTGACACTGGCTGCCGCGCTTGCACAACAGAACGCCGAAGCGCTGTTCGGTCTCACGTTGACTCAGCTGGCTCGGCCGGGAACGCCCGTGATGTACGGCGCATTCACGTCGAATGTCGACATGAAATCAGGATCACCGGCCTTCGGAACACCAGAGAACGCGAAGGCAAACGCTGCCGCCGGACAACTCGCGAGGCGATACAGCATTCCGTACCGAAGCAGCAACGCGAATGCCTCGAATGTCGTCGACGCTCAGGCTGCCTACGAGACTCAGATGTCGCTGTGGGGAGCGGTGCTCGGTGGCGCCAACCTCGTCTACCACGCAGCTGGATGGATGGAGGGCGGACTTCAAGCGTCGTACGAAAAGCTCGTGCTCGACGTCGAGATGCTTCAACACATGATGGAGTTTCTGCGTCCGATCGAGGTCGACGAAGCCAGTCTCGGATTCGACGCCATGGCGAGAGTTCCGACCGGTGGACACTTCTTCGGCGACGAACACACGCTCGAGAGGTACGAAACGGCGTTCTACGCACCGATTCTGTCCGACTGGCAGACCTGGGAGTCGTGGGACGAGGCCGGAGGGGCAACCGCAACCGAACGCGCAACGCAGGTCTGGAAGGACGCTCTCGGCGACTACACAGCGCCACCGATGGACGACGACGCCCGCGGCGCTCTCGACGAGTTCATCGCGAAACGCAAGGTCGAGATCGGCTCCGACGAGCCCTAGGTCAGCGGACGGCCGGAATGAGGCAGTCGACCAGCTGCGCAGTCGATCCTGAGCCGTCGAGGCCGTCGATGGCCAACCGAAGTTCGTCGGCGCGATTGGGCCCGAGGACAGGGTTCGCGTACGCGTCGAACTTCGCCCTCATCTCCGAGGGTGTCAGGTGTGCTTCTGGATCACCCCGAGGCTCGGTTCGTTCTGAGGTGAACGAGCGGCCGTCGTTCAACGTGATCGTCACGTGCGCGAACCGGCGGTGCGGAAAGGCGTCGTTGTAGGCCGGAACCTCGACGAGTTCGGTCCTGTCACACAGCCGAAGAACGGCGGGGTCCTCGAGTGCCTGCCCCGTGACCTGCTCTGGGCCGAGGGTGCCGGCGATCAGGGCTGCTGCCGTCGGGAACCCGATGGAGTATTGAGCGTCTTCGGTGTTTCGCGGGTGGTCAGTACCGAGCCGTACCGCCTCATGGAACGTGCCGATCGACAACACGTCGATGTCGCTTCCCTCGAAGCCGTGTTCGGCTTGGACGCCAAGTGCAGCCTCGACAGCTGGTTGGGCCCATCGGCACACAGGGTGTGGCTTGAAGTACTGCTCCGCGATGTACCAGCGGTGGCCAAGGTCAGCCCAGATGTCCCGAACGTTGTCGGCCTCGACCGTAACGGCAGGTGCTCCAGTGAAGCCGTCTGCCGCGAGGAACGCCGCCGACACCCCAGCCATGGCGCCCCACCCAGACCCGTCCTTCAGCATGGTCGGATGATCGATGCACCGCATCATCTGGCTACGAGGTCCGTGATACTCGGCGACACCGATGGCGTGCCGCGTTGCCTCACCGTCGAGCTGAAGAAGTCTCGCTCCGATCGCGGCGCAAGCGACCGCTCCCCATGCACCTGACGTGTGGTAGTCGCACGCGGTTTCGTGCAGTGCGATGCCGGCTCGAGTGCCGACTTCATACCCGACCACGACGGCCGTCAGCAGGTCGCGGCCGTCCTCGATCTCGAGGGCCTGCGCCAATGCGAGCGAAGCTGGAAACACGCTGCATCCTGCGTGGCCCTTGGTGAGGCGATGACCGTCATGCGCGTCCAGCGCGTCGATCGTCATGCCTCCGGCGAGGGCTGCCCCTGCCGGGCTGACGGTTCTGCCATCGAGGAGGATCTGGGCTGCACGATCGCCAGCACCGAAATGCGCGGCAGAGTGGTCTCGGATGGTGCGCGACAGCGGTGTCTGAATCGCTCCCGCAGCCACGCCAGCCAGGTCGAGGACGCATCGCTTGGCGAAGGCCACGACCTCAGCGCTCAGATCGTCGAACGCGAGGTCGTGGGTGAATTCGTGAAATCCGCTCAACGGAAGGCCTCCATCGATGGAACCTCCCCCACAGGAGCGTGAATGACGGTTGGCAGATCGCGATCGGTCGCGGCTGCAATCGCGTCGCCAACTGCTTCGGGCGAGTCTGCACTGACACCCACAGCGCCGAAGGATTCAGCGAGCGCGACGAAATCGGGGTTCACGAGCTCGGTGGCGATCACCCGACCGCCGTGGTCGGCCCTCTGCATCATCTGTACGTTGCCGTAGGCGCTGTTGTCGAAAATGACGAACACGGCGCCGATGCGATGCTGCACGGCTGTTGCGAGGTCTTGGACGCCGAACATGAACCCGCCGTCGCCGCTGATCGAAACGACCGGCGCGTCTGGACGCGCGACCTTTGCTCCGATGGCGGTCGGAAGTCCGTAGCCGAGCGTGCCTTGGTAGCCGCAGGTGATGTAGGTGCGAGGCTCATAGGCCCTCCACCTCACCCTGCTGACGTATCCGACTTGAGTGAGCTCGTCGACGAAGATGCCATCGTCGCCCATGCCGCGCCGGATCTCGGCGAGGTACGAGAGCTGCGGTTCGAGCACGGCCGACTCGTCAATGAACTCCGACATGACGCGATGGATGTCGTCTGGGCGCTCGGCCGGTTCGGGTGAGATCGACCGGATTCGATTGAGGATCTCGCCAACGGCCACTTCGGCTCGTGCCGTGATCGCGACCTCTGGGGTTGCGATGCGCTCGTGGGTAGTTGGGTCGATGTCGATCCTGATGAGTTGCGGCATGTGCTGCTTCGCCCAACCCTGCAGCATCGGCCGCATGTTCGATCCGATCGAGATGGCGACGTCGCAGTCTGGCCAGTACTTCTTGGCCGCCGGCTGGAACATGAACAGGGGATGACGTTCGTCGATGACGCCATGTCCGGTTCTGAACGACACCACAGGCGCCTGGAGTTGCTCTGCGAGCGCGAGCACATCGGCCGACGCATCCATTGCTCCTCCTCCGACGAAGATCATCGGGCGTTCGGCGCCGGCCAACATCTCCGCAGCGCGGTCCAGCTGCGCAGGGCTGACGTCGCTGTCATCGCGGCCTCTCGCAGCAGGAGGAATCGTCACCTCGGTTGTGCCAGGGAGCACATCCATCGGGATCTCGATGCCAACGGGACGTGGCCTGCCGGAATGCAGCTCCTCGAAGCCGCGGGTGATGACGTCCGCTACCTCGTCAGCCGATTCGGCCCGCACAGCCCACTTCGTCAACGAACTGATGATCTCGAGCTGGTTTTCGATTTCGTGCAGAGCACCGAGCTCCCTGCCGATCACCCTCGTTGGCAGCTGGCCGGTGAGGCACAGGACCTTCGCGTTCACCGCATAGGCCGTGGCGAGTGCGGCGGTGGCGTTGAGAATGCCTGGGCCGGGAACCACCGAGAACGCGCCAACGCCACCAGTGGCCATCGCGTAGCCGAGCGCCATGTAGCCGGCGCCCTGTTCATGGCGGGTGTGGATCGGCCGAACCGGCGTGTCTGAAGTCGAGTTGTGGTCGTAGAGCGCGTTGAAGAAAAAGTCGTTCTGGATGCCTGGGAGGCAAAAGAGTGTGTCGACGCCATTCGCGACCAAGGCGGCAACCGCTGCCTCACCGCCGGTCATCGTCGTCGCTGGATTCGCTGTTGTTGGCTGGTCACGTGTCACGTCGCCAGTTTGGCCCACGATGGCTACTGTCTGGGAAGAGGTCGCAAATCGGATCTGAGGGGCATGCCATGAGGTCGTGGGATTCGATGGACGGTTTCGAGGCCTTCCTCGATGGAGGCGGCATCGTCGAGATCGACGACGACATGCCTGCGGTGTTTCGGGAGGCAGTGTTTGCCTTCATAGAGATGCACGCGAACTCCGAGCTCATGGGTGGCTTGACCGAGCGCGACTGGATCCCTCGTTCGCCTGGCGTCAAGAACAAGATGGCCATCTTGGCCAAGACGCAAGACGAA
>Ga0315338_1003578_pt1 | contig 13383 bp, 9 predicted proteins | sample ASW8metaG_FD_204518 | JGI IMG/M metagenome (GOLD analysis project Ga0315338, IMG submission 204518) | Ammonia-oxidizing marine archaeal communities from Monterey Bay, California, United States - ASW #8 | ecosystem: Environmental > Aquatic > Marine > Coastal | place: USA: California | collected... | reverse complement strand
ATATAATGTAAAAGGCGATTACGCTAATGTATCTAAGTTTTTCAGAGTAGAGGTAGATCCGATTATAAATGCAGGTGGCGGGGCCAGACTTAATCCATTTGGATTCCATGGCCCAAGAAGAGTCTCTGGCTCAGGCGGTGCGTACATCAGCTCGGATACCCAGTACTTAGGCTTTGTCCAAGGAGATGGAGACATCTTGCCATCATATAGTAATCACGCCGCTACCGCCGCTGTTCAGGCGACCAAACTGATCGCGTATGGACTACCCGGTGCGCTTGGCCCCGACACAGCCGTTGACGTGGTTGCGCTTACATCGTCTTTCTATTTCCCAACTCTCCCTTTAAGGCAGAACGCTTCAGAAGGAGATATGCCTAGAAAAAGAGATGCATATTGGGGAGTAGCATTAGGCCGCAGTGGTTCTTATAATGTTTTTGATGAAAGTAATCTCGACGTAATTCGTCGTCTTCCAAATGATATTGATGAGGGAACTGGCAAAGCTGCAACGAGTAGAAGTACTACTTTCACACAGTTATCTTGGGTTTTCTCACTTGATGATTTGGTTGAAGGTGAGGCAGATGGAGCAATCTATGTAAGTGGTAGTCGTGTTGCTGAGAATTCGATTACGGCAGTAAGTGGCTCTTCCGCATTGCTGACCTCTTCTGCGCATGGCTTTGACCGGTTTACAACCGTTTTCTTTGGTGGGTTTGATGGACTGGATATCACTGAAAGAGATCCATTCAGAAATACACTTCTTTCGGATCAGACAGAAGTTTCAAGTTATGAATTCTTTACTGTTAAAAGAGCTATTGATACTTTAAGAGACCCAGAAATGGTAGAATTTAATTTGGCGTCTGCTCCAGGAATTACTGAGCCGATATTAACCGAACATCTCATCTCAATCTGTGAAGATAGAGGTGACGCTTTGGCGATTATTGATCTTGAAAAAGATTATCAACCAGTTCATGAAGGCACTCCGAGCACTTATCCTGTCTATCCAAATGTCGTCGACGCCGCAGAAACTCTTCGTCGAAGAAGTCTTAATTCAAGTTACGGAGCAGCGTATTTCCCATGGGTGCAGATTCATGATTCGCTTTCAAATAGCACTATCAATGTTCCGCCATCTGTTGTTGCGCTTGGTACAATTTCTAATAGCGAAAGAGTGCGTGCTCTTTGGTTTGCTCCTGCCGGGTTTACTAGAGGTGGCTTATCTGACGGCGCAGCGGGTATTCCGGTTGTTGGTGTTAAACACCATCTTACCTCAAAAGAAAGAGATAAGCTTTATGAGGTAAATATTAATCCAATCGCGTCTTTCCCGGCTGAGGGTATCGTAGTATTTGGTCAAAAGACATTGCAATTGACACCTTCAGCTTTAGACAGAATCAATGTAAGAAGACTGTTGATTTTTGTCAAGAAAGAAGTATCTAGAATTGCTGCGACAACACTTTTTGAGCAAAATGTAAGAACAACTTGGAATCTATTTAGGTCTCAAATTGATGCGTTCTTAAGCGGTATTAAAGGTGGTTTAGGGCTTACTGATTACAAGATCGTTTTAGACGAGACTACTACCACACCTGAGATGGTTGATCGAAACATTCTATACGCAAAAGTCTTCTTGAAGCCGGCTCAAGCAATTGAGTTTATTGCGCTTGATTTCGTTGTTACCGATTCAGGCGCTTCATTTGCTGATTAAAACTTTTAATCAACACTATTTATTTGTAAGGAGATAATAAAGTAATGGCAGATCAATTTTGGGCAGACGCAACGTTAGAGCCAAAAAGACAACACAGGTGGTTGTTAACAATCGGAATATTACCGCCTTATATTATTAAAAGAATAGATAAACCTTCTTTTATCGTTGGCGAGGCTGAACATAATTATTTTGGACATGCATTTTATTATCCAGGAATGGTCAAATGGGATCCTATTACTTTGACCCTTGTAGATCCAGTTAAGCCAGATGCAACATCTACATTGATGTCTGTTTTGAAGCAGTCTGGATATGAAATTCCTAGAATTAAAGATGCATCAATAGATAGTTCTAATGCATTACATACAATTACAAAAGCAAATGCCGTTGCGGCTTTAGGAACATCATTAACTTTGACACAGATTTCTACAGCAGCAGATGGTATCAATAGACCAGTTGAAGAATGGATGATCTACAATCCATGGATTAAAGATGTTAAATTCGGTTCACTGGATTATACTTCCGACGCAATGGTTGAAATTACAATGACTATTCGTTATGATTATGCTGAACAAAAATCGTTAGTATAATTTAACATAACAAATAAAATAGTGTAATATTGTTGTGTATAAATATGAGGTAATTAATGTCAGTTAGAAATAATGAGGATCGCTTTGCAGCGCCACCTGCACCTGAGCCGCCTCCACTTGATAATTTTGAGCAAAAATCAACACTTTCTTTTGCGGTTCCAACGGAATTTGTTGATCTTCCTTCGAAAGGAAAGTTTTATCCACCTGAGCACCCGTTATATGATGTTGATTCAGTTGAAATTAAATATATGACAGCAAAAGAAGAAGATATTTTAACTTCTCCATCGTTGTTAAGAAAAGGTTTAACTCTGGATAGATTAATTGAGAACATTGTTATCGATAAGCGTGTAAAAGCAAACGGCTTGCTGGTTGGTGATAAAAATGCAATTTTATTAGCTTCAAGAGTTACTGGATATGGCGCAGACTATAATGCGAATGTTACATGTCCTGTTTGTGGAACTTTAAATAAGCATCAGTTCGATTTAGAGAAAGTTGAAATTGTCAACTTGACTAAAGAAGATATGGAAAAATGGGACATCAGCAAAGGTGAGGAAAATGATTATTTTGTTAAACTGCCTGTAACATATGCAACAGTCGGAGTTTATTTTATGACTGGCGCAGATGAGAAAAAGCTTTTATTACTTACAGAAAAGAAGAAGAAACTTAAATTACAGGAAACTGCATTAACAGATAATCTTAAAATGATTATTAAATCTGCCAACGGCCAGAAAAGTATAGATGTTATTAACAATCTTGTTAATAATATGCCAGCAAAAGATTCACGACACTTGAGAATAGCATATTCAAAAATTATTCCAAATGTAGATCTAAGTCAACAATTTGAATGCGCGGAATGTGGCATCAAAGAGGAGGTGAACATTCCGTTGACGGCGGAGTTTTTTTGGCCTAAACAATAATTATATAAAGTCTGTCTATGAAGAGTTTTTCTTTTTAAAATATCATGGAGGATGGAGCTTTACAGAAATGTACAATTTACCAATTCAAATTAGAAGATGGTTTATTGAAAGGCTTGTCAAACAGTTTGAAAAAGAAAAAGAAGAGATGGATAGAATAAAAAATAAGAAATAAGAGTTAAAAAACTAATTATTTTTGACACTTGGAGATTATACGAATGGAAAGTCAAGAAGACCTCATTATAAGCGTTATTGACTTAAGTATGGCGCGTACTGGAAACTTAGATGAAAGCTATATGACCGCAATGGGAGCACAGCTTGGATATGCCTTAGAAAAGATGTTAGCAGGGGTTCCTTTAGACTGTTTTCTGAAAATACGCGGAAACCCAGCAGAAATACAATCTTTATTGGCAGCAATGGGTGCTGAAAAACATCATCTTGAAGCATTGATGAAACATGGTTATGACAGCCCAGCTACATCTTCTACATCTCAAGCAGTTTTGAGAGCAATACAAAATTTTGAAAAAATGACTGGGTTGCCGTGGCCAATTCGGTGAGGGTTAGGATATGGCATTTGACTTAGAAGAACTCGAAAAAAAACTACCAGGTGTTAAAGAATACGTTAAGCTTATGAAAGAAGCAAACGATGCTGCCAACAAAAGCGCGACAGCTTCTGAAAAAGAATTAGCAAATGCAGAAGCGCTTTTTGCTTTAAGAGAGCAGTTTTCTGATTTTGCAAAATTATCGGATGACTTTCAGCAAAACAGACTTATATATATGCAAACAGAGCTTGAAAATAATATTACTAAAGGAAAATTGTCAGCAGATGAAATAGAGAACCAAAAAGCCTTTATAGATTTGTTAACGGAAGCTATTGGCTTGAAAAAAGAAGAACTCGATACTCTTATTGATATAACTGAGGAAGAAGAAAAACAAAGAGATGCTACTCAAGAGAGAAATAAAGAACTTGAAAAAACTAAAACACTTTTAAAAAGTATTGGAGAAAGATGGGCCGGAATTTTTGGTATGGGAAAGAAGTTCTCGCAAACCTTAACAGGCGGAGTTGTTGTTGGTTTGGGAGAAATGGCCAAACTTATGAAAGACAACACTGAAGAAGCTAAAAAAATGGCTGCAGAATTTGCTAAAGGGTTTGGTTCTCGATTTATTGGCTTAATTGCCACGCAAACAGAAGAATTAATAAAAAAACAAGATCAGATGATAGCAGGCTTCTTTAAAGCCACTGGTGCAACTGCTAATTATGGTGATATTGTTTATGATACTAGCGAAACTTTAAGATCACTTGGTTTGGGTGTTGATGGTGCTGGAGATTCAGTGGCTAGTTTATATAAGGGAATGTCTGATTTTGTAATAGTTGGAAAATCAGCAAAACAAGAATTAGCTGACTTCACAGCCACCATGAATATTGCTGGCGTAGATTCTGGAAAAACTACAAAAGTATTGGCGATGATGAACAGAACATTGAGATTGAGCACTACAGATTCTATTACCGCAACTAAAGAATTTCTAGGATTAGCTAGAACTATTGGTATGGATCTAAATCAAGCAATTGATGGCGTTACTGCATCTTTTGGAAAAATGGCGGCATATGGCAAGGACGCTCGCCAAGTTATGGGTGAGTTAATGGTTATATCAAAGCAATCTCAAGTTGCTATGGGCGAACTTGTTTCAGTTGGGGATAAATTTATTACGTTTGAATCAGCTGCCCAGACTATTGCAAGATTAAATGCGATGTTGGGTGGTACACATTTGGATGTCATGTCGATGGTTTATGGCACTCATACAGAAAATTTAATGGAATTGCATAGAGCGGTCAATACATTGGGCGTGGGATTTGACGAGTTGGGGCCACATATGCAAAGAGCCATTACCAACACTTCAGGTCTTAAAGACGTTGCCACCGCTTCACAGTTTTTTAATAGCAGTTTAGAAATTGGTTTAGCAGATATGGAAAAACACAGATTAGAACAGGAAGAAATGCATGAATTGGCTAAATCAACTCAAGATATCTTTACACGCTTGACGAATGCATTAATGAAGCTCGCGGTCTCAATGAAACCTTTTATTGATGGAATAATAAGTTTTGTCGAAGGGTTGTCAAGCGTGATCAGTGCAATGGGTCCTTTCGGAGCATATTTGTTTGGGATAATTGGTATTGCAGCGGCAGTTGGCTTAGCATTGGGGCCACTTATATTACAATTAATGATGATAAGAGCTTTATCCTCTGCTCCATTTATAGGTCCTGTATTACCTGGTGGGGGAGGCATGCTGGCCGGGCTTGGAGGTGGTCTTGCTCGTTTTGGACTTCCACTTCTTGGTGCAGGTCTTGGAATCGGTTTAATGACAAAAGGTGAGACGCCGGAAGGTAAAGCCGGGTATGGTATGGCTGGTGGGGCATTAACTGGTGCGAGTATTGGAACAATGATACTACCAGGCGCTGGCACTGTGGTCGGAGGGCTGATTGGCGGTGCGCTAGGCGGCCTTGTAGGCGCGTTTCGAGGCTTTCAACATGGAACTGGCCCTGAAGGTATGCCAGGCAATATAGCTGGGGCTAGAACGACTCCTGGAGAGGTTCTTGTTGGACCCGAAAAGGGAACAGCTGTCATAAGCGGTGATGTGCTCATGCGGAACACTCAGAAACAAATGCAAATCGCGGATAAAGTTTTAGCTGCTTCAAAAGGCGCTGCACGACCGGACCAACAAGAAGTCGATTATAAAAAAATAGAAACAGCGATGTATAAAGCTACTAAAAAAGCGAATGAAGAAACTCAAAAAGATACTTTCTTGGAATTCGATAGAGAAATGGTTGCAAGAAGTTTTAAAACACTATTAAACGAAACTTTGGCGACATGATATTTATACAGAGCGAGAGTTATTAAGCAAGGACTTTAGATTAATGCCAATTTGGAACGAAAATATTCAAAAAACTATTTTATCTGCACCTTCAGATACAACAAATATGTTTGCGATAACTCAAAATTTGTTGCTTGATGTTTATAGCTTTAATGCTGACACAAATGTAACTTTTAAAGCAATGTTAACAACATTCTCTGATAACTTTAACACTTCTGCCCAACCTGAAGTTTTAGTTGGACATCCAGAACCATTAAGAAAAATAAAGACAGTAGAAAGAGTTGTTTCAGTTGGCTTTGATCTCCCCGCTTTTAGTAAGGCAGAAGCAAAAGCAAACCTCAAAAGAATAAAGCTGCTTGTAAGCATGTTATATCCATCAGTTCAATCAACTAGTGGTACGTCACAGTATGGTATTCCACAAAAATATGTAAAAGCTGGTGGAGATCCGTTATTTAAAATAGGTTTTAAAAATTTATTAAGTAAAGAAGTGGGTGTAGGCGGAGGAACCGCTAAAGATTTTGGATTAACTGGATATATTGATAATTTGAATTATGACTTTGCTTTAGATTCAAGTTTTGTTAATGGTCCCGGTTTACAAGAGTCGGTAAGGCTTGAAGGAGCCGGCGCGCTTCCGCCATCACCAAATTTTATTTATCCAAAACTTGTTAGAGTAAACTTTGTATTTTATCCGTTGCACACCATTACACCTGGTTGGGAAAAGGCTGGAGAGGACGGTAAACCTGAATTTAAATATGGAGATAATATTCCTTATGGGAGCGAAGAAGGTCAAACTGAAAGGCTAGAAAATTTATCTCCCGCTGGACAATCAACAGAAAATTTGTCTCTCGCTGGACAAAATATCAGATCAGCAATGGGTGTGAATACAGCAGGCTGGAATGAAGGTTGGATGGGTATTGGTTTAGGGCCAGGATATGGAAGATCCGGTGGAGGAAGTGAATAATGCCAACAAAAAGAACAAGTAGGTTAGTAAAAAATGGTACGGCTTTATATCAACCAATTCTTTCGCCCAGAGGCAAAAGAAGTATTTTTCACTATGCAACTCCCGATATTTCATATCCGACAAAAGAACAAATTTCTAAAATGCAAATCATTCAGCACGTTTGGAAACAAGGTGATAAATTTTATAAACTTGCATTTAATTATTATGGGGATGCAGAACTTTGGTGGCTAATTCCCTGGTTTAATAAAAAGCCTTTGGAATCAGACTACATGTATGGTGAGATTGTATTTGTACCATTAGATTTTGATGAAGCATTTAAGTTTTTTTGAGGTTTTAAATCGTGGCCACGACAAGAAAACAAAAATTAGAACAATTTAGAGAGCAATGCTTTTTATTGGATTATTTAACGTCGATTAGCGAGTTGAAAGGTGGTAAAGGTGCAGAATTTTCTACTACTGTTGGTGGAAGCTCTTGGAAAAATACAGGACCAGTCAGGCACAATTCAGAAGACTTGCCTGTACCTCCTGCTTTTGAAGAAATGCATCCAAACTATGAGTTTCGCCAACAGCGCACAGATTACCAAGAAGCTTATAAATATATACTCAAGCTGCCTCCGCCGACAACAACAGTTGAAGATCAAAATTATAGATTTTTGGATGATATTAATGTTTCTATAAGAGATTCGAATCTATTAGAATCTATTCCGAAAGAATTAATGAACAGCCTTCAACCGTATGTAAAAGTTTATAAAGTTGTATATCCAGAAGGTAGTGCTGCTAAACCAACTTTAATAAGATTTCCTTTTAATAATTTTAAAGAGGGCTCTCTGGAAAAAGGAGAATTTCCAGGACATTTTGCAGTGGGAATAAAAAGCTTCACGCTTGATTATGTCGGAACAAACCCTGCTGAAGTTGATACTTTTATTAATGGCAAACTTAGATTATATTTTAATTCTGTGGAAGCGTTCAAATATGAATATGGCTTGGATAAGGTTCTTACCGACTCCGAAGTCAAAAATGTAGAAGCCGTTTTTGGAACAGTTATATCACAACAACAGCCAGCGGAAGGCGCAGAAGCTACCACAACAGATCCTCATACACATAAGATCGAGCGTGGCGATACTTTAACAAGTCTTGCTAAGTATTATGGCGTAACGCTTCAGGGTATAAAAAATGCCAATTCTCAACTTGAGGGTCGATGGGGCAATCAAGCTTTGCAAGGATTTAATTATGTTAAACCAGGAGAAGAAGTTACAATTCCTGCAGGCTGGTCTACACCTCAGAGTCGCCCATCAACGGGAAACCTACAGTCAGCTGAAAACGTTAGTAACGAGAACCCGCACATAAAAAAGACGATATCTTTTAGTGATTTAATAAGAAGACCGCTTCAGTTTATAAAAAATGACGAGAAAGGACATAGAATATATAATCCGTCTTATTTTAGAATAAAAGTTGAAATAGGATATGAGCCTCCAAATGAGAATTTTTTAACTGAGGTTATTAAAAATGAATTAACAGCGAGAGGAAATACTGGTGAATCTATTCAAAATTTTAAGAGTAGATTGTTAAATTCAATAAAAGAAGCAAAGCTTTCTTTGTACTTAAATTTGTTCCGACATAAAATTGATGTTAAGTCTGATATTCCAACTGGCGCATTTGAGCTTGAAATTGATTACGTAGCTTCCGCTGAAGCTGCAACCGTATCTGGAGAAATGGATTTGTTTGGAGCTTATAATATGGCAGAAGTTGAAAGCCTGATGGAGAACAGCAAAGCTGCACAAAATTTCATAAAAGCAGAAGAAGAGTTATTAAAGCTTGCGGAAAAAGTCGTCGGTCCAGGCGGCGGATATAGTCTTTTATCGCAGGCAGATGCTGCAGATTCTACTGAATTGTTTCATTATTGGGGAATTCCGAAGCCGACGAATCAAGGCCTGACATTTGATGAAGTTCATACCTTCGCAAGGGCACAAATCCAACCTATTATTTCGGGGTTCCAAGAAAATTTTCCTGGAGTGTTACACTTACACACAGGTCCCGGCAGATATGGAAGCACGAGTATATGGCTTCAGTTTGGCTTTTTAAGAAATACACCCAGCGACCTCCGCAATATTGCCGACCAGGACCACCCTCATGTATTCACACCTACGAAAGGGGCTCATTTCCACAGCACCGACATGGGTGCCGAGGAGCCTTCCGCCGTCTCTACGTCGGACAGCCCACTAGAAGCCTATAATAACGGTGATGTAGACCCTCATGAAGCATTTCATTGGGCTGTTGCAAATTATAAATTTTGGAGTGATGTTACAGAAGGTAATAGAGAAGTTTCTATATTGAATCCACAGGTTAGAAGAGTAAACGCTTTTGCAGCTTTGTATTCTGGCTTGATGTTACCAGGATATTTTTTAGAGGGAACTCCTGGCCGAAATTTCACAGCCGCAGGATCGATGGGTCCCGCCGGCACAACAGGCCTCCGTAGAATGGTGTGCCCTGTATTTGGCCATCGTGGAGCTTCTTTAAAACTTGGAGAAAACCAGATTGCGAATTATATGGGGCAGAGACTCCAAATGAAATTCAAAGATTCAGAATTGATTGCTATGAGAGAGTCTTCAAGAACTGAGGGAGATCAGGCTGCAGTTGATAGACGTATTAAAACTAGAGACGCTCGAATTCAGGCAGCTCGGACTAAATTAAAAGAAACAACCGGCCCATTGGGCGATATTGCAAATAGAAGGGATAGAGATCTTATAGAGATGGAAAACGCTGGTGTTACTCGTGGCTACAAGGGCTTTGAAGGGAAATCAGCAGTAGATATAGCAAGAGAAACGGTGCTTCAGCAGTTTGAAGACCAGATCGAAATCGAACCTACAGTGGACTTAAAATATATTGAGCAGGCTAGAACAAATGATCATGATGCAGACGGTACAGTAAGATGGTTCTATTTTGGTGATATAATTGATCAAGCAATACAAACTATTTTAGTGTCGGAACAAGGTGGGACACCAGTTACCCGAGATAATCATAATCAACCTGCCGTCGATACAACCAGTCAAGGTGCTAGACGAAGGGAGGCGGAACTAACTGAACTTGGAACAACTGATCCTCATCTTGGTCTTGCTGTGAATTTAGCCGACATTCCAGGGCAATTACCGCCCTCTTCAGCATTTAATATATGGAATCGGCAAATACAGTCTGAAAGAGCCTTTAACGCAGCAGGCGCTTTAAAAATAAGATCAGAGTTGAAAGTTGTGCTGGGTAATTTAAAATATGTTGATACTTTAGATGGTAAAGAAAAAAGTGTGAGCTTAGCCAAGTTTCCGGTTTCATATAGGTCTTATACAAACTTCTTAATGAGAAATATTGTTGAGTCAAAAAAAGAAAAATATTATTTAAAACATTTTATCAGAGACGCTTTGATTAATCTTGTTATTATGCCGCTTAATGATACTTGCAATTTGAATAGATATGCAACAAAATATTACAGCCCAGTAATAGAATATGGAGTAGTTCCGCATGGTGCGAGTAAACATTTAAATATTCGAATTGACCAGGCGGCCAGAAGCTCCGCTGCTTCGACAACTGTAACTTTTAAAGAAAATCCAGGAGCAGAGAATAACTTTCCTGAGTTGGTGAGCAGATTTGATTGTAACAACATTGCATATACTGTTAACGTTGAAAAGGGAAAGAATGTGTACACGTCCGGTGGCAGCGCGACCGGGATGGATGAACATGTTATGTTTGTTGGTGTTCAAGTAGAAAGTAAAGATAAATGGGAAATTTTTAAAAATGATAAACAAAAAGATCTTAAAAATGGAATTTTATATTTGGAAGCGTATAAAGAGGGTACTCCACTATATAAAATTAACTTTACACGAGTCGACCAGCCATGGGTTATGGAGGCAAGAGGAGAAAAGAGTTCTACCATTAGAGAAGATATGTTAGGTGAGTTTTATAATTGTGAATTCCAAGTCGTTGGCAATACCACCTTAAAGGCTGGTAAATATGTACATATAGTGATGCCTCATTGGGGGAGTGTTAACAATGATGTAAAACTAGACAATACTACTAATGAGGTGAGGCCGTTAGCAAAAGAAAATGTATCACTTTCTAGAAGGCTTGGAATCGGAGGATATTATTTTGTTTATAAAAGCAATCATAGAATTTCTGCAACATTGAATCGGTTAGAATGGAAAACAACAGCATTTTGTAAATGGAATTCGTCAGGAAAATATGTACAAATAATATAAAATGCTAATTATAATAAACCAATGTCATTTGAAACTTTTACAAGAAAACAATTTTTTAACGATCATGCGTATCCAAAATTCGGAGTACGACCGCTTGATTTTTTAAACGAAAAGGTACTTTATGGCAGGGTTGATGAGAAACAAAACGCCATATGGTTGCCGAACGTAAGTCCAAGACTTGGACAACTAAAAGAAACAAAAGAATTTATTCTCGCATTAAATTTTGTTGCGGATGCTTTTAATGATTTAAAGAGGCATTTTGATAAGGCTGCGGGATCCCAAAAAATCCCTCCTACAGGTCTTTATGCTGGTTTAGAGCCAAAAAGAGGTTGGCGAGACTTTGATTCTGATTATAAAAAATATTTACAATTGTTTTTTGACACATTCGAAGCCGTAATTTTTAAGATGAAACATCACAGAAAGATAAAGACATTTCACGATTACATGAAAATATTTTTTTTGACTATGAATAGAATTTTAGGTGATCTGCCTTTAACGAGAACAGGCTTTATAAAATCTCGGTTTTGCTCTCCATTTGCTACAGGCTTATTCATTGATTTATCGACAGATAATGCTAATGATGACCAAAAGAAAAAGGAATATATTGCAGATACAAATTTTAATTTTTTTAGAAATTCTGCGCTTAAACATGGTTTTCTGGTTGATAAAAATGTTCCATGGAGATTGATTGCGGATGTATCATCGGTGCCAATGCAACAATATATGAACCCATCAAAAACAGAATTTGTTGCAGGAAGCGCACCAGAATATGGATTGGAATATGCTCCTGGTACTGCTTCAAATTTATTTAGTACATATTTTATTAAATCACATATTGGGGAAACGGAGATGCTTAAATTCTTTTTTGCTTTCTATTATAATCGTTTTCTAGAAAGATCTCCAAAACAGGAGATTACAGATATTAAATATGGAGATTGCGCTGGTGTTATAAGAAAGGTGTTTGAACGACAAAAAATAAGCTCGGATACTTTAGATGCTTATAGTGATTCATCTTGGCTTATAAATTATTTTAAAACAAGAATGTTCGAAGAAAATATTTTTATTGACAAATACGAGCTAAAAAGGATATCATCAAATATAAAAAAGAATTTACAAATTATCGGATTCAATGCTATGGAAAGTTCAATAAATAAAGAAATAATACTTTTGGCAGGTAAGAAAATGAGCAAAGCTCATTGTCAAAATTATGATAATTGTGGAGAACAAAGCTTGACATTTAAGCAAGAGTTTGTTACAATGGCAATGTCATATAATAGTCCCTTGATCGTGGAAAAAAATATGGATTTAACAGACTATAAACAGAATACAACCAATGGTGGTTCATCTGGTGGTGGCTATTAAAAGGCATTAGATTGTATTTTCAAACGTTAGATAATAAAAATGAATGTATAGGAGTTTACTTTGATGGAAGATTGCAGGATGGAGACCTACCAGAGGACTTTAACAAAACTTGGTCTTATGCCAGTTATTTGGATGATGTGGATGATAAACGTATTCTTTATGCCAATCTCCTTTGTGGCGGAAAAACTCTTGAAGACGCTTGCCCCTCTACACTACTAGAAAGATGGCAAGAAGTCTCGTCAAGATTGAAATCTTATTTTAGAGCTTTTAACGAAGCAAAAGTAGATTTGAATGAGAACTGTTTTTTTGATTTGGTTCCAAAAAGATTTTTACTCGATTTCTGTGAAATGAAAAATAAGATAACGGAGCATGTATTTGAAAATTATGAAATTCATGAGAACTATGATTTTTTGTTAGATTTGACGAGAGTAATTGAAAGCATAAGAAGTAAAAAATTGAATATTGAGGTGTCAGCTTTAAAAAACAAGCTTCACGAATTTAAAGCAAGACAATGGAGAGAGAAAATTAAGAATTGCTCTCCGTATATTTCATACGATATTCTCGGAACAAAAACTGGAAGGTTGACAACAAAAAAAATGGGTTTTCCAATGTTAACTTTTCCAAAAGAATATCGAAGTGTTTTGAAACCAACAAATGATTGGTTTATTGAGCTAGATTTTAATGCAGCAGAATTAAGAACTCTATTGGCTTTATCAGAACAAGATCAACCAAAAGAAGATATTCACGAATGGAAC
>Ga0315338_1003577_pt1 | contig 13383 bp, 7 predicted proteins | sample ASW8metaG_FD_204518 | JGI IMG/M metagenome (GOLD analysis project Ga0315338, IMG submission 204518) | Ammonia-oxidizing marine archaeal communities from Monterey Bay, California, United States - ASW #8 | ecosystem: Environmental > Aquatic > Marine > Coastal | place: USA: California | collected... | reverse complement strand
GATTCCTACAACGCTGCTTACTACAGAGCATGTTTTTGTTCCCTAGCGACTGCAGAAGACCAGTCTGAGGCAATGGGCTCGGCGAACGGCGAGAGCCGTGGACGACCCACTCCCTGTCGCACTGGTTAGATCTTACCAGACCGCCAGGGCCCCTTCCTGCTTTTCTCTTTTCAAAACCCCTTCCGAGAAATAGCTTATCAGATTAGCTCCTGAGAGTCAAAAATAGGCTAATTCCTCACGTTTTTTGGATCTATACGCAAATTGGGTTGAGGACGAGAAGGACCGGTAGCTCTTCAGCCATACCGCCTTGGTTCAATCCAAAGATTTTTTATAATAAACGTCCATGCATGTGATCCTGCAGGCCAGGATTTGCTTGCCATCGATTCCTACCCGAATTTCTCCCACCTGGGCATTTTAGCACGTTGTCACCATGCAAAAATCGCTTTTTGTGTTGCTGTCGATCCTTTTGCTGCCCCTTGGCACATTGGATGTCTCTGCGCTCTCTCCGGAGGATGTGCCCAAGGCAAGCTCGAAGCCCTATTCTAAAAAAGGGTTAGTCAAATACTGCTCGCCACGTACCGTCGATCTTGAGGTTCGTGGTCGGGATGATCAGGGCCAGTGGATTTCTCACGCTGCAGGAACCATTTTGCATGAGGACGGGTATATCCTGACTTGCGAACATGTGACCGCACCGGGAGAGAGTCAACAGGCAATTCTTGCCGATGGCACAGCCTACCCCTACAAAGTGTTGGCGCGTGCCGGTGGTAGTTACGATACAGCAATCCTGAAGATCGATCCAAAAGGCAAGCTGCCGGCGGTCCGTCTCGGGCATAGCGAAAAAGTCGCCCAAGGCGAACCGGCAATCGTCATCGGTAATCCAGCCGGGCGGCGACACACGGTTACCTATGGGATTGTCGACAAACCTACCTGTGGCGGGGGAACGCAGATCCAGGTTTCCCGTGCAGACATCGGGCCGGGTAACTCGGGGGGGCCGGTTTTTAATAACCGGGGAGAGCAGATTGCCCATGTGCATGTGAAAATCTGGACAGCCCACAATATATCCCGTCACATTCGAGCCGATCACGTCCGAGATGCGTTTGCCAAGGTGTTTTCCAACGAGGATCGTTACGCCTATGCCATTGGCCTCACGGTCGACTGCCAGGGGGATGAAGCTCGCGTGATCAAGGTCGAGCCCGGTTCGCCAGCCGCTGCGGCCGATATCAAAAAGGGCGATGTCATCACCCAACTCGGCCCGATGAAAATTGACAACGGCGTGCATTACGCCCTGGCCTTAATGGACCAGATGGGCGGCACCGCTCTAAAGCTTGCTCTTCGACGTGACGGAAAAATCGTTGAAAAGCAAGTTCAGCCGCGCAGGCAACAGCGTTAGTGTCACAGCGTTAGTGTCACAGCGTTAGTGTCACAGCGTTAGTGTCACAGCGTTAGTGTCACAGCGTTAGTGTCACAGCGTTAGTGTCACAGCGTTAGTGTCTCGGTCGGAGATGTCGGCCAGTTCACGGTTGGGGTGTGGTCTGCTGCAGTTTCTGGAGTTGTTTGAGGACCGCTTTGGATCCCTGTAACGACCCTGCCGGGCGAGGGTGTGCTTTATCGAAAACTAGCAATTCGTCCTGCGGCTCAATGATAATATCGCCTTCGTCGATCTCGCCATCGGCTCTTCTTGCCTTAGCGAGATTAAGCCCGAGATGATTGGCCAGAAAATAATAGACGGCCAACCGTTTTGAACGGTTGTAGTTGTGCTCCTGCTCTGGGAAATGTGCATTTTCGACCAGCTCCGCGGAGCCGTAAAGCTTGTAAACGTTCCGGATATATGGCAACTCGATTTTTGGCGTGTGCTGGGTCCAGTCCGCGCCACAGGAGACAAGCAGCTGCGGCCGCGGCGAGGCGAGGGCCGCAATTTCGGCATTGTTGGTGTTGTGCCGGGTGCTTTTATGGATCGGCAGTCCACTTTCGCATTTGCAGCCTCCGTAGTAGTTGGCCGCTACCATCACAACCGGTGCCGATGCCTTGATGCGGTCATCGAGTGCGGTGAGAAGAAAGGTCTGCGTGCCGCCGCCCGAAGCGCCGGTGACGCCGATCCGCTCGGGATCGACTTCGTTGAGTGTGGTAAGGAAATCGATCGCCCGTATGCTGTTGTAGGTCTGCATGGTCAGCGACGCACTTTGGTGATGCTCCATCTGCGTGGCGTCTCCCCAGCCGATCATGTCGTAGGCGAAAACAATGGCCCCCATGCGGGCCAGTGTGGCACAGCGGAGTTGATGGTCTGATCGAAATCGGCCACCCCCGTTTTCGCCGGCGAAGTGCCCATGAGGACAGAGGATCGCGGGGTGTCGGCCTGTTCGCTGTTCCGGGCGGTACATGCTTCCCGTGACAAAAAAGCCAGGGATACTTTCGAAGGCGACGTTTTCGACAGTGTACCCTTTGCCTTTGCGTTCGCCTCGCCAGATTGGATTCAGTGGGGTTCGCTGTGGGAGAGGATCCAGGTTGGCTCCGCGTAAAATTCCCTCACGGATGTTCGCCGCCCGCGATTTCCATTCGGCCAAGTTGGAATACGTTTTTCCATAAGCGGCAAGATCCCTCTGGCCCTGGGCAGACGATACATGAAGAGAACTAGGCTCTACGCCCAGTGCAAAAAATTCTGCCAACGCAAGGAAAAACACGAACGTAAAGGGCAGCCATCGTCGGCTGATCATTTTCAAGAGAGAGGGCTCCTAAAAAGCAAAAAAACTTTGGACACCTTGAAAAAATAATGCATTCCTCTATATATCACGGAGTTCATCAAGTTGCCAGCATGCAATGTCGGGGATGCGGTTGGGCCATGGATCTTGTCCGACGTCAATAATAATGAAATCGAACGAGCAAGAAATTCTTCGCTACCGCAGGCGGCCTTTTCTGGCGGATTCCACGTTGGTGCTTGCTTTTAGTGGTTGGATGGACGGTGGTGATGTCTCGACAGGAACCGTGTTGCGTTTGGTCGATCTCCTCCAGGCAGATCCCGTGGCCGAAATCGATCCTGAACCGTTCTATCTCTACAACCTACCGGGCCCGATGGATGTGGTGAAAATGTTCCGGCCACATATCGAGGTCGAGGAGGGTTTGATTAAGAACCTTGAGATGCCCACGAACACGTTCTACTGCCATGAGGCGGGAAATCTGACTCTGTTCGTTGGAAAAGAGCCAAATATATGCTGGCGGACTTTTGCGGAGGCAATGTTTGACTTTGCGCATGAAGTCGGAACCCGACGGATTTTTTTTGTCGGTTCCTTTGGGGGGGAGGTGCCGCATACGCGTGAGCCCCGTTTGTATGTTACCTGCAGTGATTCAAAACTGCTCGCGGAGATGGAGAAGTACGGTGTACGGCGGAGCGGCTATCAAGGCCCCGGGTCCTTCGCGAGTTATCTGATGACCGAGGCGAAGCGTGCCCGCCTTGAAATGACATCGTTAGTCGCCGAGATTCCCGTTTACCTCGAAGGGGTGACCAATCCTTTGAGTATTGCTGCAGTGACACGGCGGCTGGCCCATATTCTTGCCCTTTCGACGGATCTGGACTCATTGCGTACGATGGCGACCGATTGGGAGATGCATGTCTCGACCGCCGTCGAAGAAGATGAGTCGCTTGCTGAAAAGGTCCGCGAGTTGGAAGAGCAGTACGACAACAGTCTTTTGGAGGATACAAATTGACATTGGACCGGTTTTTTCAGAGTTTGGTGCGGTTTTCTGGCACCCACCAGCAGCTGAGTAATCTGGTGATGTTTACTCCAAATTGTGATTTGGAGCCGATTATTCCTTTCGTAATCCCCCCGTTTTCCCTAACATGACTATCCCCGTTTTCCTGAATATGTGGGCGGTGTTTGCGGTAGAACGTACGTTGAGCCGTGGTTGAAGTTCGATCTGCATGTTCAATTCGCCGATAGAATAATGCTGGCAGCGGATCGATATGGTATTTGTCTCAGCCGGTTCAATACCTGTCCAGTGCGGTATCCGTCTAGCCAGTTTCGGGAATAATAGAGAGAATTGAGTTAAGTGTTTTTGTTGTGGTTGCCCGGACCTACGCCCCTTTTTTGAGTTATCCACTTGTCGCTGAGCGAAGGAGACCGATAGTGCACCACCTCTTCCCCCGTTTGCTCCTTGCTCTTCTGCTTGCAACTGTTTTTGTCTCATCGGCTCCGGCAGTTATTCCACCAGAACAACTTTTGCCGGAGACCACGCGGGGTTACTTGTCGGTTCCCGATATCTACCGTCTCCAAGAGGATTTCAACAAGACGCAACTGGGGCAGTTGCTGTTGGATCCAGTGATGAAACCCTTTTCCGATGATTTAAAACGACAGCTCAAGGAAAAGTGGAGTGATGCTCACGAGTCCTTGGGACTGACTTGGGCTGACATACAGGATGTTCCTGGTGGCGAAGTCGCTGTGGCGCGTATTCAACCGGCAAAGGACAAATCGGCAATGGCGATGGTTGTCGATATCACCGGCAAACAGGCAGAGGCTGACATTTTGCTCAAAAAAGTGGCGGCTAGGATGGCAGCCCGTAAATCGACAACCGAGGTTCTCCAAAAGGGCAGTATTCCGATGACGGTTTATACTGGCACCAATGGTAAGTACGAGGGCCAGCAAGCGGTGTTCTTTATTGAACCAAACCATCACCAGTTGGTTGCCACAGACAACCTTGAAGTTGCCGAAGATATGCTGCAACGATTTTCCGGGAGTGTTGGTGATAGCCTGGCAACGGTAGAAGCATACAAAGTTACGATGCAACGTGTTGCCCAATCGCAAGGCGATGAGGTTTCCCATGTGGGGTGGTTTGTAGAACCTTTTAGGTTTATAGAGGCGACGCGGAGCGCCAATCCAAATTATCAACCCAAAAAAGGTGTTGATCTTTTTACCGTACTGCGAAGCCAGGGATTCGATGCGGTTTTAGGCGCAGGGGGCCAGGTCACATTTGCACCTAGCGAGCAGGATATCCTGCACCGCACCATGATTTATGCTCCGGCCTTGGAGCGCACAGAGGGCAGCGCCAACCAAGATAAATACGACTTGGCAATGCGGATGCTCGATTTTCCCAACAGCGCTGCAAAGACGCACCAGCCCCCAGTTTGGGTCCCTCGTGATCTGGCGGCGTTTGTCAGTTTGAACGCTGATCTTATAAACGGCTTCGAATATTCAAAGTCTCTCGTAAATGCCCTCGCGGATGACGAAATCTTTGATGATGTGATTGACAGTTTGAAGAATGATCCGGCGGGACCCCAGGTCGATATTCGTAAGGATGTCGTAGCCAATTTAGGCGAAAATATCATGGTGCTGTCCGATTACCAGTTGCCGATCCAAGCCGACAGCGAGAGGATTTTGGTGGCGGTGAAACTCACGGATGTGGCGCCGGTTCGTGGTGCGGTGGATCAGACAATGCAAAATGATCCGAATGCTCTGAAGCGAATGGTAGGCGACTCCGTGGTTTGGGAAATCGTCGAGGAAGAGATTGAGGAACCGGAGTTGGATATCGAACTCGGTTTTGACGACTTTGAAGTCGATGAAGAGGAAGAAATGACTCAAACACTTCCGACATCTGCAGTAACCGTTGCTCATGGACATCTGATTCTCAGCTCACACTACGATTTCATTAAAAGAGTTCTCACAGCATCGGACCATCGACAAACTCTGGCTGGGAGTATTGATTATCAGACGGTGAAGACGGCCCTGGCGGCCTTGGGTGCATCTGCCAGTTGCGTCCAGACCTTTTCCCGTACCGATGAGGAATTCCGGGGAACCTATGAGCTATTAAAACAGGGGAAAATGCCCGAGTCCAAAACGTTGGTTGGCCGTTTGCTCAATGCGGTTCTCGACGAAGACACCGATGATGAAGAATTGCGGGAGCAGCAGCTTGATGCTCGCAAACTACCCGAGTACCAGATGGTCCGTCGTTACCTTGGGCCGGCTGGGATGTTTGTGGTCAGTCACGACGATGGTTGGTTGGTAACCGGTTGTTTTCTAAGCAAAGAAACCATCCAGGTTGTACTCAAGCAGAAGGCGACCCAGTCGTCCCAGTAATTGCCCTGGTCATGACTCTCCTGCAGTTGCGTCGTTCGATGTGCTATCGAGGAAAATCGACCAGGCGGTTGGGTGTTTCCCTTCCGGTTCCGCTGCCAATATCGATGCCGGCCCTTCAAGGAAGAATCCATTTCGTCGGGGGGTTGATGTCTCTTCTAGCATCAGTTTGATCCCGTGCGTTGCGCGGCCGACTTTGGGACAAATTCGACTTTGGCCCAGAAAGGATGCATGCGATCACCACGCGTTCGTGCATCTTCTAGCATCACTCCAATATCGGGTGTTGCACGACGGACCTCAGGGAATCCGCTTACAGATATCTGCAATCGCTTATCAAAATCAACCAGTTCTGGTGCTAACCAGACGGTAGTGGGTGCCCGGCCTGACGACACGCGGATACGCGTCTTTTCATCAGTGGTGCGAATGCTTCCGGTTACTTTGAGCGTACGGATTCGTTTAGGTGGCCACTGTTCTGGGTCGGCGGTCAACGTTGGTGGCATTGTAGTGATTTCGACCCACCAAAAGTAGTTGTCAAAGGATCGGATTGTCTCACAGCTGAAAAGCTTTGGATAAAAATTGCGACGATGCTTTTTCATCCAAGCAAAAATTTTGAGAATCTCATCTTGGAAACTCTCATTACCTCGACCTTGGAAATCAACAATCGTGGTATCGTAGCCGAAATGTCGTAGATAGCGGTCAAACTGATAAGCGTTTTTGGCCATTTTGTTGCTGTCGATTTCGCCACCAACGAAATAAAAAGGCACATCCTTGGCGTTACGCCAGTAAAGTGTGTTGTAATTGTATTTTTCATGGTCCGCGGTAGCCGCAATCGGTATCACTCCAGCCCATTGGTCCGGATGGGATAAACCAATATCCCAGGCAGCGTCTCCACCCATCGAATGGCCACTTAGGAAGATGCGGTCCATGTCGATTGAGAAATGTCGGCAGGCATCCCGGAGGCAATGGAGTACCGCATTGTGTTCTCGGCCACTAAACTGATAGCCACTCTGTCGGGCTTTGGTCCAAGCGGGTGCAATCACGATATATCCATGCCGCGCTGCCTGACCGGTGCGGCGTCCTTCTGCATCGACACCGCCTGCCCACCAGTCGATTTGATGGCCCGGACTGGTCCCCGCCCCATGGAGCGTGACGATTGCCGGATAACGACGGTAAGGATCGTATTCTGGGGGCAATTGGATGAGGTAGGGGACATTCTGCTGCTTGTCCCCCGCGGGAATGGAAAGCTGGTAAAATCCGGGTGTGTCGTTGAGCACTTCCGGAACCTCCAGGGGTGGTTTCATATGGGAGAGGATTTTAGCCAGCAATTGTGGCTGGCCCCCTTCTTGCGAACGGATTTGCGTTGTCAGTTGCTGTCGCGTACTCCACTCTTCAGAGCGGAGGTACGCGCGAGCATAGTTACGAACAGCATAAAGCGACATCGCAATTGGTAAGTTATCGGTCGCCTCACCAAAACCAAGGAGCCATCCACTTAGAGCGAGTGCTAATTTTTCCGTAGGAGCAAGGGACGCATCTGCCTCCAGTTGAATAAATGCACTGAGTCGTACTAGCGTGTGAGAATTTAATTCGGTTGTAATTTCATCAATCATCGGTGAGAGGTTTTCTGCGAGTTGCCGATCTTTTACTTGCCGTAACTCATGATTTAGCGCCAGTCGAATGTGTTCGATGCGTTTTGATATTTCCTGATATGCGTTCAAGATTTCTCGGACTTCAACCAAGGTGCCACCAGCAACATCCTCATTAGGGAACTTTTCTAAAACATTTTTTGCGAGCCGGTGCTGTCCGGCATCGCGCCGGTCTTTAATTTCACGGAGACCGCGATTGGCTTTCAAGTTGCGGGCGGCAATCATTTGGTCGCCCAGGTCTAGATCAGGGAAATCCCGGATAATTTGTTCGAGTTCAATTTCAGCATCAGCATAGCGTTCCGCTTCAAGAAACAGTCGGTAAATATCAATTCGCCGATCCGGGTTCTTGTTGTCGATCGAATTTTCCAACAGATTCCGTAGATACTCTCCAGACAGATTGCTGGTGGCAAAGCGTTGGTCCAGTAACAGGCGACGCCCGCTACGGAGTGTTTGAACACGATAGTACCGAGGTGTCACTAGTGTGATGCCCTGAATCACATCGACAGGACCCGTTTTGGTTAGGATCTCAATCGTACGACGCCCATAGTTGTCCCATTGGTACTCACTCTTTCCACGATTAAGGATTTTTCCGAGTGATACAAGAGGGCGGCCTCCCTGAGCAACCGGTTGTGAAATATTAAACTTTGTCTCAGTTTTACCAGCGTCGTCGGCGACTTCACGAATCTGATGGAAGGGGATGTAGACGCGGCGCAGATCGTCATCCAATAACACGATCGACTTGCCTTCCTCCGCGGGGCCAGCTGCGCCTCGAGGATTGGCAACGAGTGTCCCAATTCGGGCAATGTCTCCCTCTAGGGTCACTCCATTTTTTAGTTCGATACGAGCTGCAAAAAGTGAGGGCGCAGCACAAATTACAAAGATGAGACCGAGGTAGCAATGGCCGCCGCCAAGCCGAACACTCATAATGTTCTCGTCTTGTTTTGCCGAGGTTTGTGAGTAAGGCTATTGTGCCAGAGTCCCCCCGTTGAACCCCGGAGAATCCGCAATGGCAGCAAACAGAAGTTTGCGAAAAAGGCGAATTGTGTAGGGTTCTGGGAAGTTTCCAACCACTTTTCTATTCTCCCCTAGCAGTCGGATAAGTCAAACACCAGATTTGATGATTGACATTGCCGGGTAAGACTGTCCAGAATGGACAGACATAAGGGTCCTCACGAGGGGGTTATTAGGTGATTTTTAATAGGATACTGGTTCGCTTATTGATTGCAGCACTTGTACTGCCTGTTGCAATCTGTGTCTTCGTAGCGTCGGCCCATCTTTTACAGGCAATGGGCGATGCAATGTGGGCATATATCTTGCAGCGGGTCGCAGTCGTCGCCGGCGTTATTTGGGCCGTTGATCTGATTTCTTTATTATTGGCGGTGGCAATCTACATGATCGTAAACATGGGGCGATCGGATTCTCCATTAGATGAGTAAGGCAGGGTTGCCAGCCCATAGGCTCTGATTTATCGAAGATATGAATTTAAAAATTAGCATTCACGGGAAGGGATGCCGATCTATAATGGACATGTAGAGTTCAGTCTTTCTGGCAAACGGAACAAATGAGAGAGGATTCCGGGACCATGGCATCCGGATCGCCCGCGCCTAGCAATGTAACAAGTGGCACAGCAGCTGTTGCGCCTTCGGCCCACGCCAACTACATTGAAGAAAAGTTGGAAAAAACAGGGACCGATGTTCAGGTGGTAGAGGTAAGCACCACGATTTTAACAATGTTCGTGTTCGTGTTGGTCTACCTTTTGACAATGGTCATTATCGACCAATGGTTAGTGCCGGAAGGACTAGGTAGTGGAATCCGGGCTTGTGCCCTGGTGTTACTTTTAGGGTCTCTCGTCTTTTATGCGATCCGGAATTTGCTTCCACATCTGTTGTATCGCGTTAATCCTGCATTTGCGGCATTAACTATTGAGCGGTCTGAGCCTTCACTCAAAAATAGTGTGTTGAATTTCCTCCTCGTGCGCCATACGTCGCGCAATGTTCCGGGGGTAGTAATCCGAGGAATGGAAAAACAGGCTGCGACGGGTCTCGCCCGTGTTTCCGTCGACTCGGTAGTGGATCATCGACAACTTATTAAGGGTGGCATTGTATTCGTTGTTACTGTCCTGATTTGGGGACTTTACATGGTATTCTCGCCAAAGAACATGCTGCCGACCGTGGGACGGTTACTAGTCCCCTGGGCCGATATTGAGCCCGTGAGGCGCATTCGTATCGATCATGTGCATCCTGGTAACAGCAGTGTGCTCTTCCGGTCCCATGTCACGGTATCTGCAGAAGTACACGGGCTCCGGGATGGTGAAATGGTTTTCCTGGTGTATTCGTCTCGTAGTGGTGGAGCGGTTGATCAACGAATTCAAATGTTTTGTGCGGCAAATGAAACTGCCTATTCTTGTCTGCTTCCAGAAAGTGAAGGAGGACTGGTGGGTGATGTACAATACCGGATTGAAGCGGGTGACTGTGTAAGCCAGACCTATCAACTGGATCTGATCACTGCGCCAAGTCTACAGGTGCAAAAGATTGAGTACCACTATCCTTCCTATACCGGAATGGAGAGCCGTTCCGTCGAAGACGTTGGTGATATCAAAGCAATCGAAGGCTCCAGGGTAGTCATTCATGCCGAAGCCAACCAAGATATTTTCTCGGCGGCAGTGATTCTTAAGCTGGATTACAGCGTGGAAGGGGATCGTAATGTGACACGCCCCATGGCCCTCAAGAACCGATTGGCAAAGTGCCAACTGTTGCTGGAACGGCACATCGTCAGGCAGCAGTCCATTCCTGAATTTACGGGTTACCATCTCCACCTTGCAACGCCTAATGGAGCCGTAAATGAAAATGCAATTCGACATCGTATTGCGATCACTCGCGATCAGTCACCCGTTGTGGAAATTCTCCGCCCCGAAGAATCGTTTGTCGAAGTTCCTGAGAATGGAGATCTTTTCTTCCATGTCCGTGCCCGGGATCCAGATTTTAGTATCGCAGAACTTTTTCTGGTCGGACGTCTTGATGATCAGACGCTTTTTGAAGAGGACCTGATCCAACACCACAAAGCCGGTGGTCAGCCGCTTCGAGCAGCCTATCGCGAAGTGTTCCGTTTTTTGCCTCAGTCGTACCAGCTTACACCTGGCCAAAGTGTCCAGGTGGTGGTGCGTGCTACGGACAACAAGCGGCCAGAGCCGAACGTCGTATTTTCTAAGCCAGTAGAGATTCACATTACGGCTGCAGATGAGAATTTCAGCGGCGACTCTGAAAATAACAATGAACCGTCCGGAGCCGATGATCGACAGGCCGAGAGTCAGGGTTCTGGCGAATCTGCCGGTGGCCAGGCCGGTGCTGAGGAATCATCGGGTGATGAATCATCGGGTGATGGAGCAGGAGAGGCGACTTCAAAACAGGATGGACAGGACGGAAACGAAGAACGGTCAGAGCAGGCTGCCGGGAAGGGGGCCGCCGATGCGTCGGCTGGTCAAACGGATAGCCAAGAGCAGCAGGCGGGTGGGAGTCAGGAGAAAGGGGGCCAGAGTGGTCAGACCACCAATCCGAACAGCAACAACCCAGAGAGTGAGCCTCGTGGTGCAATGGATGGCTCCGACCAAGGGGACGGTGGCAATAAGTCTGGTTCGAGCGAACGAGGAAATGAGAGCGAAGGAAAAGTGGATAACGATGGCGATGCTTTTCAACATTTGAGTGAAAAGATCCATGAGGAACAGTCGCAGGAACACGAGCAACATGGTGGTGATTCGAACGGTGCTGCGCCTGACAATCGGGGGGATGGTTCTGGAGCAGAAAAGGATGGCCAGCAGCAAAGTGTGTCAGAAACAGAGGCGTCCCAAGATGGGAACAACAGGCCCTACGAATCGAAGGGTGGACCTGGCAGTGAACGGAACGGCAGTAAGGAAAATTCGGGCCGTGAAAAACGAAGGCAGGGTGAGGGTCAATCGCAGGGTGAGCCATCAACGAGAGATAAAAACCAATCGCCTTCCGACGGTGACAGTGATGCGGGAGCAAAGTCCTCGCGCGAGGAGGGTGGTGGCACTGGTAACGCAGGGGAGCAGCCACCATCTCCGCCTGAAGGTGCGGGCGAAAAACGCCGCAGATCGGGCAAACAAAATCGTAGCGAGCAGCAGGATAAGGAGCCGGCCGACAGCGGAGTTAGCAACCACGAATCAGATTCTGCAGAGGGAAAAGAGGGATCCCGGCATGGCAAAGGAGAAGAAGGTGGAGGCCAACAATCAAGTCAATCGGGGGAGGGAGCGGGAGGTAGTCATACACCTGCTCCTGCGGGCAAGGGAGCCGCAAAAGAACCTGGATTTGGTGAGACTGGGGATCGGGCAGGCAATTCCGGCCTGACGGATGAGGCGACCGGAAACCATACGGCCGAACGAGGCGATGCAGACGAAGGGAATCCGCAAGGCGATTCGCCACAGGAACACTCAAATTCGTCGGAGGGCGGACAAAGCGGTGGTTCACAAGGGGCGGATGGTCGCCAGGCGTCTGATAATCAATCACAGGGCCCATCACCACAGAGTTCGCAACAGGGCCCATCGGGGGCAGGAGCGACTGAGGGAGCGACTGAGGGAGAGAGTGCTCTCGGTGGCAAAGCGAGCGGCGATGATCCGGATATTGAGGATGGACCCGTTGTAGAACCGGGTGCCGATGCGCCCAATCTGGAGTATGCCCGCGAGACAACCGCACTGGTACTCGATTACCTGCAAGATCAATTGGACCGTGGTGGAATCGATCCGGAACTTAAGAGAAAGTTCGGATGGACAGATGAGGAATTTGTCGATTTTGTGAATCGCTATCGGCATTTGATGCGCAAAGCACAGCAGTCTGGCGATGAGGGGCGACGGGCAGAAGCAGAATGGGAATCGGCACTTCGTAGCCTTGGCCTGAAGCAACCGGGACAGGCACTTCGACAGGGAAACATGCGGGCTGAAAAGGCACATGGGTTGCAAGAGATAAACCGCAGTCGACCGCCACAAGCTGAGCAAGAGCGGTTTGATGCTTTTCGTAAGGATATTCTGAGCAGGTAACCTGGAAACAGAGAACGAACTCATTCTAGCTGCTTTTGGTGAGTCGCTTCGTATTGCCTTAAAGAGTATCATACTGCATCCGGAAATTTACCTAGGGATAATAAGTGGTTAAAGATTTTCTTTCCCAAGGGAACCCGCTGCTAAGGGGCACAACGGTTCTTCATTGAATTGCAGTAAAGAAACCTCTGCGAGCAATCCTGGATGCATTGTTTCCCCCGCTACCTCGCTACTTTTGATCCAAAGTCAGTTCCCCACCACTTTGTGGATGTTCTGATCATTGGTGGTGGTCTGGCCGGTCTACGGGCAGCGATAGAGATTGACCCTGGGTTGCGGGTTTTGGTGATTACCAAAGATGCCTTAGAGCAATCGAGTAGCGTGTATGCTCAGGGTGGCATTGCGGGGGCCATCAAATCGGACGACTGCTTCGAAAACCATGTGCAGGATACCCTCCGCGCTGGCTGTAATCTCTGTGATCGGGAGATTGTGGAGATGGTGGTCCGCGAAGCTCCCGACCGTATTAAGGAATTGATTGGTTGGGGCGCTTCTTTTGACGAGGAAGCAGGCGAACTGGCACTCGGTAAAGAAGGGGGACATAGCCATCATCGCATCGTCCATGCCAATGGTGATGCGACAG
>Ga0315338_1003576_pt1 | contig 13383 bp, 12 predicted proteins | sample ASW8metaG_FD_204518 | JGI IMG/M metagenome (GOLD analysis project Ga0315338, IMG submission 204518) | Ammonia-oxidizing marine archaeal communities from Monterey Bay, California, United States - ASW #8 | ecosystem: Environmental > Aquatic > Marine > Coastal | place: USA: California | collected... | reverse complement strand
CTGGCATGGTACTTCAACATAACCCAACGCCATCAAGATAGATAAGCGTTTTAGATTGCGGCCGATGTAACCCTCTGGTGTCTCAATCAACGTTATTGGGAAAAATAGATACATATATTCATTCGAAATACTGTCGTATAGAATACGGAATATCGACTCCATCGCTGAAGGGTTTGGGAATTTTCTTGGAAATCCTTCCATATACAGAAAAAAGTCCGACGACCGACTATATTGGGAATGTATCCACTCCTTGGCCATAAATATATCCGGTCGCATATGGAAGTTTAGTTCCGATAACGGTACTTGTAGCATGCGAGTATTTCCTCGCAGACCCCACACAGCTAGTTTGTGTAAGATAAGTAAGCTCCTAATTGTTGCTGACAATTGGTTTGTGTTGCTCATACGAAAATATAAAATGAACTAGGGGAATGTTCTCTTCTACTTTGGGCAAAGTGGTAGAATGGAAAAATATCCCGTCTAATAATTTCTTATATGCGATCGGCAGGTTAATTCTGCAACATGCCGGATTAAGCAGCTTTGAATCTACAGATTTGCTGGGTAAGTTACCAAGGAACCCTTCTGATCAATTCACGCTGACAACAAAGTTCCCGAGATTTATTTAGTGGGGAGCCATCAAACTCTCCGTAGTTTAGCCTTTATTGGCAACTCACTCTCGTACACTCGCTTATTACCGTCTCCGAACGCTTGTTCAATCACCCTTATATCTCTGACCAGTCTATTCAACCCGGGCGGCTCAATCGAGGCGGACTGGTCTGTACCCCAAAGAGAGCGGTCTAACGTAATATGTCTTTCTACACAGGAGGCACCCATCGCGACGGCCATAGCGGTCGTGACAAGTCCTGTTTCGTGTCCGGAGTAACCAACTGGCACCTCGTAACGTTCTTTCAGGGACTCGATCGCCCGTAAGTTCAACTCGTGTGGCTCGGATGGATATGTGCTTGTGCAGTGCATAAGCATCAAATCGTCTTTTCCCAGTACGTTAACTGCGTGATCAATCTCCTCTAGCGTACTCATCCCAGTCGATAAAATAATTGGTCTCCCGTATTTTCTGTGATGGGAAAGCAAGCTATCGTCAGTCAGGCTCGCAGAAGCAATCTTATAACAGGGAGGATCAAACTGTTCGATGAAATCCACTGATCTCTCATCCCAGCAGGAAGCGAACCAATCGATAGCGAGGCCTCTGGCGTGTGCCGCTATTTCGGCATATTCTTCTTCGCCAAATTCAAGACCCTCTTTTAATTGACGGTTACTTGTTCCGAAAACACTTTCCCGATACTGGTCAAGCTCACCCGACCTATAAACAGTCGAAATCGTTCTCTTCTGGAACTTGACAGCATCACATCCATATTCAGCAGCCAAATCGATCAACTGCTTAGCGATATTCAGATCACCATTGTGGTTTATACCAATTTCCGCAACTATATATACTGGCTCAAATGACCCGACGTATCTTTCATTAATCTTTACATTATTCATAATCTGCTCCTCCCATAGACATTAAAACCTCCATTGCCTCAAGATCGTCCAAAGTATCTATCTGCAATGACCTGAACATGGGCATCTCGTATGTTACAACTACTCCACCGAGTCGGTTGCCAAACTGTTTGAGTACTTCGGGCAAAAATACGTAGATACTTCCATTCTCAACAAATTCTACTCGGTAATCTTGGCGCCTAGGCCGCGAATCACTTTGATAATTGATCGGTGCCAGTCTGCAGGATTCATCCATCCTCCACCGTCCGGAAAAGTGCTCGGCATAAGACGAAAAAACACTGTCAGCTTGCTCCGCCAATAAAACAGCGACTGCATTATCAATATCATCTCCTCCTCTTAGCGGTGACGTTGGCTGAAGAAACACCACGACATCTGGCGAGTAGTCTTTTTCAGATAGTAGCGTATCAAGTACATGTATCAACGCTTCTTCTGAGGCTGAATCATCTTTACTAATACTGGCAGGCCTGCGTACCACGTCCGCCCCATAATTAAAAGCAGCCTGAGAAATTTGATCATCATCTGTTGATACGACTACCTTTGAGACGCATTTCGCATCTCTAGCCGAAACGATCGAATATGCGATTAAAGGTCTGCCAGCAAGCAATTTAAGATTCTTGCCTGGAATTCCTTTTGAACCACCCCGCGCCGGAATTATTGCCAACACTTCCTGCCTTCTATGTTGAGTCATATGATCTAACGTGGCTTGACCTCACTAGAGAACTAACAACTGGCATTGCTCGATCAGCTGTTACTATTCCGTTGATTCCGGCCGCAAATCTCTCCACCCTGGAGACTCCGGGTTATCGTCTGGCTGAAAGAAAGGGCAACAGGCTCTGATCTTTGCCGCAAGCCATTTCCGATTGTATATCTTGCCATAAACCTCTTCATACAGTATGCCTTGATGGGTAGGAAAGTGCCTGTCAAGGTTAGGCCCAACGGGTATCGATCCCGTTGTGGTGAAACTAATCTTACGAAACATTACACTACCCGCAGTCCAGACATTAAGTTTCCCATTCAACGAGGGTAACCAAGTCCAAAACTCAGTACCCTCCTTGGTCTTCCTCAGCGGACCGATAATTCGAAAAGGTTTCCCCCAGTTGCGTTGGTCCTTAAGGCGTATGATTCCTATCTCTGGGTATTCATCAAAAAGGTTGATGCAACGGTCAAGAAAAGGTCTCTGATAATCTATGATGAAATCTTCCTCAAGTAGAAGTATGTACTCCCCTTGAGCCTTTGGAAAGGCGTCATTCAGAGCAACTGCCATTCCCAAATTATTTTTATGAGCGATTATCGAATCAAAAAACCCTGTCCCTCTTGCCCATTCAACTAATTGAGGGCCCGAACCGTTATCAACAAGTATTTTCTCGAGGCACGAAAAGACCTCAGTCTTATCCAGAAACGCCTCCAGACCCGCTACGAGACGTTGTAGTTGCGGTAGTCTCTTGCAGGACAGGATCACCAATGACACCTTTCTCGGTTCGAAATCAATCTCTTTTCTTGACGCCTGGATCAAGGCCGTAGCTTGCGCCCGCCGTCTGCGCACCGACCAGTTGAGCCACCAGCGGGGCACTCTTTTAGCTTTGCCAAACATTGGAGGATCACTTTGGCGGGCACTCCCAATCCTGCCACTACTCGGACTCAGGTTACCCACCGCCAATGTCAATGGTCTGGTAAGTCATAATTTTCTTATCCAATCAACCACATGACTCTTAGCTTGGAACAATAACCCAGCTTTTACCCTCAGGTCCGGGGCAAAACCTCGTTTCGAATTGACTTCGAACGGGTAGCTTTTTTTGTTCAGGTACTGATGGATTGGAGCTTTATAAAATTGATTCTTAAACCTAGGAGACAGATTCAAGAACTCCTGTACCAGGCGCTTGTCCAGGAACGGATATCTTGTTTCTATTCCAAACGCACCCGCAATACATTCTTCCTTGGCTAAATACCTCTCCTGCATTCTTCCAAAAAAGTTCGGCCAGGGAAAGACATCCCCCAGCTCATCCGGGAAGATCCCCCTCAACTCGCTGTGCCAATACAGTTTCTTTCCATCCATCCCGTAGTCGCTCAGTATCTCATCAGCCCCTTGCCCTGATAACACTATCTTGAAACCCTCATCGCGCGCGTGCTCAAACATATGGGAAAGTCCAACCCCAGCGCCTTCGTTCCGAACTTTGTACCCTTCGTACTCGTAATCCTCGCATTTTTCCTCAAAACCTTCCTTTGCCTTTGCGAACTTTTTGCGATCGAGCTTGAACAGGGAGACCGGTACTTCGTGTCTTTCAAATCCAGAAATTCGACGACTAAGAACGTTGGGGTTTTCGTTGTCGGGAAATATATATGCCTTGAATGGTATACCTTGTGCCTGTAATTCACAGGCAATAGCACCACTGTCGTAGCCGCTACTCACACAGACAAACAGCTTGTGTTGGAGGCCCATGGTCCTTTTTCTTATCGCGTCTTCAAATGCGTGTGTCCAATCGTCGTAGGTTTCCTTGTATTGGTGAAGGTCAAATCGCACGACTTCCTGTTTCTTAACGACCTGCGGTTCCGCAAGCGATACAATCCAGGTTTCATTCGCCCTTACTTTTCTTATATCGTCGAACCCAAGTGACCGTAATGCACTGGCGTAGGATGCGCAACCAAAATCATTTTCTTTAAATCCTACCCAGATTGGCTTGGTTCCGAAGCAGTCGCTGCTTATTACCACCAAATTTTCCCTGTAATCAACAATTACAATTGCAAATTCCCCATCCAGTCGGCTGAACATATCAGTACCAAACTTACGATAAGCCTCCAATAGTGCATCAGTCTCCGGGCGACCGGGGTAAATTTCCTGAGAATTGTATATTTCGCCGTTGAAAACACAGCCAACATGGTCTGTAAAAACTGGTTGCGGTGATTTCGGACCTGTAATACTGAGAAGGTTGTGGACGTAGGTATGACCCCGAAATTCGACTACGTTAGTCAGATCCGGGCCTCTTTGTTTCATATACTTATTGAATGGGTTTCCAGAAACGATCCCACACGTACTGAAAAGAAAACTACACATCAGAGTATCTACTCAATCTCATTAAGTCGTGGTTTAAATTACAACCGTAACAATCAGGCGCTTCATATTGTACTCCGTCAGCCCCAGTTGGACAGAAGAGGTTGATTGCCTAAGAGACGGTTTTGACTCATCGTTAACCTTACGAGGAGGTGATGATGACGAGTTGGATCAGGTCAAGGTCAAGCATAAACCGCGATTGTTAAGTGATAATGGTCCAAGCTACATCTCTGGTAAGCTCGCCACTTATCTAAACTGTAACGGTATGAAGCATACTCATGGTAAACCGCATCATCCTCAGACCCAGGGTAAGATTGAAAGATGGCATCGTTCGTTGAAAAACAGAATCTTGTTGGAGAACTATTACTTACCGGGTGAGCTGGAGCGACGTATTAGTCAGTTCGTGGATTACTATAATCATGAACGCTATCACGAATCGCTGGACAACCTGACTCCGGCCGATGTCTTCTATGGGCGTGGCCAACAGATTCTGAACAAACGGGAGAATATCAAATCAAAGACCTTGGCGTTCCGCAAGCAAATGCATTACCGTAAGCAACTACAACACTACCCGATGAGCTAAGCCTCTCTTGATTCAGGCAACCCCAAGTCCAAACGATTCTGACGACGTACAGCAACAGCAGTCAGCGGCTATTGGACTTGGGTGAAAAGGGTGTTTATCCCTCCTATACGCCTATACTCTTCTAAAGCGTCACATACATATTCGATTTCATATTTCTTTAAGTATGGTTGACAGGGAATATATATAGTATGGGTCCCAATATGTTTTGCATTCCCCGTCTCCTCCGGCACACGGCAATGAGGAGCAATCCCTGGAGCCTCGTGGGGCAAAGTATTAAAATATCTAAAGGTTCCTATGCCCTTATCCTGTTCAAGGAAGGCTTGGAACTCATCAGGCTTACTAGTTAGGATGGGGAAGAGGTGATACACAGACTCGCCATGAGACTCTTCCTGATAATCCATATCATCAAGAGTATCTATAACTTCTTTATATGTTCCTGCTACACCGTTGCGCTTGTGCTGCCACTTGTCCAACAGGGGGAACTTAGCAAGTAAGCCAGCAGCTCGTATCTCATCCATCTTAAAGTTACCACCGAATACTCCTGGTGCTTCTCTATTAGGTCCATTCTTACCAAAGAACCTAATCGCTTTCATAAGGTCATAGGTTTCAGGATCAGACGTGGTTACTAGTCCGCCTTCTCCGATACCACCAAGATTCTTAGTAGGATACGTGCTGAAGCACCCAACGTGACCAATAGAGCCACACTTTTCATAGACTCCCATACCAAGGTGTGCTTCTGCACCATGGGCTTGGCAGGCATCTTCAATAACCACTAAGCCTTTTTCATCAGCAATATCCATAATAGCATTCATATCAGCAGGGTTGCCACAGATATGAACAGGCATAATGGCTCTAGTCTTACAGGTAATATGCTGTTCTAAAAGTTCAGCGTCTATGTTAAACGTATCTAGTTCACAATCGACAACGACTGGGGTGGCCCCTGCTAAAATAATTGCTTGATGAGTAGCAACCCATGTTAATGAACTTACTATAACCTCATCTCCCACACCTATATCAAATGCTTTCAAAGCAAGATATAAAGAGGACGTACCATTCGATGTGGTAAGGCATTGCACGCCTTTACCTTGAAACTCTCCAAAGAGTCTCTCTAGCTCTTCCACATTTTTCGCTTGGGCAAAAGCAGCCTCATCTATTATGGTTGCAATTCTAGCCTTAATATCTTTCCGTAACGCTTCAGTATGAAGTTCTTTCAAATCTATGAAAGGGATGTTCATCTAACTTTTCCTAAATATATGTCTCGTAACGATACAAAGCGATGTTTGTGAGCTGGCCACTTGGCAACAATTTTATCAATCGCATGCCAAGGGAATACTATTATGGGAGTATCATCTTCACTGGCACCAGGAAGATTCAAAAACTCTGAAGTACATATTCCTATCATAGTACCAGGCAATAACTTGTCCCACTTCTCAGGTACATCATCATAGATGGTATAAATAAACTCGTTTATACCAGCTAAGTTCAGGAATATTGTGGCACGAGCAGCAGCTCCATATCCATACATCCTCCCATTATTTTCAATATATTCTCGGAAATTGTTTATATGGGTCTGCAATACTTCACATCGTTCTCGTAGGTATGGGATGTTGTTATACTTCCCTGCCTCTAGTTCAGTCCAGGGACCAGCATCAACTGCTTTGACTTCATTACTATGCTTAACTTGTGCGCAGAGTGTACCACCACTCGTGGGCGATAGTTTGGCCTGTGCTATCGTGAGGCCTGCTCTATTTAATAACTTGTTTAAGCTATTAAACGTATAGAACATAATATGCTCATGGTAGATGTTATCTAACACACCATCATCCAGAACACTTATTAAATACTGTACATCGATAATAGCAGTGCCGCCAGGAGCTAATAGCGTTTTAATACCTTCGATAAGAGAGAGAGGGTTATCCATATGAGCTAGCATATGGTGGCTGTGGATCAGTGGGGTCTTCCCATGGGTGTTTAGTATATATTGTGCCATCGTCTCATTGAAGCACCCAGGGATAGCATTGACTCCATTGCTTAGAGCCTTCTCTACTAAGTTCACTGCGGGATCAACACCTAAAACTTTAATCTCAGCTTCTAGGTATCGCTCTAATAGATATCCATCATTACATCCTATCTCCATAACATAGCTGGTATCTTCTGGAGTAAGGAGCCGTATACCTTCTTGGAAGTAGCCTTCGATTATATAAGGAGGATATGCAATCTTAGATTGCTGATAGTATTCTGAAAAATGAGCCGATAGATCAATAGACTCAGAGAGCTGTACCAACTCACACTCTGGACAGTATACCAACCCTAAAGGATATTTTGTCTCAGTATCATAGAACGCATTAACAGGACACACTTCACCAAACGTATGAATGTCCCTCAGCGGTGTGGTACATATTCTACATTCTGTTATCGTCATTATATTGTATCCAAGGGAGTGTTAGTATAGTCTGCTGCGTGGTCACCTTGTGCAAAGGTTTGAAGTCGCCCCGATTGTCTGTACTGTACGTCGTCAGAAAAAGTGGTCCACCATAATACTCAGGAAAAGGGGGACTGGGCCATTTCTGTGGGCACACCAAAGGAAAAGACAATGAATGTCAAAATTAATGCGTGCATTTTTACATTATCATCTCGAACTAAGTGTCTTAAATTATGTTTAGAATCTTTATATAAATACTATAACAATAAATTTAATTACCCTGTTTACGTATATTATTTTGATGATATTTATTCAGAAGACCAAATTGGTGATATACATAAAACAATTGGCACAAACATACATTTTCATCAACTCGACTATGGAATACCTTATCACATAGAAGAAGATCAATTATTTCCTAACAGGCAAAACAAGTATGCTAGAACTTTCTCCAAAAACAGGATGGGCTATCTTCATGTGAGTTCATTCTTTGTTAATTCTTACTATTACCCCGGAACTCATTTAAATAAATATGACTATTGCTTTCACTTTGATGACGAAACATTATTTACAAAAGACGTTACAGAAGATTTCTTTCAAACATTACGCAACAAGAATAGATTGATTGGATCTCTGAACACTTCTTATTATCCCGAAACCGGTGCCAAACAAAGAGTATTAGATACTACAGAAAACTTATTTGAATTCTGTAATTATTATATTGAGAAATACACTATTCAAAAACAAGAAACAAGGGCATTTAAAGCATTGCTTAATAAGGATAATTTTTATAAGGACTATTTTTTAGTCACAGATTCCCAAGTATATGATACGAAATTTTTCCAACAATACGAATGGATGCGTTGGATAACAGAAATTAATATACATGGAGGAATATATGCACATAGATGGGGAGATCATGAATTGAATGGTCTATTTCACGCTATTCATAGTGATGAGGAATATTTATCAATTTGTAACATTAATAGAAACGATGTAGGTGCTCCAGTTCCTAATAGTCTTGGAATCGAATGCAGCGCATTAAGACATATTCAATCAATCGCACCCGGCGTGAAGAACAACGATAGAAGATTTAGTAAAGACCAAAGTAATTTTTTATTTCATGATAAAACGAAGTAGAATTTTTTTATAAATCTTTTGCTATATTTTTTGTTCATCTACATCGTATTATTTTATATGTCTACCTGTCAACACCCCCATCTTTCTACAGCGCATAAATAGAAAATTGGCCGAACCCTCTCTGTTGTAAAAACTGTATTGGGGTAACGTTTTTCAAACTTTGCCAGATCTGCCAATCAAATGAATCTATATCTATACTTAATAGATCAAATTGCTTATTTATATTTGTTTCGAAAAGAATATTATCTAAAGAATGAACTCCTTGAGGTTTTACATATGCATTGATTAGTTCCAAGTTTTCTTTTTGTGACTCGGTATTCCTAACTAATTCTTTGAATCGAGTCTGGTCTGCTTCAATGTATACACCTTTCCAGTTCTTTTCCAGAAGTGCATAAGTATTACTTAGGTGTTTTCCATCCCATGCGCCAAACTCAACAAAAACGCCAGGATGAATGGAAAGTCGTCGGAATATTTCTTCAAGAACACCATCTTCCCCATCTTGGCTATATAGATTCTTTCTAAATTTATTAAGAGTAGCCATCAGCGCGAGAGCATCCCCCTCTTCATGCTTTTGACTGCATTAGCTACATTACTATTCATAATTCGTTGCACATGGCGATTTCTTATTACTAGTTGATTCGTTGCCTCCTGAATCAGGTCAGGCATCTGAATATTGCGACACCCGATGCCACCGAGAAACCGGAGGAATTCGGTATTTTGAATATCAAAATTAGCCACTTTCTTAACTGATGATGACATGCGGGCCGATAGAACCCCTCTCAGTTGATGGTCTCGTATAAGCCGCTCCAAGGCCATATACCAACCACCGCAACTGTATGCCAGAAGGCCGTTTTCTGTATCTCTGATCCATTGGAGGGCCGAGGGGAAAAAATCAGCAACCACTGGTATGCCGAGCTTTCCAAATATGATGATTCGCCCCGGGTTGGAAGGAACTTTAAAACGAATCAGATAATCATCTTCAGTCTCAAGAAAGTAATTGTCACTGAAGGCGCACTTACGTTTGGTTTCTTGTTGGTTGCTGATTGGTATTAGACCAGGAACAATTCCTATGTCTACTTTTGAGAGTTCTTCTTCATACACATTCGGGTGCCATTGTATATGCCTGACAGTGACGCCTTCCGGAACTCCCATTTCCCACTTGCCAAGTTGCTCAAGGTTATAGACTGCCCAGAATTCAATATTGTATTCCCTCCCGATTAGCTCCAGAGCTTTGGTCAGATTAGGATACATTGCGGTGAGGTGTAGTTTGTTCCCGTGATATCCAATGATTATCGAGTCTTTTTCACTATGTTGTTTCTGAATGGCCGGTATATCAGGATATTCGTAATAGGTAAAAATGGGCAGTCTGTAGCGCGAAAAAAAATCTTTCATCTCAAGGCTGTCTACCACAATGAAATCCACGAATGGTAGGAAGGGTTCTATCGCGGCGCCACGTGGGTCAATGATTCCCACGACTAAGCTGGGGCGTTCAGTTTTCGCTGCCCGTACGTCAATCAGGTCTTTCTTATACGACATGAAAAGTGCTACATCATATTTCTCGTAACTTCCCCAGTCACACCTGGTGATGTCCGTCAGCCTACCAAAAGCACTACTGTAGCTTCTAGTTGCGGGACCATCCGGGTACCTAGAATTGAAAACGATATTAGGCATCAATCCTGAATCTAGGTATATAGATCATGCCCCATCCGCTGCTAACGGCATCCGACGCAGTCTGTAGGCGCCATATTTTTCTAGGAAAAGGTGTCATTTCGCTGTACGTAGTGGAGTCGATGGGCAAATTACCCACTTAGGGTATATTACATCGATACTCGCGTTTTGGACTGCATAGAGTATAGACACCCTAGCATTTGTAGGATAGTGAACTTATAACTCAGGTCAAGAAAAGTTACCAGAAAAAGAATTTGTCAACGGTAAATGAATTTTCAAAAAATTGAGAACCCTCATCTGTCAACACCCCCATGTTTCTACAGCGCATAAATAGAAAATTGGCCGAACCCTCTCTGTTGTAAAAACTGTATTGGCGACAGATCTCGGAGTGACTGGTGTGGTCGCTCAGTGTTGTATTCCCTGAGCCATCGTTCTGTCTCTTCTCTTACCTCTTCCAGGGTCTTGAAGCACCAGCACTCCAGCACCTCTCGGCGATAGGTTCCGTTGAATCGTTCGATAAAGGCATTCTGGGTAGGCTTTCCATGAACCATTAGTATGCTAACCCCTCGACTTTTTGCGTTGCGGGTGCTTGATATTCCGAACAACTATTCGCATAGCAAATATTAAGGACACTTCTAGCATAAATCCATCAGAAGCCTAATAAAGACTTAACAAATAAGCACTAATTCATGAATCGCAACTCAGACTTATTTTCTGACAGAAATTTTGGCTACTTTGGAGATCATGCTACAACTAAGACTAGTGATATGTCTAGGTTCCCAACTTTAGGCGTCTCCCCATCCTCTTTTTTCTAGGACCATCAGACCATTATTAAAAACAAATTGATACTTTAATTTCCACTCTACCTGTGAATGAAGAAATGGTTCTACTGCATATCTAAGACCACTTTTCCCATCGTCACCATCTTCCCAATATGTTGTCGTATCGTGCAGTACAATAATTTTCCGTACCGCGTTTGCAACCCGAAGCTCCTTAGTTAGATGTTCCGCATGATGCATAGTATCTATAAAAAGAAGATCACACACAGGTATCTCTACCTCACCTGAATCAGCCAACATCTGACACCAATCTTTTCCTTCGGCTTCAGTCAACACCTCAAAGTGGTCTACTACCGGATCTCTATCGACATCGTAAGACTGTAATTTTTCCACGCCTCCCATCAGTATGGCACAGGAAGTACGACATTGAGCTGTACCGAATTCTACTGCCGTTCGACAATTATATTTCTCAACGATTGCGCGAATGAGAGGAAGCAATTCGTTAACACTCCATTGGGAATTGTCGCCTCCTTTCTGTGCGGCACTCCAAAAATATTCATCAAGTGAATTCGCCTCCAAGCAAACTTGTCGAGTTAATGCCACATTTTTTTTTACCTTAACTTCTTTGTTGAAGAGTTTACTAAACCCACTTCTTTTTGTGACAGTCGAGCGGTTTGGCGAGCAGAAAAACCCCCACAAATTATTTTTCTTCTGCATAGGACCTTTACTCCGTTAAGAGATCAAATGCTTCACTAAAATACCGTATGTTTTTCTCCCATGACCAGTTCGCTTCGATCGTTCCACGTATTGAATCACTCAACGATCTATAGTCTTCAACAGAGATTTCCCTAAGATCTTCTAACTGTTTGGTTATTGACTCAAAGCTTGGGTTCACAAAGTAGCCATTTAACCCGTTAACTATGACATCAGGCATATTTCCAACCTTCGTTGAGATAATGGGAACTCCAGATGCACCTGCCTCTAGCGCAGGATTTGGTGTTCCTTCGTTCCAACTAGCGCACAAATAGAAGTCAATACTACTATAGTAATTCTTTAGATTAGTTAAACTCATCCCCGTCATTCTGGATTTCTTTTCAACAACTACTGGAGATAGTACAACTCCCCTTTCACTAAGTTGTTTTGATACCTCCATTACCGTCGGCAGATTCTTTGCGGGACGATTCTTTCCTATCCAACCGACTCGAATATTTTTGTTGTCAAAATTCTTGTTGTTTGTTGGAGCAAATCGATCAACATCAACCCCATTTGGACAATAGACTATATTTGTAACCGATGGCTTGAGCAAGTCATACAACAACTTTGAATTAGCAGTGACAACTTTACATCGGTGCAATAAACAAGTAGCTAACTGATAGGCTTCTTTGGGAGTTCGATCGGGGATGGGTTGGAAAGGGTCCAGTCCACCACCAATATTAGTGTGGCTCGTTACGGCTGCTAGAATCCAAGAATAATCCGATTCAGAAAAAATATTTGGGTTCCGTTTTACTAGTTTATGGATCGTTCGCCATGTCGCAAACATTAAATGTTGGCGCCGGAGCATTCCTAGAGTCCACCGAGTATAAAATTGCCTCTCAGTCAAAAGTCGAAACTTGTACTTGGTCTGATAACAACGTAGGTAAGTAAGCCGTCTATGTTGAACCCACCCCTTATTATCGACAATGTAATTAATTACGAGATTATTCATTATCTCTTGATAGTATTAGTGTGTCGGCGATAAAACCAAGCAAAATTAGTTAAAAGAAATTTTCGTAGACGGTTCTAGTCGCATCATGTTCAGAGTAGGTTTAAAACAATCTCTCCTCCCGACATTTATTTAAGACGACAGCTGAACTCAAAGGACTACCTTAGGAAAACGTTCACCTAAGATCTCAAAGTAGATAATTGTTGCGTTGAAGCAAGAACAGGACTAGGACTATTATTTATTGCCAGTCTGCAGTTGCCATACTCGACGAAAATAGTCACCCTTTTTTTCTAATTCCGATTTTGTGCCTGACTCTATTATACTGCCCTGATCTAACACCACTATATTATCTGCACCTTCAATTGTTGATAGTCGGTGGGCGATAAGAATGATTGTAGCTTCACTATGTAATTCATTTAGAGTGACTTGAATTAGTCGCTCAGATTCCGTATCTAACGCACTTGTTGCCTCATCTAATAGTAGAATATCTGGTTTTCGTAGGAGGGCTCGTGCTAAGGCCAATCGTTG
>Ga0315338_1003575_pt1 | contig 13389 bp, 9 predicted proteins | sample ASW8metaG_FD_204518 | JGI IMG/M metagenome (GOLD analysis project Ga0315338, IMG submission 204518) | Ammonia-oxidizing marine archaeal communities from Monterey Bay, California, United States - ASW #8 | ecosystem: Environmental > Aquatic > Marine > Coastal | place: USA: California | collected... | reverse complement strand
CCCGCTTGCGCCCTCCTCGACGATCGCCGAGCCCTCTTTGCGCTTGAGTACCTTCCCGGATCCGGCAACTGTTCGGATTTGCTTCTTGTTGCATCCGGCGAAAAGCGGCACGTTCGCGAGCGCTCCAACGATCTTGGCGTCCTGCTTCGGTGCCATCGATTCCCCCTGGTCAGAATGTGTTCGACAACATACCGGACGCGACACGTTGACGACATCCCGAGTGGACGATGCAACAGATCTGCGTCCTCAGCGTCCGCCGCCGTTGATCGAGATGGTCTGGTTCGTGATGTACCGCGCCTCGTCGCTACACAGAAAAACGATCAGGTTGGCGACGTCCTCAGGCTGGCAGATGAAGCCGAACGGCATCTGAGCAGCAAGCGTCTCGGGATCCGACGTTCCGAGGAACTGTGAGGCGGCTCTGACGCCCATTGCGGTCTCCACGAGTCCAGGCGACACCACGTTCACCCGCGTGCCGTGAGGGCGTTCCTCGAGGGCCAGGGTGTGCGCCAGCGTTTCGAGCGCCGCTTTGGAGATCGAGTAGGCGCCCATGTGCGGTCGAGCTGACTGCGCAGCGCCGGATGAGACCATGACGATGTCGCCACGTGAAGCCGAACGCATCATCGGCGCAACGAGTTTGCAGAGATGGATCGGGCCCCACAGATTCGTGTTCATGACGCGCTCGAGCTGGTCGATTTCTGCATCGACGATGCTCGGATAATCGATGCTCGCTGCACCGAGCGCAGCGTTGTTCACCAGGATGTCGATCGGTCCGAGGTTGTCGACGGTCTCGGCGACCAACCGCTCGCACGCGGACGAACTGGCAACGTCGCCATGGACGGCTATGGCTTGGCCGCCAGCGTCTCGGATCGCCCCGACGATCGCAGCTGCCTCTTCGGCCCCAGTGCGATAGTTCACAGCGACACTCGCTCCTGTCGCACCGAGTGCGATCGCCGTTGCTCGACCGATTCCTCGACTCGCACCCGTCACCAAAGCCGTTCTTCCCGCGAGATCCACGATGCGCCTCCTCAGATCGGCGGGCCTTCGCCCGACTGTTCTTCCGGCGGGCCTTCGCCCGACTGTTCCTCCGGCGGGCCTTCGCCCGATTGTTCCCCCGGCGGGCCTACGCCCGACTGTTCCCCCGGCGGGCCTACGCCCGACCAGGCAAACCAGACATTGTCATGAACTCGGCCCGACGGCGTCGCCCTCACAGCATGCTTCGCCGCAGCCGCACACAGATCCACCGTCGATGGTGTGAACATTCCGCTCGATGCCCACCTCCACAACGAGAACACGGCCTTCTGCACGTGTTCATCGTGACTTGGTCGCGCAGCCAGGTGAAGCTCGACCCAGTCCACATTCGACTCGTGCCGCTCGCCGATCAGGTTCTCCAGATCCTCCAAACCAGGAGCGTCTTGGGAAACCATCGTGGCCACAGCAGCTCGCCACCAATGAGCGAGCGCCACCCGTCGATCGTCCTCCGCGAGCATCGGCATCACCACGAGCAACGAGTGCAGGCTCGTCAGCGCATGCAGTACGAAGAACTCACAACTTGACGCTCGAAACGCCGCTGCAGCGACGAGAACAGCCTGCTCAATCGCGGGGGTGAGGTCCTCACCGAGGCCTGGTTGGGTCGGCGGCTCGAGAGCGTCGAGCCATCGACCCAAGGGGAGGGCGTCGTCGTTGAACGCCATGATTCGCTGTTGGAACAGGCCTCGACCGGTACGAAGATATTCGGCGGTAAGAGCAGCGTCGAACGAGATCTGGGGAAGGCCGGAGTCGCGAGCGGCGGTCAGCGCGGTCAGCGTCGCTTCGACGAGATTCGGCTCGCCGGCACGCCACGTGCTCGGGCTGTCGGGTCCGCTACCGACGCCGAGCCGTTGTTGCATTGTCGCCATGTATGCGAGACCGTCCGCCAGCATGGCCGAGTTGGCCGCCTCGATTGCCAGCCCGCAGTGGATCAGTGGGTGGAGGGCGCCACCCGCCAGTCCTGGAACCAACGGAGGAAGATTCGTCGCGACAACGCGAGAGACTCCCTCCCGATCCAGCTCGTTTCGAAAGAAGCGGCGCAGGTCACCATGATGTCGTCGTTTGTCGTTGATGAATTCGTGCCAGTTGTCGGCGCCGATCTGCAGGTCCGTGGCTTCGAGGGCCGGCTCAGGCCCGCCGGCGTGGCGTGGGTGGGGCTCGTCGAGCTCACCGAGGTAGCGGCGCCAGAAGACATCGGCATCGTCTCTGCTCGCTCCCGTTGACCCGAGCGCAATCAGACCGTGCGTCAGGTGGTTTGTGAGCAGGCCGTGGTGCTCGACGTCGAACTCCTCAGCGGCGTCGAGATATTCGGTCAGCCAGGCGGCGGGCTCAATCGCCGGAAGCTGCCGCAAGGACCGAGACCGGGCTGATGGGAAGGTCGGTGAACCTGTGGCCCATGGCTTGTGAGACAGCATTTGCCACGGCAGCGAGTGGTGGCACGATGCCGACCTCGCCGACGCCGCGCACGCCATATGGGTGAGAAGGATTTGGCACTTCGACGATCACGGTGTCGATCATCGGCAGATCGGACGCGACCGGCATCCGATAGTCGAGGAAGCTCGGGTTTTCCATCTCGCCGTCGGCGTCGTGGATGTACTCCTCGTTCAGAGCCCAGCCAATGCCCTGCACCACGCCGCCCTGCATCTGCCCTTCGACGTAACTCGGGTGGATGGCACGGCCAGCATCCTGGGCCGTCGTGTAACGAAGCACCGTGACGTGTCCCGTCTCTGGATCGACCTCGACATCGCACACGTGTGTCGAGAACGCAGGACCAGCGCCCTGAGCGTTGAGCGACACGGTCGAGCTGAGTGGTCCGCCGGTGTGCAGCATCTTCCGCGTGATCTCCGACAACGGAAGCGGTGGCTCTTTGCCATCGACGTGCTGGGCGCTCCCGTCGACCCACTCGACCTCATCGAGCTCGCAGCTCCACATCTTTGCGGCGCGCCCGCGCATCTGCGAGATGAGGTCACGACATGCCTCAATGACAGCAAGACCGGTCGCGAAGGTCACGCGACTTCCGCCGGTGACATCGGCGTAGCCGATGGTCTCGGTGTCTGCGATCGAGGGCCTGACGTCGGCGACGTCGATTCCGAGTTCCTCGGCTGCCATCAGCGCCATCGATGCCCGACTGCCGCCAATGTCTGGCGACCCGGTGATGACCGCGGCGCGACCGTCGTCGATGAGGTTGACCGTCGCTGTGCTGTTGCCGCCAGCGTTGAACCAATAGCCGCACGCGACGCCTCGACCCTGGTTCGGACCGAGTTCAACGCCGTATTGCGGGTGGTCCTTGATGGCGGCGAGTGTCTCTCGCATGCCGACTCGCGGGTACTTCGGTCCGTACGTGGCCTGAACGCCCTCTTCAACCGCGTTGATCTCGCGGATGGCGATCGGGTCGATGTTCAGCGTCGCCGCGATCTCATCGACGATGCTCTCGGCCGCGAACGATGCCATCGGGGCGCCAGGGGCGCGATACGCGGCGGTCTTTGGTTTGTTGAGCACAACGTCGAGTCCCTCGATGTGGAAGTTCTCGAGGTTGTAGCTGGCCAGGACAGTCATGCAGCCGGCACCGACAGACGAGCCGGGGAACGCGCCCGCCTCGTACGCGAGCTTTGCCTGGGCTGCGGTGAACGTGCCGTCGTTCGTGGCGCCGATCTTGACCGTGATGGTGGATCCCGACGTCGGGCCGGTGGCCCTGAACACATCGGCTCGACTCATGACCATCTTCACCGGCCGGCCCGACTTCTCCGACAGCCGCACGGCAACCGGCTCAAGGTACACGGTCGTCTTACCGCCGAATCCACCACCGATTTCCGCAGGCGTGACCTTGAGACGCGACGGATCCCACCGGAGCAGCTGTGCGGTCAGCGATCGAATGGCGAAATGGCCCTGAGACGAGCACCACACCGACGAATTGCCCTCCTCGTTGGTATCGGCAACGACCGCATGAGGCTCGATGTACCCCTGATGAACGGGCTTTGTCGTGAAGGTCCGCTCGACAACAACGTCAGCGTCGGCAAATCCCATGTCGAGGTCACCACGCTCGAACACTTGCCGCTTGGCGATGTTCGTCGGTCCGCTTGGTTCCTCGGCGCCTGCGGTGACAAGACCGTCGTGCAGGATGGGTGCCTCGGCGGCCATGGCGGCCTCGAGATCGAGGACGTGAGGAAGCACTTCGTAAGTGACCTCGATGGCTTCGGCAGCGGCCTTGGCGAGTTCCTTCGACGTCGCAGCAACGGCTGCCACGGCATGGCCCCTGAACAGCACCTTGCCGCGAGCCATCACTTTCTGACTCTGAAAGATGAGATCGGCGTTGGTCTTCCCGAGTGCGTCTGGCTCTGTGAGGTCAGGAAAATCGTCACTGGTCACGACGGCTCGGACACCCTCCATCTTCGAAGCGGCCTTCGTGTCGATGGATGTGATGTTGGCGTGGGCGTGAGGCGACCGGAGGATGAAGCCGTGCAGCATCCCTGGCAGGATCAGATCGGCGGAGAACTTGGCGCGCCCTGTGACTTTGTCGAGGCCGTCATGGCGAACCGGCCTGGTCCCGACCCACTTGTACGGAGGTTCGATCGTGCGTTCGTCTGTGACCGTCATGTCGCGAGCCTAGGGGAAGTGCGCCCTGACACCGCGAAGCTCGGCGGCGGTCAGCCCACCGAAATCGTGTCGACAACGATCCTCGACTGGTGCGCGCCATCGTGATGAATGGTGTTGTGCGCAACGATGGTGTGGGTGTGGCGTCCGATTGCCTCGCCGGTGTTCGGATTCGGATCGAACCGTGGAAATGACGACGAGGTCACCAGCACGCGGAGCCGGTGACCGGCGGCAAAGACGTTGCTCGTCGGATACAGCTGGAAGCTGACCGGGACGGTTTCGCCTGGCTCCATCAGCTTGGCGGCCCCGAGCCCTTCGCGGTACCGAACGCGCATGATGCCGTCGGTCACGTTGAGGTTGTAGCCGTGGGGCCAGTCGGTCGACGGTGGATACACGTCCTGCACCATGACAAAGAGGTCGGTGTCGACTGCTGTGCTGGAGAGGAACAACTCGGCGCGTACGGGTCCCGTGACCTCGATCGCTTCGTCGAGTGGCGGGGTCTCGAAACTCAGCACTCCGTTGTGTTCGTGGAGTGGGCCTGTTTCGTCGCCGATGCGCAGAGTGGCATCAGAGATCACCTGATCGGCCGCGCCCTGAAGCACCATGTTTCGCATCAACGCAATCGGCGACGGCAACCCGATGCGATCCGGGGTTGGGACGACTTCGTTCAACGACGACGTATTCGCCGACACCGTCGGGACCGGGTTGCTCGGATCGTAGGTGAACATGGAGCTCTCGCCGGCTGATTCGCTCGGCCCATGGCCGAGCCCTCCGTTGGCGAGTAGGTAGAACGACGTCTCGATGGCTCGCTGCAGCGGCCACTCAGTTTCGTCCCGCCACGAACCGCCGTGTCGGAGACGCCCGCCGTCGTCTCTCGTCCCTTCGCCTCCTCCCATCACGAACAGTCGCACAGGGGCATCGGCCTGCGGTGCTTCGCTGTCGATGAGCCACGGCGCAAACCACCGCTCGAGCTCACCGAGCCTGCTGCCTCCCGGAAACGCTTCCGGACTTGCCGACATCGAGGCTTCCTGCCCGAGGTCGACGTTTCCCGCCGACGAGCTCTCGAGCGCTGCGTCGCCGTGGATCCACGGCCCCATGAGAAGTTTCTGGTGCTCGTATCTCGCGTTGAGTGCGACAAAGATGTCCGTTGTCGCCCGCGTGTACGAGTCGAACCAGCCTCCGGAGTACACCGTCGGAACGTCGAGCGTCTGGTCGTAGTACGCCTCGAAGTTCAGGCCTTTCTGCAACCAGTAGCCGTCATCGGAGTCGGCATCTCCGTGCTCATACAGCTCGCGGGTCCACTCGTCGTAGACCGCGACTTCCGCCACCGGAGACTCATCACCCCAAGGGAGCCGGTAGAGCCAATCGAACATGTTCTCGCTCCGCTGTCGCCACACCTCGGCGAGCCCGGCGTCGGAGGCCGCCAGCGATGCCGCTCCGTGAGTGACGGCCCACGTCAGCCATCGAAGCTCGAGCGCCCCGTTGTGGCGCAGCGAACTGTGGAGGCCATTTGCGCCGCCCTGGTGAACCCACATCGCTTTCAGGTGAGGAGGTCGTTCGATGGCCAACGCATTCTGTACCCAGGCGCTGTACGACGTGCCATAAGTGCCGACGTTGCCGTCGCAGAACGGAAGGGCCGCGAGCCACTCGACTGCGTCGTACCCATCCGGGCCTTCGTTCGCGAGCAGCACAAACTCGCCCCCGGACCCGAACCGCCCCCGACAGTCCTGGACAGCAAACACGTAGCCACGCGCCGCCCAGTACTCGCCCTGCGCCTCGTACCTGGCATGAGTCCGCTCGTATGGCGTACGGAGCAGGAGGCCAGGGAACTGCCCAGAAGCGGGTTCGGTTCCCAGCGCCGGCCGCCAGACGTCGGTCGCGAGGTGAACCCCGTCGCGGGCGATCATCCCGGCGTCTCTCACCAGCATCACATCGAATTTCGGCTCTGAGCTCACCCCCGGACCGTAGTTCTCTGGTGTGAGGCTGCGCGGCTACGGTCGCACAAGATTCGAGAGAGGACCGAGCAAGATGAACGGCAACGACCAGATCGCAATGATCCTGAAGTCAGAGGGCGTCGAGTGGCTGGCCTGCTACCCATCGAATCCCTTGATCGAGTCCTGCGCACAGGTCGGCATTCGGCCTATTGCCTTCCGGCATGAACGTGGTGCGGTGATGGCCGCAGACGGGTTCAGCCGGGTGAACGATCGTGGTGCCTTCGGTGTGGTCGCTGTCCAGTCCCAAGCCGGCGCAGAGAATGCCCTCGGCGGGGTCGCTCAGGCATTCGGCGACAACACGCCGATCCTGGTGCTTCCTGGGGGAGTGCTGCTGAACCAGATTGCGGTGAGCCCGAACTACTCGGCAGTGAAGAACTACGGCGGGGTGACGAAGTCGCTCGAGGCGATCTACCGCCCCGCCGACATCAACTCGGCGATGAGGAGGGCATTCTCGGCGCTTCGCAACGGTTCTGGGGGTCCCGTAGTGGTAGAGCTCATGACCGATGTGTGCGCGGCCGATGTGTCAGATGATGCGGCTGGCGGTTACCGCTCGCCGGCGGTCTCGCGATCGCAGCCCGAGTCGGCATCGATCACGGCTGCTGCTCGCCATCTGCTCGAGGCGTCGCGACCAGTGATCTGGGCCGGCGGGGGAGTGCTCTTCTCCGGCGCAACCAACGAGCTGGCAGAGCTCTCACGGTTGGCTGCGGCACCGGTTTTCACCACGATGCAAGGCAAGTCGGCGTTCAATGAGCGCCATCCAATGTCACTCGGAGCCGGAGGGATGACCACTACTGGCCAGGCTCATCAATTCCTGACGTCATGCGATGTGCTGATGGCCCTCGGGTCGTCGCTGACGCGTACGCCCTATGGCCAACGAGTACCCCGAGACGCGACCCTGATCCAGAACACCGAAGACCCCACCGCGCTCAACAAGGACGAGAACGTCGACCTTGCGCTACTCGGCGACACGAAGCTGACGCTGGTCGCACTCGTTGAGGAGGTCGCTCGCCAGCTCGACGGAGACGTCAGAGATTCGGCGCGGGTCGAGGCCGAGATTGCAGAGATCAGAGCGGCATGGATGGCCGAATGGGAGCCGCTGCTGAGCTCAGACGCGCAGCCGCTGAACACCTATCGCGTCATCAGGGAGATCGACGAGAATCTCGACAACGACAACAGCATCGTCACTCACGATGCGGGAGCTCCACGCGACTCGATCGTGCCGTTCTACACAGCAACGACCCCGCACAGCTATGTCGGCTGGGGAAAGACCACCCATCTCGGTGCAGGCATCCCACTGATGATCGGCGCCAAGATGGCCCACCCCGATCGGTTCTGCCTCAACCTCATGGGCGATGGTGCCTTCGGCATGTCAGGAACCGACGTCGAGACGTCCGCCAGGTCAGGTGCGGCGATCACCACCGTCCTGTTGAACAACGGTGGCATGGCGACGTACCCGCCCGCAGGGTTCCCGACGGCACGTGAGCAGTACGGCGTCTCGCACATGCTCGGGGACTACGCAAAGATCGCAGAAGGCATGGGAGCCACAGGCATCACGGTGACAACGCCAGCCGAGTTGGCCGATGCGCTCAGTTCGGCTCAGCAGCTCAACTCTGAGGGCAAGGCCGTGTTGATCGACGCCCACAGTGACATGGAAGGCAAGCGTTCTCGCTTCTGACGAGGACCGCATCCATGGATCTTCACTCGCTCTCGACTCCAGCCCTCGTCGTCGATCGTTCGATTGTCACGGCGAACTGCAAGGCGATGGCGAGCCGCGCCACGACGAGCGGCGTAGCGCTCCGGCCACACATGAAGACGGGCAAGGCCGCGCCGATTGCTGCCATCGCAACGCGAGGACATTCGGGCGCAATCACCGTCTCGACGCCTGCCGAGGCTGAGTTCTTTGCCGCTCGGGGGTACACCGACATGACCTACGCGGTGTCGATCTCGGCTCACAAGCTCGAGCGCTTCGCGGTCCTGGAGCGTGCCGGCGCGAGCGTCACGCTGGTCACCGATTCCCTCGAAGCGATACACGCCGTTCAGGCTGAGGCGCTCCGACTTGCCAGCTCGCATCATGTGATGGTCGAGGTCGACACTGGCGGCAAACGTAGTGGCGTCGATGCAGAATCAGATCTGCTCATCGAGCTCGCTAGTGCGATTCACGCGTCGCCCAATCTCCACTTGGACGGGGTGCTCACCCATGCCGGCCACTCGTACCACTGCGCCGACGTCGCTGGCGTGATCGAGGTCGCAGAGCAGGAACGCAGCGGTGTCGTGCGCGCCGCCCAGCGGATCCGAGCTGCGTCGATGCCGTGTCAGACGGTCAGCGCCGGATCGACTCCCACCGCGATCCACGCGGCAAGTTTCGAGGGAATCACCGAGATACGACCTGGCGTCTACACACTCTTCGACCTCGACCAGGTTGGTATTGGTTCGTGCGACGTCGCAGACGTCGCAGCAACGGTGCTCTGCACCGTGATCGGGCACAACCGGAATCAGGGCACAGCCATCGTCGATGCGGGTGGCCTCGCCCTCTCCAAAGACGTGAGCGCTGCGGAGTTCATGCCCAATGTCGGTTACGGGCTCGTCGCCGACATGACGGGCGGCCTCCCGGTCGGTGGCCTGTTTGTCACCGATGTGCACCAAGAGCACGGCGTGGTGGCTGATGCTGGCGGCGCGTCGGTCGTCGACGCGATGCCGATCGGCACGAGATGGCGGGTGCTACCCAACCACGTGTGTATGACCGCTGCAGCTCACGACCGATTCCACGTAGTCGAGGGTGGCGGTTCTGACGTCGTCGACATCTGGGAGAGGGCCACGGGATGGTGAACGGAGTCGGAGAACCATGCCGGTCGCGGATACCGCGGGTTCATGCGCGAGTATCTGGCCCATGAACGAACAGCAGGTGGTCGACGCTCCTTCAGCGATTGACTCACTCGTCACCGAGATCGAGCGTGCCATCGTCGGCAAACGTGACGTCATCAACCTCGTGCTCGATGCCGTCCTGGCTGGCGGCCACGTGTTGCTCGACGATGTGCCTGGCGTCGCGAAGACGCTGCTGGCGCGCTCGTTCGCGACTGTCTCCGGACTGAGCTTCTCGAGGATTCAGTTCACGCCCGACCTCATGCCTGGCGACATCATGGGCTCTTCGATCTGGAATCGCTCGACCAACGAAATGGTGTTCCAGCCAGGCCCGATCAACGCCAACGTGGTTCTCGCAGACGAGATCAACCGGGCTCCAGCCAAGACCCAGGCCGCACTGCTCGAAGCCATGGCCGAGGGTCAGGTGACCGTTGACGGCGTGACCAGGCTCTTGCCGACGCCGTTCGTCGTGATCGCCACGCAGAACCCGGTCGAATACGAAGGCACCTACGAGCTGCCTGAGGCGCAGCTCGACCGGTTCATGATCAGAACCTCGATCGGCTACCCCTCCGCGACGGACGAGGCAGAGCTCGTCAATCGGCGGATCGGGAGGTCCAGTGTCCAGCCGGAGCTCGACGTCACGTCGAGCCCGGAAGAGATCGCAGCGCTCGGAAGCAAGATCAACGAGATTCGTGTGCATCCCGCCGTGGTCGACTACGTGGTCAGGATGGTCGGAGCGACCCGCGAGTTCCCTGGCGTCGAGCTCGGAGCCAGTCCGCGAGGAAGTCTCGCAATGGTGGCCATGGCTCGGGCGGCGGCCATGCGGCAAGGCAGGTCTGCGGTGCTGCCAGACGATGTGAAGCGCATCGCGACGGCGACGCTGTCGCATCGGCTCGTGCTCAGTCCCGAATTGTGGGTTCAGGGAGCGAAGGCCGCAGAGATCGTCGCCGAGATCGTGAACGACACCGTTGCCCCAGCTCCGGACGACTTGCTCGACTGAACGCCCTCAGCCGCCGCCGAGTGGTGCAACGAAGTGAACTTCGGCATTCTCCGGCACGGGCTCGTACATCGCATCGGGAATGATGTAGCCGTCAATGGCGACGGCGGTCGCTGATGTCTCGTCGAGGTGCGCGCCGAGTCCTGGAAACATCTCCTCGAGCTTCCGCACGAGCTCCCTGACGGTTCCGGCTTCGACCTCCACCTCGGCAACGCCGCCGGTGAGGCGGCGTTGCCCTGAGGCAAAGTGCACGTGGGCCATCTACTCGGCGGCTTCTCCGAGAGCAGCCAGGATCCGAGGGGGCGACATCGGAAGGTCGCTCATCCTGAGCCCTGTTGCGCCGTGGACCGCGTTGGCGATGGCGGCGAGCGGCGGCACGATGCCGACCTCTCCGACACCACGGACGCCGTACGGGTGCGACGGGTTCGGAACCTCGACGATGATCGTCTCGATCATCGGGAGATCGGATGCAACCGGAATCCGGTAGTCGAGGAAGCTCGAGTTCTCCATGCGGCCATCGGCGTTGTGGATGTATTCCTCGTTGAGCGCCCACCCAATTCCCTGGACGACGCCTCCCTGCATCTGTCCTTCGACATAGCTCGGGTGGATGGCCGTTCCTGCATCTTGGGCTGTGGTGTAGCGAAGCACCTGTGTCTGGCCGGTTTCCTGGTCGACGGCGATGTCACACACGTGCGTCGAGAACGCCGGGCCGGCGCCTCGTGCGTTGAGTGATGCTGTCGCGCCGAGAGGTCCGCCGGTGCGCTTCGCCGCTGCGGTGATCGCAGCAAGCGAAAGCGGGTCGTGATCGCCGGGACTGTGGACGGCTTGACCGTCAGCCCACTCGATCTCTTCGACGTCGCAGTCCCAAGCCGTTGCCGCGCGCCCACGAAGCTGCATCTTCAGATCGCGGCACGCCTCGACGACGGCCATACCCGTCGCGAAGGTTGCGCGGCTGCCCTCGGTGACGTCGGTGAAGCCGACGACCTCGGTGTCGCCGACTACGGGAGTGATCAACATCGGGTCGATGCCAAGCTCTTCAGCTGCCATCAGCGCCATCGAAGCGCGGCTGCCGCCGATGTCGGGGCTTCCGGTGATGACCGTCGCTGTGCCGTTCTCGTTCAGGTTGACGGTGGCGCTCGAGGCCTCGCCGATGTTGAACCAGAACCCGCTTGCGAGCCCACGCCCGGCGCCTTCTGGCACTGGCGAGTTGTAATGGTCGCTGTCACGAATCGCTTCGAGGCACTCCTTGAGCCCGATTGTTGGCCACTTCGGCCCGTACGGGGCTGGGTCGCCTTCGCTCGGGCAGTTGTGCAGCCGAATGTCGATCGGATCCATGCCGATGCTCTCTGCGATCTCGTCCAGCAGAGTGTCCATCGCAAACGCAGCCATTGGTGCCGACGGCGCTCTGTACGCGGCGTTGACCGGCTTGTTGAGCACGACATCGAAGCCCTCGATGTACATGTTCTCCATGGTGTACGGCGACACGACGGTCATGCAGCCGAGCATGGCTGCGTTTCCTGGGAAGGCGCCGTTCTCGTATGCCATCCACGCCTTGACACCAGTGATGGTGCCATCGTTCTTGGCGCCGACCTTGAGCTTCAGCTTGCTACCCGGTGTCGGACCAGTGGCCCTGAACACCTCGTCGCGGCTCATCACGATCTTCACCGGTCGACCGGAACGAGCCGACATCTCAACAGCGAGTGGCTCGAGGTAGATGGTCGTCTTTCCGCCGAAACCGCCGCCGATCTCAGCGGGGATCACCTTCACGCGTGATGTGTCCCATCCGAGGATGTCAGCCGTAGCTGAGCGGACCTTGAAGTGACCCTGAGACGAGCACCAGATGACCGTCTTGCCGTCTTGGCCGGTGTCAGCGACACATGCGTGCGGCTCGATGTAGCCCTGATGGATCGGTGTGGTGCTGAACTCGCGCTCGACGATGACATCGGCGTCGGCGAACGCCTGGTCGATGTCGCCGCGCTCGAAGCAGGTACGCGCAACGATGTTCGATGCCTCTGTTGGCGCAGGCTCGACACCCCTGGTGATCAGATCTTCGTGAAGGACCTGTGCACCTGGCGCCATGGTCGCGTCGATCGTGATCGAGTGACCGAGCACTTCGTAGTTGACGGCAATCGCGTTGGCAGCATCCATTGCCTCTCGACGAGTGCCGGCCGCGACGGCTGCAACTGCGTGGCCCTCGTAGAGCACCTTGTCGCGAGCGATCACGTTCTTGGCGAGGGCACCATTCGGGGCCGCGCCGAGGTCGGGGAAGTCGGCGCCGGTGACGACTGACTTCACACCAGGCATGGCCTCGGCCGCCGACGTGTCGATCGAGACGATCTTGGCGTGGGCGTGTGGCGAACGAAGGATGTGGCCGTGCAGCATCCCGGGGAGCACCAGGTCGGCCGCGTAGCGAGCCTTGCCGATGACCTTGTCGAGTCCGTCGTGACGGATCGGGCGGGTGCCGACGTACTTGTAATCCGGGCGTTCTTCGGTGGCGGTCATACCGTCTCCCTGATCTGAACAGCGGCCTCGAGGACCGAACGGACGATCTTGTCGTAACCGGTGCAGCGGCACAGGTTGCCAGCGAGGGCGTAGCGCACCTCTGTCTCGGATGGGTCGGGGTTCTCGTCGAGTAGCGCCTTGGCTGCAATGAGGAACCCTGGGGTGCAGATACCGCACTGAAGGGCTGCGCCTTCGAGGAAGCACTGCTGGAGCGGATGCAGCTTTTCGCCGTCGGCCATGCCTTCGATGGTGAGCAACTCGGCACCGTTCGCTTCTGGAGCGAGGACGAGACACGAGCAGTTGAGTCTGCCGTCCAACATGATCGAGCATGCGCCACAGTCGCCAGTGCCGCACCCTTCCTTCACGCCCATGAGGCCGACCTCGTCGCGCAGCGCGTCGAGCAGGGACTCGCCGTCGTCG
>Ga0315338_1003574_pt1 | contig 13395 bp, 10 predicted proteins | sample ASW8metaG_FD_204518 | JGI IMG/M metagenome (GOLD analysis project Ga0315338, IMG submission 204518) | Ammonia-oxidizing marine archaeal communities from Monterey Bay, California, United States - ASW #8 | ecosystem: Environmental > Aquatic > Marine > Coastal | place: USA: California | collected... | reverse complement strand
TCCTGTGATAGGACCGCACAGAATTTACAAACAGCCATATTAGTTTACTTTGATCTTTCACATTTGGCGATAAACTGATTCAAGTGTGCTCTTGAAATGCGATAGACCCTTCCGATCTTTATTGCACACATTTTATTGGTGTGGATCAGGTCACGAACAGTACGGTAATTAACGTTTAAAATTTCTGCAGCTTGATTGATGGTGAGGTATTGATGTGTCATGTATTTTTTTCTAAACAACCACCATCAGCTAAAATAGAGATTGCTTGCATATCGCCACCTCTGGCCTTTTTCCATATTGCAATTAGAACGTCATCTTGCCATGAATAGGGGGAGGTAGATTCTGTCCAAGAATCACAATCTGGATCCCATTTCGATATCACTCCTTTTTCTTGAGCAAATTTTTTGAGGGCATCCCCGAGCTTTTGGATTCTGGTTGGCCTACCCGAGGGGTTACCACTGACACCTTTTGGAAATGGCTTCAGATTTGCCAATGATTTTGGATTTTTACCCCTTCCATCTGTTTCATTGTTAGCAGTGATATTTTCTTTTGATAACTGCCTGTTGTCTGGCTGTTTAAATGGGTAATTCATGTTCTAATTCGGTTTTTACGTCTACTGCGTATTTTACCATCATTTGCTCCAATTCCTTTGTATAGATACGCTGATGAGCGGTCCAGGATCTAATTGTACCATCTTTTCTAAAATAAATGAAAAGTTCAAAGTCTCCATCTTCGTGCCTAAATATGAATAATATATTATTTTTGCTCAATCCAAAGATTGCTGGATTTTCTTTTACTATGGTCAATCTTTCAAGTGCCGTATCAGGACTAAAGTGACCATACCTTCCATATTTTTTCTTACACCTATATTCCACTTGTTTATCTAACGCATCAAAAATCATTTTTGACTCCTTTTTTTATCTATTTTCATTTTTTTCACCTACACATTATCTGATCACAATTTGGTTGACCCGATTAACTAACCAGGTAACTTTAGTTACGATGGTATTGTGAATCATTTTTCTAGAAAGTTACTCATGATCATCCCCAGGGATTCCGTTCCGGTCCGTTTCCCTATCTGTTTATGAGCCTTATCTTTTAGCCTTAGGATTTTTTCATTAACAACATGTTTGTACTTTAACCGCACTTGTTTCTGAAGTTCTTTTTCTGACAAATGTGAGATCCCAAATTTTCCACCTAATGTGTTCAGGACCTGATAGCTTACTTCATGGATATCAGAACTTTTAAATGATGCACCTGTAGGAATTGATATCACCAGATGCAGTTCATCCATTACTTGGTCGAATGATATTTCTTTATTCTGGATTATTTTGATTAGGTCAGCAATCTTGGGGAAAAACTCACTATTTTCAATCCATTCTTTGCTAGCTGACGCTAAGGAATTGTGATCATAGATGCCCAACAGATCGTAGTATACTCCCATCTGCAGCTTATTTTGCTGCTTGCTGTATGCTGTGTACAGATAGGTCATCACTTGAGCGAATTCCTTTTTACTCATTAACCCAGTCTTCCATTTCACGTTGATGTCTACTCTCGTCTTTGGCACTGGCCACCATTCCATTCCACACGGTCTGTAACATTCCAACATTGGGGTTTTTACGAGAGAATTGATCCTTTCTGATATAAACCTGGAAGAAGTATTTAATACCCGCAATTACATCATCACGGCCATAGTGATCCTCCAATGATTTAAGGATCTTTCTATCTTTGCCAAATGAGGCATAGTACTCAGTGTCTGTATAAGATTTAAACTCTTCGCCAAAGATGTTGATTAATTGTGGTGCTTTAGCAGCACTATGTAAAATTGTATTATCAATTTTTTCTATATTATCATTCTTATCAATATTAATAGGTGACCGTTTGTTTTCTGTCTGCTGACCGTTTGTTTTCCGTTTGTTTTCCGTTTGTTTTCCGTTTTCTACAAAATGGGCCAACGTTATAGTCGTAGAAACGCTGGTTTTCTGCATTTCTATTTTTCCCTTTTTCTCCAATTGTTTTAGAAATCTTTTTGCTTTGCCGTAACTCCATTTCCATCTTCGAGCTAAGGAATCCATTGAATATCCTATCTGACCTGGCTCTAAATCAATTATAGCACCCCTTTTTTCAACACAGGATTTTTTAAATACAGCCAACCTGTATAAATCGATGTATGCTTGTCCCTTCGTGAATGGACTGGCTGTCCATAAGGGATCATCAAATACTTCATCATTCGGGATTTGAGTAAAGCCGGGCATGATGCTACCCAATCATCTCTTTTATGATTTGATTCTGTTTTAGCAACTTGTAATCGCCCATAATTATCCCAATTGATTATTAATCCTTAATTTTTCTAGATATAGTTTTCCCATATTTTCAATACGATCTAATTGCTCGATGATCCTGTGTAACATATCTTTTCCTTTCATTCATTTGGTTATTCACCTTGATAAAAGTAAGATATGGATCGGGGATTTGAAGAAGGAAGTGGGAGAGGAAAGGTACCAAAAACTCAAGTTTCAGTACCTTTAATGAGGGTAGATATTTTGGGTTATTTTAGGGTTTTTAGTACCTTATAAATTGTTGATTTTTTATAGACTGCGCCTTTCCACCATTTTGGTTTACTTTTTAACAAAGAGTCACGAATCCATCGTGCAGCATCTTTTTTATTCTGGTCACCAATATCCTTCGATTTATATAAAACAAATAACTTTCTAATTTCATCTTCCTTTTGGATTGTGTGCTTTGACTTGCCCGCTGGTCTACCTCCAACATTTTTTTTGCTATAAAAAGGCTTAACCTCGCTGATTTTTATGTCTTCGCTCCAGAACCAATTCACAATTTCTTTATGCAGTATTTCTAGCTCGATTGAATCACTACTGGATTTTGCACTTTTGATCTCTTGTAGTATGTGTTCGTAAAGGCTTTTGTTAAACCTGGCGATGAAATCTTTTTCAGATAATTCCTTTGTGTATTCGTAAAGTATTTTATTCTCGATATACAAATCTTTACGAACATCGTTTATCGCAATAACTTTATCGTCTTCTTCAACAAAATCTGGTATTACCAATATGGAAGCCTCACTTAAGTGAGTTTGAACAATGCCACGGTACCCCTCAGGTAATTTATTAAAACGATCAATCACACGATTAAGACGCTCAACATTCTCTTTCCAATTACAGTGGTAATTCCACACCATTGTGATTGGGCTAATCCGTGGAAGGCGCTGGACAATTCTGTTAAATCGTTTAGCTGTTAATTTCATCATTCATCTGTTTTTCAGTACGTAAACGAAATTACAGAAGAAATATTGTGGCTAATCAATATTAATTATGTCGGTTTCTGAAAGTTTCTAAAATAATCAACACGAAGGGAAGAGGATGATAAACGGGCTGTGATTTGCTGTGGATAGAGGAGAGAAGGACTTTTAAGAGCGTAAAAGAGACACTCACATAGTTGAGTAATTATTTCCCATAGTATACAAAAGGCGCCCAATAATAGGGTTTTTTGTACTCTTCTCCATATTTACCAGAAATGAAGTCACGCTTCGTATCAGTGATTGCAAAAGAATATGAAAAGCCATCTGCAATTTTTGCATAAACACTTGTCATGAAAATCGCGGTTGACTGATCTTCAACCGGCCAGAGAGAGACGCATACACCGTTAGCTCCTGCCTCCATAAATGCTTGTGTGAGGCCTATAACACCATCACCCGCATGTACCTTTCCTAAACCAGTTTCGCAAGCAGAAAGGTTAATAAAATCAGCATTTGTTTCTAGTTGCGATATTTCATTAACAGTGAGGTACCCATCTTCACTTTTATCTTTTGATGATGATAATACAATTGATGATAATTTTGGCATACCTGGTATTACTACACCATGAGTTGCAAAATGAATAATATTATAATTTTTTAATTTACCACTAATTGATAATGATTTAACATGTGACTCACTTGCATCTCTTCCAATTATCAAGTCTGAAGAAGGCAAAATATTTTTAATCGCTTTAACTTCTTTCAAACTACCAGGCAAAGATTCCCAATCGCTGTAGCCCAAACTGCCAATAATATCATTAACACTGTAGTCTGAACGAAAATTTTTGCTTAGTTCAATATCATGATCAGATATCGTATTATAATCTTTTACTGAATAATCAACCCCACCAAAGGCCAACAATCTATTGTTTAAGTTATTATATTTTCTTTTTTGTAAAAGTGCCAATACTGATTCTGACTGTACATATGAAATATCATATGATTCGACGAGATATCTTCCTTCTTTATCCAACAACGCTTCAAAAGGTATATTTGAAATAATTGGATCAGGAGCAATAATTATTTTTCTCTTATTAATTTTATTGGAAAAATTATTAATTAATGCGTTATATAATTTTTTTGATAGTTGAACAGTCTTTTTTGAATTCCCTTGTGAATATTTTATTTCTTGCAGATATATTTTTGCTAATGTTTTTAAATCAGGAATGTTGGGATTAAAAAGACTTGAATCTTTCATGAAAAAATCTGAATAAGTTGAATCGTTGGTAAACATATATATGAATAATTGATCTAATTCATTTGTTGTTGTTGCACTATCTATTCCCATAAAGCCTTCGAATCTCTGTGCGCTTTTAATTTGCCAATGATAATTACTATTTATTTCTTCAATTAACAAAAACAATTCATCTTCATTTAATTCTACTTCTTCTAATTCCGGTTTTGAATTTTCAACTAAATAAGATAATTTTTTCTTTAAAGATTTGTTTTTTGTCACATCAATATAAAACGCAGCAGCCTCATGGTCATTTTGTAAAATTTTAATTGTTACAAGGAGCTCATAATAAAAAAGCATGTTATCAATGTATTCAGAGACATAAATGGTATGTGGAATATCATTATTTATTATGTTTTCAGTTAATTTGATGAACGATATTAATGATTCCTCTAATAACTCGTTATTTTCTGAATCTTTTCCTATTAGGATTCCAAGCAAATGTGCGGTTTGTGGAAAAGAAAAAGCATCTTCATACTCATTAGCAATTTCAAAAATATCAGACTGAATTTTTAACGCCTTTTTATAGTTTTTTTGCATAGAATAAATACCTCCTAAATCCGATAAAATTTCAACTCTTAAATGTTGTTGTCCTTCTTCTAAGTCAGCGGAATTTTCTAATGCATTATTATAGTATAATATTGCCTGATCATAGTTATTATTAGTATAATATTGTTGAGCCTGAAAATAATATGCCAAAGGTAAAAACACACTTTGACCTTTCCTGTTAGCAATATAATCAAGAGCTCTTTTTCTATTTTCGTCGACTTTATCTTTATCCCCAATTGTCATATATGCTCGATTAAGAAAATGATGCATAAATAATCTATTATTCCCATCTTCCCCATCAATAAGTGCATTTTGCTCTTTTTCTGACCAGTCAATAGCTCTTTCTAAATATGGGATTCCTTCAGTTGGACGATATAAAATTAAAAACATACCAAGTAATAGTTCAAACCCACTTACGAATTCTGGTTCTGCAATATCTATAGCATGCATATATCCTTTCTCACCCCAAAGTACAGCTTTATCTAATTCATTATTTACCACATAGTTTTTTACTATTTGCATATATGCATTCGCTACAGAATATGAAAATTCTTCTTTCCCATATCCATGGTTAAGCGCTAATAGATAATATTCAGCTGCTTCACTACCATTCTTTAATTTATCTTCCATTATCCAAGCAATATTTTCAGCGCTACTCGCAATCTGAACGGAATCACCCAATTGAATATGATAATCCATTGCAATTAATTTATTTTCAAGTGATAGTTTATTATTATTTAAAAAAGAATAACCTATTCCGATTGCAGAATAGTTGATGGCAAGCATGGCCATAGAATACAAACTATTATCTTTTCCTTTCTGATAATAATCATTTGATATATTTAGATACTTTATAGCTGATTTTGGTTTTTTAGCAAGCAGGTAAGAAAATCCTGCTTTTCCATAAAGATCTGCGACAGAATAAAATGAAATTACATTAGAATTATTTTCCAATTTCGCCGATTGAACAAACAATTTGGCCGCCGAATTATAATTTTTCTTTTCATGTAATCTATCTGCTCTATTCGCAAGGTTTATTGATTCAATATCCTTTTCTGAGAAGTATTTTTTATACAATATTCTATATTGCTTCGTTTTTCTAATATTATCCAAATCTTCATTTTCAGATAGTTTTTCATAATACTTATAGCCGTTGTGAAAAGCTTTCTCTAAGAATTCTAGTCCTATTTCATTATTATTTTTTCGAAAATTGAGACATGCCAAATTATAGTAATAATTTTTGCCTCTTGGATTTTCTCTTATCGCTTGCAATAAATAATTATTTGCCTCAGAAAGTTGATCGTTTTTTAAATATAGATAACCTAAACCACCGTAATAATCCGCTTTTTTTTCAATTACATCTAATTTATTTCCAGTAAAATCTACATTTATTTTATGTGCCTTCTTATATGCGAGGATTGCTGCATCATAATTTCCCTGCAATTGGTATTCTAACACTTTCTTAATCAGATCTTCATATTCAGTTTGACTAAAGCAAAGCGAGATAAGAAATAAAAAACAAATTAAACTGTATTGAAAATATCGTAAAATTATCCTGGAATGAGGTATTTCAGGGTTTTTGTGGTTAGCCATTTTATGCAATATGCATATTATAAAGACATACGACCAATGAAAATATTTTATTAAATATTTTTTACCATGCATTTATGGTTTACTTCTAATTTTAGTTATATATTATCGTTAATATGATGGAAGCATAGAAAATGTTATCACAATTCAAACAAAATAAATTTTTTAAATATTTAGCACTCTGCTTTTTATCCAATATCCTCATTATCGCGCAAGATCACATTAAAACAACCCAATGGGTATCAAGCAATATTGCAGGGAATCCAGTCAATGTTAGTATTAGTGATGATCCTGCTACAGAGTCCATTTATTATTTGGGAGATTTAAGAAAAAATTTCCATAAAAAAATAACAGCAAGAGAACTTGGAGTTGGTGATATTAATGAAGGCATTACCACTCGGCAGATAACTGGTGCAGGAAGGCTTTATAAAAAATGTGCACCAGGTGTTGTCATATTATATTCATTGGATGGATCCTCAATGGGTTCTGGAGCCATTATCAGTAAAAAAGGTGAAATTATAACAAACTGGCATGTTGTTGAGGGCCAAGAAAAGATGCTGGTTTGGATTTATAATGAAAATACTACCAGTAGAAAAGATATTGATCCGGATGCGTATTTCACTGCTAGAGTTATTGCTGAAGATCCAGGAAGAGATTTAGCCATGTTAATAATTGAAAATAATTCTAATAATTTAGTCACTTTAACATTAGGACGAGATTATGAAGTAAATATAGCAGATGATGTTTTTGCAATCGGCCATCCTGAGGGTTATTTCTGGTCTTTTACGTATGGGGTAATTAGTCAAATTAGAAAAAATTGGGATTGGACATATGGAGATAGTGAAAATTTCACCGCTGATGTCATCCAAACACAAACACCGACAAATCCAGGTAATTCTGGAGGGCCATTATTTAATGATGTAGGAAAACTTGTTGGAATAAATTCATTTGGAAGTGCAGGGCAAGGATTAAACTTTGCTGTTACCGTTGGAGAAGTCAGATCTTTTATTACAAATGCTAGAAAAGGGGAATTTGAACCTTTGGACAGGACTGTTGTTTGGGATAGCTATGATTCAGATGAAAATGGGACAGCTGATGTTTGGCTTAGAGATATAGATGATGATGGAAAATATGATATTGCAAAAACAGATAAAAATGAAGATGGCGTTATAGATTATTATTCTTTTGATACAAATGGTGATGAAAGTCCAGATATTTTTGTTTATGATGATGATGGGAATGGTACTTATGAATATTATTTACTTGATGAAAATTATGATGGTAATATTGATACAATAGGCATTGATACCGATGGGGATCGAGAACCTGATCAATATTTTGAATACCAAGAAGAATGACTTGAGAACGTATTTCCAAAAATTTATTACATTTTTCTTTTTAATAACATTTAACTCACTTTTTTCCCAAGAAATAACAAAAGATTTATTACATATAAACAAAAAGATCGAGAATATAATATTTCAGAGTTCAAGGTTTGATTTTCCTAAAAATTTTAATGAAATAAATAAATTAATTGAACAATGTCAAAAAATTGACTACTTATCTGGGGAAATAACTCTGGTTGAGGCTAAGATTCAACAGGCAGTGTTTACTGGGGTAGATGAAGTAGTTTATGATATGGCTGATTATTACACTGTAAAGATAGAAGAAGCAATCGATTATGGCTTAATCGAAAAAGAGCTTCATTTTAAGCTCTTGCATTCAATAATTCAAATTTCTATTAATGGTTTTTATTATGAAGAAAAATCTCTAAAACAAATTTTAGCTAAATCAGAGTTACTGGATAATAATGAGATTACATCCCAAATTATTTTTTATTTGTATTATTATACAAAAGATGATGAAAAAGAAAAATATGCAAAGATATTAGAAAAATATTATTCTGGCCATGAAGCATTGAAAAAAAGTTTTATTTATATTGCCTTTATGAATGTTCAGGCTGCCTATTTTTTAGATAAGCCACCTCCAACTATTAAAGGTTATTCTGGTTTAAGCTCACAAGAAGAAATAACATTAAGTTTTCAAGCTAGAGGTTATTATGCTAAAGAAGACTTTGCTAATTCACTTAAATATTCTTTAGAAGCGTTTAGTTTAAATCCTAATAATCCAGAAATTGCAGAATTAATAGCATCCAACTATCTATGGCTTAATAATATAAAAAATGATGCTGATTTATTAGATGAAGCGGAAAGATATAGTTTATTAACACTTGAGTTGAGTGGAAATTATGGATATTATAATCTCGCTTGTGTCTATTCTCGAAAAAACGAAATTCAGAAAAGTCTTCAATATTTTAAAAAAGCATTAGAAGCAGGCAGAGTTAACTATGAATGGAGTATAAATGATCCTGATCTAGAAAATTTAAGGAAAGAAATTAATTTATATCTAATCATTAAAGAATATGACCATTTTATGATAGCCGGCAATTATTACTATGAGGCTGAAAAATCTGCAAATTTAATGGGCTTAAATCGGTCAAGTAAAAACTCGAATTTTTTAAAAAGAACTTCTTTCGCATTAGGGTTTACTGAATTAACTCCTAAGTTTGATGTATTGAGGTATCTTAAAGATATTAAACCAGAGTTATTGGAATTGAAAAAAATAGACCTTGTAGCTTACTTGGGTCAAATCGAAGACATTTGGGATTATTTTATTGAAATTGAAAAATATTCAGAAGCAAAAAGGTATCTAAATGATTATATAAAAAACTATGAATCTTTATTTGAAGATAATGAATTCTATTTCCGTAATGTATTTAGTAGCAGTATAAATGATGCCAGATCATATGTTGATGAAGCACAATCTTTTGAAAGTTATAAAGGAATGTATTTATCGAAACCATATAATGATTTGGCTGTTATAAACTGGGAAGAATCAGATAATAAATCATACATGATTAATAAATTAAAATCTATTGATCATGATGAAGCGCAGGGTCTAAATAATGGTGGGCTTGTTATTAAATATGTTTCTGTATCAAACATTTATGCTAGCATGAATGAAAGAGAAAAAAGTAAAAAATATATCAATAAGGCAGAACAGATTCTTTCAAATATCAATGATATTGATGAGATTTTTCAATCTGCAGACTTTCTATATGACCATTATATGACACAGAGTCTTGAACCGGACAACGTATTATTTAAAAAAACAATAGATTTAGTTAATAAACTTCGTAATAAAGCAGAAAAAAATGCATCACATCAGTATCATTATGAAGCGTTGTTATGGCTTGGTCATTTGTATAAAGTATCAAATAGGGATCAACAGCTTCAATATGATTATTTCAATAAAGCTGATTCATTATTATTAAAATATAAATTGAAATTCAACTATGAATATTCAGGATCTATGGTAGCAGCTTTTTCTCACTATGAAGAATATGATAAAGTAAACCGGATTACTGAAAATTATTTTGAGATGGGTTTATTACGTGGAGATTACTTTGAAGCTTATTCTAAGGGATTTAGATCTTTATATACATGGGCTTATGATAAATCTTATTCTGATGATAATTATCTATTATTGAAAAAATGGGCTAATCGATTAAAGGAAAATTTGACGAATGAAGCCTTTTTGATTGCTATGCAACTTTATGAAATCAAAATAGAACTACGTAAAAATTATTATAATGAAGATTATCAAAAAAGTTTAACAATGATTGATCAATATGTTGATTTAAAGAAAAAGGTAATAAGTATAGATATTACAGATTTAACTGAAGAATATATATTGACGGGGAATCTTTTATTAAATCATACTTCTTTTGCGGGAAATTTAGAAGAGTTTCAATCCTTATTAGTATTGATTGAACCTTTAGAATGGGAAAATAGTACGGGCTCTAGTGGGACGAAGTGGTTCATGCAGTTTTTTGATGGTGCAAAAGGTCCTTTCAATGAAGAATTATATTTTAAGTATATAGATAAAATGCTTTCATATGAACTCGATAATAACAGATTAATTGCAAAAATTGAATACGCTAATATAATAACGAATTATTACGGACAAATGACTGAAGCAATATTACTATATGAAGAGGCTTTGCAGGAGGCAAAACAATTAAATGATGATCCCTCGGTCTTGGAAATCCTTGGTGATTTGGCTACAAGGTATGGAATGAATAACCAATATAAACTGTCCAAAAGAAGATTTGATGAAGCAATATTATTAGCAACAAAATTGAAAGACTATGATAGACTATTATTTATTTATCCTAATTACAACGATTATGCTGACAATTGGGCTTCTAATTCAAAGCTTTACGATATTAACATGCATTATTTGAACATTAGTAAGAAACAAAATAGTGATATTGGAAAAATTCAAGCGCTTTCCAATTTAATTGAAATATTTGATGAAGAAGAAGAAGTTGACAGTCTTATAAAATATATACCTCAAGGATTTCAATTAAAAAATTCTTTATCCGGGCCAACTAGCGCGGGGCTTTGGTACTTATTGTACATCGGGAATTGTATGTATGCTCTCAACAGTGATCAAACAGGAGAACTTTCTGTACCATTTTTAGATATACTTTCATCGGGTAAACCCTCAAGCAATTCGTTTATCAATGAAGTTTATAAAGAATTAATTTATTTAAAGGATTTTGATTTTAGCTCTATCGATAATGAAATATTAAGGGATTGGCCATTTATATATAACTTAACCTGGAGAGCTAGCGCTGATTTAAAAAAGTATATTGATAACAAATATCTTGAGAAAGAAGATTTTGATAATATGATTGATTTTTTATTAAACGTTGATAAAAAATATGAAATATGGGGACATATAAATGCTTTTTGGCTATTGGCTTATCGTATAGAAAAATTGGATGAAAAAATCCTGAACGAAAAAGATAATCTCTATCCAGGTATATCAGTGGATGAATTAGCATTATTAATGGAAAAAACATCTGATATTGGGGATAAAATTATAGCTAATGATTATAATGTGATCAATTTTAAGGATTTTACAAAAGTTTATAAGACCTTTTTAGTTACCCTTCCTTTTAACTATGAACAGATTCATGATGGGGAAAAAATGGATTCGAATCAGTTAATTGATTTATTAAATAAATATGAAAAAATATCTACATATGGTTTAGTTAATGAAGCCATTAACCATGTAGAAAATATAAAGAGTAATGCGCTTCTATTTTCAGAATATAATAAGTATTCAAAAAGGATTAATGCATTGCAATTAGATTTGCAGAGAGAAAATTTACCACAAGAAAAAAAGGAAGAGTTGCTGGTAGCCAGATCAAAGATTTTTGATGATTTAGAATATTTTGAAAAATATTCACAAGAAAAAAAAGATAAAACAATAAAAGAAGTCGAATTTGATTTCAATATTAACAAGGATATTTTTAATAATTTTGATGTTGTTTTACGGCTCTATAGTGTTAATAATTTCTATAACGGAGCTTTTATATGGGTAAAATCAGAAAAACAAATGGGTCATTTCTATACTTCAACTGAAGAGGAATTAAAAACTAAAATAAAACATGTAAACAATCTAATTGTCAAAAGTGCTACTAATGAAAAATTGGTAGATGATCTTGAAAATAAATTACTTGAATTAGGTTTTATTATTAATGGTAAAGATGTAGCACCATGGCCTGCTGAAGAATTGAAAAGGCTCAAACTTGATGCACTTGAGGTTTTGATAATAACAGAGGGGTCGTATAGTAGTTTTCCATTTGAATTATTACGCTTTAATTCGGATAAGGATCTACAAAAATATTTTTATTATGGTGAATATGCGAACATTACCTATGCCCCCTCACTTAATTCATTTGTTCATTTCAGTAAAATTAAACAAAAAAACAAATCTTCTCAGAAAGCTTTACTAGTGTCAGCAAACCCAGAAACAAGTTCAGCAATAACATACACGGAGAATTTGCTATCATTTCGTTCCAATTCCGGAAACATTAAGTTTGTTGATGATGAAATAAATGCAATTAATAAAACATTGTTAAATAAAGGCAAATGGACACTCAAACGATTTTCTACTGATTTATTAGATTCAAAAAGCGTTAATGAAACAAAGTTCAAAGCATTAGATATTGGGGAATATAAATATATTCATATTGCTGCTCATGGTGTCCATGATGAGACTAATCCTAAATATTCCGGTCTCCTACTTGGGCGAACTGTGGCTGAAGATGGAATACTACAATCACATGAAATATTTCCGTTAAATCTTTCTGCAGACTTGGTAACCCTATCATCATGCTTTTCAGGATTTGGTGAGATAGACCCTGATGAAGGAAACCTTGGTATTTACAGGTCATTTTTAATGGCTGGAGCAAAGAGTGTAATTATTAGTCTTTGGGATGTAGAAGATGAATCAACATCCATATTATTTATGAAATTTTATGAATATTTAAAGTTAGGAAATTCTAAGTCAGAATCATTGAGGCTTGCCAAAATGTACTTGAAAAATGAGACACGATTTGATCATCCATTCTTTTGGGCCCCTTTTATCATAATGGGCGAATCTTGATAAGTGTCTGATATTTTAGCAGATAAAGAGTTTGCCCAAAAACTTTGCAATGAAGAAAAGAGTGCGATGGCTGCATTCCAAAAATCAAATGCTGATAAATTGTATTTTATTTCTTCTACGTTTAATCGAGGTGCAATTACGGATGGCTATTGGACTTACCGTACAATAGTCGGTCAACCAATTAAAG
>Ga0315338_1003573_pt1 | contig 13396 bp, 8 predicted proteins | sample ASW8metaG_FD_204518 | JGI IMG/M metagenome (GOLD analysis project Ga0315338, IMG submission 204518) | Ammonia-oxidizing marine archaeal communities from Monterey Bay, California, United States - ASW #8 | ecosystem: Environmental > Aquatic > Marine > Coastal | place: USA: California | collected... | reverse complement strand
CAGGATAGTCACTTATACGGTGTACGTCTAAAGGTCTGGAATACAGTCTTTCATCCATAGAGGTAACCTCTTTCTAGGATGAGATCAGTATAGGGCCTTCTCCATTACTGGTAACACCTTTTAGGGATAGTGTTGGCACACTAGTGGCACAGTAGAAGGTAAAATACACACAGGCAAGGGTGACTATCGGGAACCCGAGGCTTCTAAAGTTAGTAGGAATACAGTCGGGGTGTAGCTCAGCCTGGTAGAGCACTGCCTTCGGGAGGCAGGGGCCGGAGGTTCAAATCCTCTCACCCCGACCATTTAACACTGTAGTTTCAATGTCCTGTGAAAGTCGTTCCAGACTGCTTCTCGCAGGAGTTCCTCTTTGGCACATCTGTGGCACACGGAGGAATATTTATGGCCACTATTCGAAAGAGAAATGGCCGTTACCACGTCCAAATTAGACGGAAAGGATTCCCTCCCATTACTAGTACCTTTTCAAGGCTGACTGTTGCCAGAAGATGGATTGCCTCAATAGAGGCAGATATAGAGAACAAGACGTACATAGATTACTCAGAGGCTGAAACAACGACCCTGAATGATCTTCTCGAGCGATACGAAACGGACATACTTCCATCAAAGAAGGGAAAGAAGGTTGAACACTACCGAATTGGTACTCTGCGGCAACATCTGGGTCACTACTGTCTGTCTGATCTCTCTTTAACGGTAATCAGAGGTTATCGCGATATCAGATTGAAGACCCTCTCCCCTGCTTCGTTGAAAAGAGAACTCACCATCTTAAGTCAGGTATTGAGTATTGCCTCAAGGGATTGGGGAATTTCAGTGCCAGACAATCCAGTCAAGATGATCACCTTACCCAAAGCAGACAAAGCCAGAACCAGACGGTTAGAAGCAGGCGAAGAGCAAAGACTATTAAAAGGAGCCAATGATCAGCTTCAACGCATTATTACACTTGCACTCGAGACAGGGATGCGAAGAGGAGAGATTCTGAACATTAAAAAGAGCGATATTAACCACTCGAAATCGGTACTCCTCATACCGTCTACAAAGACCGATGAACCCCGGATGATCCCACTTTCAAGTGCAGCGGTAGCGTCTCTTACAGAGCAAATGAGAGCCTCTCAGAGGCATTCTGGAGGAGTTATTGAACTCACAGAATCAACTCTTTTCACCTATACACCAAGAGGCCTATCGGGTGCTTTCCTAAGACTGTGTCGCAAGGTAAAGATAGAAGATTTGCACTTTCATGACCTACGGCACGAGGCCACATCACAGTTCTTTGAGAAGGGATTAAATCCTGTAGAGGTTGCCACTATCACAGGACACAAAGACACCAAGATGCTGATGCGGTACACCCATTTAAGAGCAGAGGATTTGGCCAGAAAACTGGGCTAAATAGGGATTGAAAAAGGGACTCCTACTCCCTAAAGATCAATCCCAGATTTAAGTGGAACGATCCACCGGCCCCGGTCCGGCTATCGGGACCCACACGCGCATTAACACAGCTCTTTTATAGGCGTAATATGGGCGTATGAAACGTCTGGTTGCCATTGGTTTATCTCTTTTGATGTTGGTGGGATTTTCTGCCAATGCTGTTGCTATGTCGGATTGTGAGAAACAAGCATTCATTGACCACATTGAACCGTGGGTGAAAAAAGGTACGACCTTGGTAAGACTTGCGTTGGCGGAAACTTCAACTGGTTGTTGGGATTATGCGTTTGGGCACGAAGTCAGCCGTTCAAAAAGAAATGCTCTCAAAGAGTGCAAGAAGAAGTGCGGCCAGAAATGCAAAATAGTAGTGGCCAGCAGCGTCTACAGTTATAAAGACCAACCATTTTTCACGAGCAGAGGCCCATGTGGTTCATCTGCCTCTACAACTACAGCGTCCAGCTCTTCATCCACGATACAAAAAACCCAAACACTAACTTACACCGATGGGACGTACGTAGGTGATGTATCCAATGGTGTTCAGAATGGCCAAGGCACCTTTAGCTGGAAAAGCGGAGATAGGTATGTCGGAGAGTTCAAGGATGGCAACATACATGGTCACGGCACCCTCACTTCGCCTAGTGGAAGAAAGTATGTCGGGGAGTTCGAGAAAGGCAAACTGCAAGGTCACGGCACACTTTCATGGTCCGATGGACGCAGGTATGTCGGGGAATTTAGCTACGGTAGACGGCATGGCCAAGGCACCTTCAAATGGCCCGATGGAAGCGAGTACGTTGGGGATTGGGAGGATGGCAAAATGCAAGGTCAAGGCACCCTCACTTCGACTGGTGGAAGAAAGTATGTTGGGGAATTCAAGGATGACAAGTCCCATGGTCAAGGCACCTACACATGGGCTAGTGGAAGTATGTATGTCGGGGAATTTAAGGGTGACCTTTTTTGGAATGGAATAATTTTTTCCCCTTCTGGAAAGGTAGATTCAACTTATTCAAATGGTGATAAGTGTGAACACTGTGAACCGACAGCAAAACAGCTTGAGTTAGCCGGTAAACTGACTACAAATTCGACTGCATCCACTTCTACGGCAACAGCGTCTAGTTCTTCATCTACGACATCGAGTTCTGTGTTTGAAAGAACATATTGCTATAGCGTTATACATGATATGTTCTATAGGCCAGCCACTGCTCATTGTTCTGGCTCAGCTAAGAAGGTATCGAAACAAGAATACGCGAACAAACGTTTAAATAGTGAGTTGGTCTGGTGTGCGACGGTATCGTCGGTAGCTAGAATTACCGGTTCTTCATGTGATAGTCGCAATGGATCGGAGCATTCATCGGAGTATTTAGCCAAAGCTGAACAGAGACGTTTAAACCAAGAGTTAGAGAAAACTGTCCAAGCTCAAAATACGACAGTTGAGATGGAGTTCTGGAAGTCGATTAAGGATAGTGATGATCCGGATATGTATCAAGCTTACTTGGAGGAATATCCAGCGGGTAAGTTCTCCAAGATTGCGAAGATTAAGCTAAAGAATCTTGGCGGCACTACTACTTCAGTCGCCCAATCATCGATACCCAATCTGAATTACGGTGATTACTACGCTTTAGTCATTGGTAATAACCGCTATGACCATTTAGGAGATTTGAGAACCGCCGTTAATGACGCCCGAAGTGTGGCGAATACTCTGGAGCTTGATTACGGTTTTGATGTCACTGTCCTTGAGAATGCCAGCCGATCCCAGATTGTTAAATCGATCTCGAATTTGAGAGGTGAGGTGGGTAGTCAGGACAATGTCCTGATCTATTATGCTGGTCACGGCTATCTCGATGAAGGTGCTGATGAGGGATTCTGGTTACCCGTGGATGCCAGTCAGGATGATCCCAGTAATTGGCTGATGACAGATCAGGTGGTTAGTCAAGTCAGAGGGATGAAAGCCAAACACGTGATGATCGTTGCAGATTCTTGCTTCTCAGGGACGATTACCCGGGGGATCAAGATTGAACAACGCACCCCTGAGTGGTTAGAGACGATCGTCAAGAAGAAGGCAAGGACAGCATTAACTTCAGGAGGCCTTGAGCCGGTTATGGATTCTGGTGGTGGTAACAACTCTGTCTTTGCCAACTCCTTCCTGTCCATTCTTCGAGATAATGATGGTGTTCTGGATGCATCCCAGCTATTTAGTCAACTCCGACCCAAAGTGATGGTTAATTCAGACCAGACACCAGAGTATGGAGACATCCATAGAGCCGGCCATGATGGTGGAGACTTCTTGTTTGTGAGGCAATGAAGCAATTTATAAGGCTTCTATTCAGCTTTTTGCTTGTAGTAGGTTCTAGCCATATCTATGCAGAATGCACTCACGATTTCTTTCATAGTTATAAAGCTGATACAAACATTGGGTTCTATACAAATTTGGTCGAAGGTGAGTCAGGCCTATGTACGGCCATTGAGATAGACCATGTAGTTGGTCTTCATGAGGCAACCGAAAGAGGGTTGGCAGACAATCAATGCAGAGAGTTTGCGAATGACAAGGAAAATCATGTCGCCGCCTGTGCATCGATTAATAGATCAAAACAGAATCTAGGCCCAGAAGGGTTTTTTCGTCGATCGTGTGATGGGATTGGGAAAGATTATCAAATCATAAACTGGGAAGAATATCTGCACATTTATTACAAGATTCTTCATAAATATGGCTTGTTGAAAACTGGCATGAGGAAGCAATTTGCATCGCGACCTAATTGCTTCGAACAGGAGTAGGATAGGCGTAGTGAAACGTCTTCTATCAGTCTTGTTTCTGTGTGGATTAGTCTTTTCAGGCCAAGCCTATGGGATGTCTGATAGCGGTAAACAAGAGTATCTGAATTGGCTTAAGACTACAGGTGGTCAAGATGGTGCTTTGGCAGTAGCTCCGAACGGATGTTGGGCATCGGGTCGATCTCATACCACCAACAAAGCAAAGAGGCGCGCACTCTGGAATTGCGGGGAGCGTTGCAGTCAGGACTGTGAGATAAGGGATATCAATGGTGCATCCCAATTCATAAAGCAGGCAGGTTCCTCCGGTTCATCTACTTACTCCTCGACGGCATCGTCTGGTTCTACGTCTGGCTCTGGGGGTGAGTCAAATTCCTCGATAGGGAAAAATGAATCGAATCGACCTGCAGGAATTTTTTACGACGTGTCGATAGATGTTGCGCACGAGGCTGTGGTCAATTCGTTGTCAGCGAACGGACTCAGTATCACAGCAAATGACTACAGCACTCACACAATACGAGCTAGGAAATCTGGTTATTCGACTGGGGGGTTTCTATGTTTTGGACACAAGATAACGGTGTCTCTAACCCCTTATCAGGATGGCACAAGTATTAATGTTGTTGACAAACTGCTCCTACCTACTCAAGTGATTGGGTGTCAAAAAGTATCACCAATGATATCGGCACATGTGAGTAATGCCCTCTCAGTCGCTAAAAGGACGAATCGTAAGACTGAAACTGCTTCAGTAGACAATAGCTTAGAAATCGAATATTGGAAAACGATAAAAGACAGTAACGATCCGGAAGAGTATCAAATTTATCTAGATGAATACCCGGAAGGAAAATTCGTGAAGTTAGCAGAATCGAGGCTAAAGAAACTAGGCGGCAACAATTCTTCTGTTACAAGCCTATCGACTAATTCTGGAACAGCTAGTAATTATTCATCGACTGATGTTATGTATTGGGAGAGTGTTAAAGACAGTGATGATCCAGATATGTTTCAAGCTTACATTGATCAGTTCCCCGAAGGTGTTTATGTTGTACTTGCCAAAATCAAGCTGAAGAATCTTGTTAACAATAGTTCAGTCGCCCAAGCATCGATACCCGATCTTGACTATGGTCGGTATCACGCATTGGTGATTGGTAATGACAGGTATAGACACTTAAAACCACTGTCGACTGCGGTTAACGATGCCAATGCCGTAGCCTCTCTTCTTCGGTCGAGATATCAGTTCAATGTGGATGTGCTGACCAATGCCACGAGAAGTGAGACTGTCAGCGCCTTGTCCAAGCTTCGTAAGACGATCTCGGCCAAAGATAACCTCCTGATCTACTACGCAGGGCATGGCTGGCTGGATAAAGACATGGATGAGGGTTTCTGGTTACCCGTAGATGCCGTAGATGATGATCAGGTGGACTGGATTGCCAACGATACGATTATGCGCTCTGTCAGAGCTATCAAAGCCAAACACGTCATGGTGGTGGCTGATTCTTGTTTTTCAGGTACTTTAATTCGGGGCATCAAAATCAGGGAGCGAAGTCCGGATTACATCAAGCAGATTGTCCAGAAAAAAGCCCGGACTGCCCTAACTTCAGGTGGTATAGAACCCGTTACCGATGTGGGTGGGGGTGATCATTCTATCTTTGCCGCAACCTTTATGCGTATTCTCAATGAGAACATGGGGGTACTCGATGGTCATCAGTTATTCACGACACTTCGAAAGCAGGTGATGATGAATGCGGATCAGACGCCTGAATATGGCGATATCCGCAAAGCCGGTCATGATGGCGGAGACTTCCTGTTTGTGAGGCAGTGATGAAACGTCTGGTTTACCTCATCAGTACCTTTCTCATTCTTACGGGATATTCTTCGGTTGTTTCTCCACAACAGTGGACCAGATTGGACGAAACAGGCAACAGTATTTCTGAGTTCCATGAAAGGTATAGGGATCAGTACCTAGATTTGTCGAGTCAACCCGGTGTTAAGAGTAGTTTGGCAACGTCGCCAAACGGTTGTTGGGCAGCATTCGCACAATATTTTTCAACACAACAAACTGTTAAAGCCCTAGCCCTACATAAATGTAAGACTTACTGTAGCGCGACTTGCACAATAGTAGATATCAACGGCAAGTCTGCCTTTATCAAACAAAGAGGTTCATCTGGTTCTACGACTACAGCGTCTGGTTTCTCATCTACGGCATCGAGTTCTGGAAAGGTTTGGTGTGCAACTTCCAATTCAGTAGTCAATGTCAGTCGATCTCAGTGTAAGACGTGGAATGGCAATGCTTTCTCTTTAGAGTATCAAGCCGAAGCCGAACACAAACGTCTAAAAGCTGCTTACCAGTTGGCCAAGAAGAAAGCTGAAGCGGAAGCTGCTACTTCAGTGGTAGATAAAAGTGTCGAACTTGAATTTTGGAAAACTATTAAAGACAGTGATGATCCCGATATGTTTCGGGAGTATCTGCGTCAGTTCCCAGATGGTGTCTACGCAGGTCTTGCCAAGTTAAAGGTCAAGAAGCTTGGCGGCAAAACAACCTCAGTCGCCCAATCGTCGATCCCCAACCTTGACTACGGTAACTACTACGCTTTAGTCATTGGTAACAATCGATACGAGCATCTGAGTGATTTAAGAACAGCAGTAAACGATGCCACCAAGGTGGCTTCGGTCTTGAAACGAGACTATGGATTCGAGGTTGATCTTCTTACCAATGCGACAGAATCTCAGATCGTTAAATCGTTACGGAATTACCGGAGAAATCTGAGTGAGAACGATAATCTCTTGATCTATTACGCGGGGCATGGTGGTTTCGATGAAGATGCCAATCGTACGGGATATTGGTTACCCGTTGACGCTACCCGTGATGATCCCAGTAATTGGATCATGACTGACTATGTGGTGAACCAGATTACTGCTATGGAGGCAAAGCACGTCATGGTGGTGGCCGATTCATGTTTTTCTGGAGCAATTGGTCGCGGAATCAAGATCGATTACGGCTCACCCAACTGGGTACACAAGTTAGTCAAGAAGAAGGCCAGAATAAGGCTGACCTCTGGTGGACTTGAACCGGTAGCAGATGGTGTTGGTTCTCATTCTTTATTTGCAAAGATATTCATCTCGCTGTTGGAGGAGAACACTGAAGTATTGAATACGTCCAAGCTCTTTAATGATCTTCAGCGTCGCTTCCCAACCAGTGCGCAGAACCCTGAGTACGGTGATCTCCATGAGGCCGGAGATGATGGTGGAGACTTCCTGTTTGTGAGGCAGTGAGATAAGGGCAAGAGGGTATCCCTATCGCAGGCCTCACTCGGGTTCTAAGAAACAGCTTCATAATCGATCCAAAATTGGAGCGTTTGTTTTAATCACTTTAGGCCTGTTTTGAAGTAGTAATAGCAAGAGGACCATTAAGAAGTTCGTTGGTTGATGCTACTTTGCCAAAGTGATAAGCAAAATTTGTCAAAAACACACGCTGCAATGTTTCGGAGTCGACTTCTCCCCATCCAAGGTCGGGTAATCCTGATGCCGAAGTGACATCACTGAGTAGGATCACCGAATAATCTCGGGCGACGGCATCCCGAGCAGTGCACTCGACGCAGGCTCCAGTTGCGACTCCGGCCACCAGAAGATGTTCCACTTCCAATTCCTTGATAGTGGCCTCTAATCTTGTGTACATAAAACCCGACTGACGGATTTTCTCCATCACGATATCTCCCGGTTGTGGAGCGATCTCTGGCCAAATTTGAACACCATCACTACCTGCTCGCAAAGCTTTACCTTGACGAATCACCGGAAAACGTTTTCCCAGTATTCCCATATCCTTGGCGCCCGGATGATGAACATGGTTGATGTAGATAACAGGAAGGCCGATTTCGCGACAACGCCGAATCAGTTTGATTAGATTTGGCATCATTTGGCGACCCTCCGTAGTTTCAAATGGAGCGCCATCCGCCAAAAAGTCAAGGCTCATGTCTATGACGAGTAAAGCTGTATTTTGTGACGAAATTTCAGGAAACAGCATTTCATCGTTTGGATCAAGCATGGTTGATAACCCCATAATTTTTTCTCATAAACGGTGTTGGTAAAATTAGTCTAATCTGCCTCTGCCACTACTAGCGGGACCCATCGATCAACACAAAGTCCGCACTAAATCCGATTCTAGCTCCTCTGGTGACCTGTTAAGGGCAAACCCCTGTTTTAGCCAAAAGATTGCACGAAGATGTTCAGGAAAGCCCTAAATAATAGTGTTTTGGGCTTTAAAGTTCCCTGATTCTGAGGCTCAGAAAAGCCTCTATCTATAGTGTTTTATGGATAGGCCCGGTTTTGCGGAATGAACCAATCAAATCTCAGATTCGCCAGATACGTCCTAAATAGGCTCATTCCAGAATTCGCTGTAAGTACCCTTTGTTTGCCGGTCAGATTGCTGATTAACCTAAAAGAAGTAGAGGAGTAGGATAGGGGATATGAAACGCTTATCTACTGGCTCTCTATTTTTATTCTCTATTACTCTTTTCTTAAGCCCTTCGGCTGTAGCTTATAAAACTGGTGATCTTATCCAATTCATGAACGGTAGTAACTGTAGCTACTGTGATCTCACCAATGCGAATTTAAGTGGTGTTAAACGATCATCCGGTTCATTTGCTGGCTCAAATCTAACTGGCGCAAATCTTAGCGGAGCTAGATTGAGTCACTGGAACTTCACAAAATCAAAACTAGTGAAAGCAGATTTAAGCAATGCCCAATTTGCATATGCAGATTTCTCGGGAGCAAACCTACGGGGTGCAAACTTGAGTAATGTACGAATTAGCTCATCGGTCTTGACTCACACAAGTTTGAGAGGCGCGAATTTGACCAGAGGACGTATTAGTTATTCAGATTTGAGTAATGCCAACCTAGCGGGAGCGAACCTAACTAGTGTGTTCATGAGAGGTTGGAGCGAAGCTGAGCTAAATCTTACTGGAGCGAACTTGATCGGGGCTAAATTAACCGGAGCCAACTTAGCCGAAGCAGTTTTCTGTAATACAACGATGCCGGATGGATTAATCGATAACTCAGGATGTGGGGCGGTAGCCACTACTGTTCCATCTACGGCATCGAGCTCTAATACTAGTTATGTGATGTCTGATAGCGACAAACAGGTGTATCTTGATTGGATTAAGACGATAGGTAGTGGGCTTGGCTATCAGGGCTATTTAGCCCTAGCACCGGACGGGTGTTGGCGTGCGGAGTTTAACAAAAGCTCTGCGCTCAACGTATGCAAGCATGGTTGCAAAAGTACCTGTGTGATCAAGGATGTAGGAGGTACGTCTTCATTTATTAAGATGAGAGGTGTTTCTGATGATCCTTCTAAGGTACAAAGTCGTAATGGTTGGTGTGCGACTGCCGGGGAATATTGGTCAACCCAATCGGCTTCAGCTTGTCTAAATAGGGGTGGTGAGCACTACATGACCAAGGCCCTTGCTGAAGCGAGACATAACCGTCTGAAAGGCTCATCCTCCAATTATTCGAAGACGTTAAGTGCTAGCGCACCTACACGAGTAGAAGCAACATCAGGAATACTGACTAGTACTTTATGTAACAGCAATATCAACTATGGCACGGCGTTCGAGAAGGGAAATTGTATTAAGCCCAATGGAGAGGGATTAGGTGGTACTTCAAAGAAAGCTTGTGATCAATTTGGTTACTATTGGCAACCATGCTCTGATGATTTCTCTATTGCCTCTTCTTCATCTGGTTCCACATCAGCAGGGGTTTGGTGTGTAATTTCAGGAGGTTACTTTCAAACCCAGAGCGGTAGTCAGTGTATTAAATTGGGGGGACTTAGGAAGGAGTCAGAGTGGGAGGCTCAGGAGGCAACGGGAACATCATCGCCAATTTCATCTAAATATCAAGCCGAAGCCGAACATAAACGTCTGAATTCCGCTTCTTCATCTAGTTCATCCACGGCTTCGAGTTCCAATCAGGTGTTTTGTGCAACAGCTTCTAATTACTGGCAAACTGACTGGATTACATGCAGTAACAAGGGTGGTAAGGCTTTCAATTCTCAGTCTCAGGCCCAAGCCGCACACAAACGTCTGAAAGCGGCATCTACGCCTGAAGTTAAAACAGCCTCACTGACCATTCGCTCTAATGTGAATGGAGACAGTGTTTACATCGATGGTCAATATAAAGGGTCTACCCGCCTTGATCTTAAGCTATCTAAAGGCAGACATACGATCCGTATAGAAAAGGATGGCTATAAAACCTATGAGGAAAGTATCAATCTAACGGATAACCTCATTATTAGAGGTCACTTGATAAAGATTGTAGATGAGCCCGTACAGACTGTTGTTGTAGACAACACGGTTGAGGTGGAGTTCTGGAAGTCGATTATGGACAGTGATGATCCGGATATGTACCGGGCTTATCTTGAGTCTTTCCCAAAGGGTAAGTTTGCTCCACTTGCCAAGCTAAAGATCAAAAAACTTGGCGGCACTTCGTCTTCAGTTGCCCAATCATCGATTCCCAATCTTGACTATGGTCGATATCACGCTTTGGTGATTGGGAACGATCGATATCAGCATCTGAAGAACCTCTCGACTGCCGTGAACGATGCCAATGCCGTAGCCTCTCTTCTTCGGTCGAGATATCAGTTCAATGTGGATGTGCTGACCAATGCCACGAGAAGTGAGACTGTCAGCGCCTTGTCCAAGCTTCGTAAGACGATCTCGGCCAAAGATAACCTCCTGATCTACTACGCAGGGCATGGCTGGCTGGATAAAGACATGGATGAGGGTTTCTGGTTACCCGTAGATGCCGTAGATGATGATCAGGTGGACTGGATTGCCAACGATACGATTATGCGCTCTGTCAGAGCTATCAAAGCCAAACACGTCATGGTGGTGGCTGATTCTTGTTTTTCAGGTACTTTAATTCGGGGCATCAAAATCAGGGAGCGAAGTCCGGATTACATCAAGCAGATTGTCCAGAAAAAAGCCCGGACTGCCCTAACTTCAGGTGGTATAGAACCCGTTACCGATGTGGGTGGGGGTGATCATTCTATCTTTGCCGCAACCTTTATGCGTATTCTCAATGAGAACATGGGGGTACTCGATGGTCATCAGTTATTCACGACACTTCGAAAGCAGGTGATGATGAATGCGGATCAGACGCCTGAATATGGCGATATCCGCAAAGCCGGTCATGATGGCGGAGACTTCCTGTTTGTGAGGCAGTGAGAGAGTGCTGCTGATTGGGCTTCGAGGATAGGGGAACTGAGTACCCATACACACCCATACGCTACACCATACAGCCTCAACGAAGAATCAATGACTTAGCTGTAAGGTCGGTCGCTCTAATTCTCTGTACCTACGGCACCATGCCTCACGCTCGGGTTATTCAATCTCAATCCTCCCTTTATTCTCATTCGGTACTAGTAATGAGGCGGCCTCTGGCCTCCTATGCTTCTCTTCGCACCTAATCTGTAAGACCAACGGGCTGATAGTAATTCTCTGCCCACGTAGCTGATCTGTGTCGATTAAGACGGTTCACATACTCTGGATACTTACCATTCTCTAGACCAATAACCCATTCTCTTTGTTCTTGCCAATAATCGTCTAGCTTCTCTCTGTTTCCGAAAGGACGATTCAATAGTTTGAGCCTTTTCCAAGGAATCACTTCCTTCTCTCCTAGACTTCTCTTCATCCTATTAGAGACCGCTGTTCCTAGTATTTCTTTAACTCCCCGTTCTATCGCTCTGCCCATTGCTGTTTCCAGATGCTGTTCCTCCTGCCGGGTTGTGATAAAGGAGTCATGAATCGTGAGGCATGGGATTCTCCTTGCAGTAAGTTCATTGATAACTAACTCAGCAATCCTTGAGTCAAAATTCTGTAGCCTGACGCCCTTTCCTGAGAAGAAATGATCTCTTATTGGCTGATGCCTCTCGGCAAATTTATTAACCAGTTCCCTTATATTCATTCCCACTTCTCTAACCCACCCATATTCTTCTAAGTCTAGATTGATATGCCGATTAATACCCCGTAGCGTCTTGGTCATATCTTGGGCATTTATTGCAACTAGTAAGACAATCTTGAGGAGTCTTCGTAGTCGTTCACTTGGCTCACTCTCCGGAAGTTCATAAGGATCGCCTCCTCCGACCTCCCAATAGTCTAATCCTTCCAAAGCATAGAGGAGGACAATGTGAAGTCCTGAGTAGTCCCATTCTATAGTTTGCTCATCGTTGACTCTGATGTCCTTTCTCCACCGTTTCGGGATGTTCTGCCACCAAGGTCCATAGAACCGTCCTCCATCTCCCCAGTTACCATTGTTAAATACCCTTCTGACAAACTTGTTTGTGCGGTTGATGTGAATAGTTCTTGACCTAGAAGTGGAAAGCACTCCTTCATCAGGAAACTCTGGAATATCTATATACGTTCTTCTGAGGAAGTTGTTGTATCTGGTCAACACAGTTCTCATCTTCCTTATGTCATTATCATCCTCGTATTCCAGTTCCACTCTTACATTACCAAAGGGGTCTACTTCCCTCAGTATGATGCATTCTGTAGTAGCTGCTCTCTCAACAGACAAATCGGTCCATTCAAAGTCAATGAATATCTCGGTAAGTAAAGGTTTGGCTCTCATCCTGCTCATATGAGACTTGCCCGAAACTTGTCGAAAATAATGACCTCTTTCATGTTCAATAAGGTCTAACTCCATGAGGCAATCCACCACCTTGATAATGGTCTTAGATATTCCTAGTTGGTTGTAACGGCCTTTACTCTTGTAACGGTTGACCATTCTGTAGAACCCTGTGTACTTCTGTGGGTCTTCGAGATAATTCGAATACAGATTTAGAAGAATAACCTTGAGATGTTTCTTCTGAATGTTGGATTTGCCTGAGAACCCTTCGAGACCTTCCATTAACTCATAGACTTTCTCTACAACCTCGTCCACCTTCGGGTCATCGGACCATCGATATAAACACTATCTCCATTAACATTGGATCGAATCGTCAGAGAGGCGGTCTTAACAACAGGTGTCGAAGCCGCTTTCAGACGTTTGTGTTCTGCATCCGCCTGAAATTTGTGGGAATAACTCTTGCCACCGACAGACTTACAAACTTGTTCAGTATATTTTGTAGCCCAGTTTGCTGTCGCACACCAAACCACCTTCGAACCAGAACTCGAGGCCGTCGAATAACTGGAAGATGAACCGCCTTTCAGACGCT
>Ga0315338_1003570_pt1 | contig 13403 bp, 13 predicted proteins | sample ASW8metaG_FD_204518 | JGI IMG/M metagenome (GOLD analysis project Ga0315338, IMG submission 204518) | Ammonia-oxidizing marine archaeal communities from Monterey Bay, California, United States - ASW #8 | ecosystem: Environmental > Aquatic > Marine > Coastal | place: USA: California | collected... | reverse complement strand
AATCATCAGGTGCTGATTGGGCTTGAGACTTGCTGATCTCAATGTAGTAACCGTGAACCCGGTTGTAACCCACTTTAAGGTTACTGAGCCCAGTACGCTTTCGTTCCCTTTGTTCTAGATCATCAAGGTATTGGCTCGCGTCGGCACTGATAGAGCGCAATTCATCCAGTTCGGTGTCGAAACCAGGTTTGATGACACCGCCATCCTTCAACATAACCGGGGGTTCTTCGACAATCGCTGATTCTAAAAAAGAACATTCTTCATCGTGCGTATCACTTCCCTTGGTGAGCCCCAATAGCAATGGTGAATCCAATTCCGCAATGGTCAATGTTAGTGTGGGGAGTGCCTGTAGCGCTTGTCGCAACTGTGCTAAATCTCGCGGCCGAGCCGAGCGTAACGCCACCCTTGTCAGAATGCGCTCCATATCGCCAATATCGCCCAGGGTAGACTGCAATTCGCGTGCCTGGTGAGATCCTGCCAGTGCTTCAACAGCTTGCTGGCGTTGCCGGAGTACTTGGTGGTCACGAATTGGGCGGTTCAACCAGCGCCTGAGGAGCCGGCTTCCCATGGGAGTTGAACACCTATCCATTAACCCCGCTAGGGAATATTCATTCCCGGAGCCTGCGCCAACCTCGATTTCCAAATTGCGCCGAGTTTCGGCATCCATAATGATTGCTTCATCTCGGTGTTCCCGCACCAGTCCGCGCAGATGTGGAACAGCTGCGCGCTGAGTGTCTTTGATGTATTGCAGTAGGCAACCTGCCGCACCGATAGCCTCAATAGCATCCTCCGCATCGAAACCCGTGAGATCGCGGGTTTTAAATTGCTGGCACAACGCCCGGTGTGCCGACTGAATATCAAAGTGCCATGGTGGTCGGTTACACAAGCCACTAAACCCCTTAAGCCATTGAGGGCATGAAGTATCTTCTTCTATCAGAATTTCTGCGGGTCGAAGGCGTTCCAAATCTCCTCGTAGGGCCTGCGTATCTTCCAGTTGCGTAACCGAAAATCGGCCACTGGCAAGATCTAGCCATGCAAGCCCAATGACGCCGGACGGGCTTGGGTTAATGGCCGCTAGATATTGAGTACGTTTGTTCTCAAGCAGCGCTTCGTCGGTCAGAGTTCCGGGGGTGATGACACGCACTACTTCGCGATTCACGGGACCTTTACTGGTTTCTGGGTCACCTACCTGCTCACAGATGGCAACGGATTCGCCTAGCCGAACGAGTCGTGTGAGGTAGTTATCGACTGAGTGGGCTGGAACTCCAGCCATGGGGATCGGCTCACCGCCGGATTGCCCTCGGCTGGTAAGTGCAATATCCATTAGTTTTGAGGCGCGTCGCGCATCGTCGTAAAAAAGCTCGTAAAAGTCGCCCATGCGATAGAACAGCAACACGTCGGGATGCTGAGCCTTGAGCCCCAGATACTGCTGCATGACGGGAGTATGTGCTTTGCCCAACTTTTTCTTCGTTCGAGGATTATGGACAGTTTACTTATTTGCAAAGAAGACAGCAGGTCAAAATTGGGTAGTTCGCATGTCCAAATAAGTAAATTAGCCCCACGAAGGGGCCAAAAAGGTACCATCCTGCGGATGCGCATTATGCATCTGGAATCCGGGCGACACCTCTATGGGGGCGCACAACAAGTTCGTTATCTAATCCAGGGGCTCGAGGCTGATGGGATCGAGAACGTCCTGGTCTGTCCGCGAAATAGCGAGATTGCTGCCTCCACTCGTGCAAGGGAGGTTGTTGAGTTGCCCATGGGAGGGGATCTTGATGTGTTATTACCACATCGTCTGAAAACCGTGATCGAAAGGTATGCACCCTCTATTTTTCACGTGCACTCGCGTCGTGGCGCAGATATAGCTGGCGGTTGGAGTGCGCGTTCTGCTGATGTACCTGCTGTGCTCACCCGTCGCGTGGATAATCGTGAACTAGGTCCATGGGCACGGTTCAAATATCGACCTTATCGGGCGGTGGTAGCGATCTCCTCGGCTGTAGAGGATGAGTTGCTGAACCACGTGGGTCTGGATACTCAATGTGTGTTTACGGTTCCAAGTGCCGTGGACTCTGAACGATACCGACCTGCACCAGTCCACGATAAGCTGGCGAAAATTTTGGGGCTCACAACCCGTGCGTTCATAATTGGTGTGGTTGCGCAGCTCATTCCTCGAAAGGGCCATGCGTTGTTGTTTGACTGTTTACCGGAGCTACTTTCCCGGTATCCAGATGCCCACGTCTTGTGTTTTGGACGAGGCCCTCTAAAAGAGAAACTGGTGCGCCAGCTCTCTGATCTAGCGCTCGATGCTCGTGTGAGTTTCATGGGTTTTAGAAATGATCTACCCGATCTGCTGCCTGGAATAGATTTGCTTGTTCACCCGGCTGAGCGCGAGGGATTGGGTGTTGCGGTACTAGAGGCAATGAGCACCGGTATCCCTGTGGTCGCTTCAAAGGCGGGAGGGCTTGTTGACCTTATCGAGCACGAAGTTCATGGCCTTTTGTTTGAGCCTTGTGATCGGCATGGATTGATGCAGACAGTAGCTCGAATGCTTTCTGATGGCGGGCTAAGAGAGCGCTGTGGCATTGCTGGACGGAGTAAAGCTCAGTCCCGCTTTTCCATTGAGCAAATGAGCAAGCGGTATTTGGAGATATACAATCGGGTTTTGAGCATTGTGCTGTGACGATATCTGACCAAAAACTCGAAATCCTAGCCCACTCTCTGGGTGATGCGTTGTTTAACAGTGGAGCCCGCGTGACATGTGCCGAGTCGTGCACGGGTGGCTGGGTTAGTAAGGTGCTTACGGATGTTCCAGGCAGCTCTGCGTGGTTTGGTTGGGGGTTTGTGACCTACTCCAGTGCTGCTAAAAAAGGAGCTCTCAGCCTGTCAGAGGATTTATTGAGTAAGCACGGGGCGGTTAGTGAGAGCGCCGTTGTTTCGATGGCAAAAAATGCCTTAGGTAAGGCTGGTACCGAGTTTTCAGTAGCTGTGAGCGGTGTTGCGGGACCAGACGGTGGGACTGAAGATAAACCTGTGGGCACGGTCTGGTTTGCCTGGATTGGGCCGCAAACCATCCGTGCAGAATGTTGCCATTTCGATGGTGACCGCGAGTCCGTTCGACGGAAAAGTGTGGCGCGGGCGTTGGAGGGCCTGTTAACAATCGTAGAGCAGGATGCCTGATCCGGATACTGTAAAGGAGTTGCGTCGACGGGTCTTTTTTGCGATTTGGCCAGATGAGAAAACGCGGCGAGCGTTAACGCGTGCTACCCATTCAGTGGTGCGCCGTTGTGGTGGAAGAGCAATCTCCCCAAGCAATCTGCATGTGACGCTAGCCTTTATCGGTTCCGTGACGGAAACGTTTCTGATGCATATCCAGCAGATACCCCCGTTCGCATCGCCTGGGTTTGAGCTTGTTTTCGATAGGCTTGGTTTTTGGAGTGATTCCCGGGTGCTTTGGACCTCGCCCAGCCAGGTACCTACTGCTCTAATCGAACTAGAATCGGTGTTGTGGAATCGTCTAGTGGAAATAGGGTTCGAGAGACAGAGAAGCCCTTATCGCCCGCACGTTACACTGGCTCGTAAGGCGCGGTTCATAGAAGAAAGCATCTCTCCCGTTAACTGGTCCGTTTCAGGGCTCGCGCTCGTGGAATCAAAGATAGATAGCCGTTACCCAACCTATGAGGTGATTGGAGCTTGGCCCTTTGGTACAGATCCTGAGTAAGGGTATTAGGGTGATTTGAGGGATTTTTTTGGTGGTCTTAGCGCTGCGCCCAAAGAAAGGGTTTCTTTAGCATAGAAAAAGGTTCTCGGCTGCTACCGAGGTGGAATCTATGGAATAATCAGTTGTGGCGAAATCTTCTTTTTAATGACGACTCAACCGGAAAATCCACATGGACGATAACCGTAAGAAAGCCCTCTCAGCGGCATTAGGACAGATAGAGAAGCAATTTGGTAAAGGCTCAGTGATGCGCCTGGGGGATTCCATCGCAAACCGCGAGTTTGATGTGATCTCAACGGGTTCACTCGGGCTTGATGTCGCGCTTGGCATCGGGGGACTGCCTAAGGGAAGAGTGACAGAGATTTATGGACCGGAAGCATCAGGTAAGACAACCCTCACCCTACAAGTTGTCGCAGAGGCACAGAAGCTGGGTGGGACAGCAGCCTTTGTAGACGCTGAGCATGCGCTAGATCCCGTGTATGCAGGAAAGTTAGGTGTCAACGTAGACGAGCTTTTAATTTCCCAACCTGATACTGGAGAACAGGCGCTGGAAATCACCGATATGTTAGTGCGCTCTGGTGCTGTAGACGTTGTCGTTATCGACTCCGTGGCCGCGCTTACACCAAAGGCAGAAATTGAGGGTGAGATGGGAGACTCCCACATTGGATTGCAGGCGCGCCTGATGTCTCAGGCGCTGAGGAAACTCACCGGAAATATTCAGCGATCAAATTGTATGGTGATCTTCATCAATCAGATTCGAATGAAGATAGGTGTGATGTTCGGCAGTCCAGAAACGACAACTGGTGGTAATGCACTTAAATTCTACTCCTCGGTCCGACTTGATATCCGTCGTATCGGAGCTATTAAGAAGGCTGATGAGGTTCTAGGGAATCAGACCCGAGTGAAGGTAGTAAAAAACAAAACATCACCGCCATTCAGAATGGCAGAGTTCGAGATCCTTTATGGGCACGGCATTTCCCGAGAAGGTGAGCTGATTGATATTGGCGTCAACGAGGAAATCGTTGAGAAAGCTGGTTCATGGTACAGCTATCAGGGTGAGCGCATCGGTCAAGGTAAGGAAAATGTTCGTGAGTATCTAATTGACCACCCTGAGGTAGCAGCGCAGATTGAAACTCAGCTGCGGGCAAAGCTGCTTCCAACTGGACCGGTGGAAGTTCCCCTGGACGGAGGAGCGGAGGAGGGTGCCGCTGCCAGTCAAGCCTGAGGAGACTCAGGACTCATTGTCGGAGCAGAGAAAGACCTGCCGTAGACAAGCCTTGGACCTGCTCGCACGTCGGGAACACAGCCGACTGGAATTGGAGCGGAAGCTTCTTGCGCGGTCTTACCCTCGAGACACTACGAATGAGGTGCTAGATGTCTTGGAAGCCGAGGGGTTGCTTGAGGAAGCACGATTCATAGAATCTTTCGTGCGCGCGCGCATTGACAAGGGTCAGGGGCCGACTCGAATTCGCGCAGATCTAATTCAACGTGGCATTGATGAGGCGCACATTCAGGTGGGGTTGCGGGAAGCCTGCCAGGACTGGGATGTTTTAGCAGCAAAGGTCCGTAGGAAGCGTTTTGGCATGAACATGCCAAGTGATTTTACAGAGCGCGCTCGACAGATGCGCTTCTTGCAGTATCGAGGTTTTGAGAGAGGGCAGATTGAGGCGGCACTGGATCTTGCCGCTGAATCTGATTAGCTTGCTCGCCAATTACTACCCCTATTGAGCTATTACTGTTAAACAAGGGAATATGAACCGAAGCACCAACGAACTTCGCCAGGCTTTCCTGGATTTTTTTGCAGACCGGGATCACGAGGTTGTTCCGGGTTCTCCTCTGGTGCCCGCAAACGACCCCACCCTACTTTTTACAAATGCTGGCATGGTGCAGTTCAAGGACGTTTTTCTAGGTCATGAGAAGCGAAAAAAACTTCGTGCGGTGAGCACTCAGCGCTGCGTTCGAGCAGGTGGTAAGCATAACGATTTAGAGAATGTGGGATACACAGCACGTCATCACACATTTTTCGAGATGCTCGGCAATTTCAGCTTTGGTGACTACTTTAAGCGTGAAGCGATTTCCTACGCCTGGGAATTTATTACTCAGGTTCTGGAGCTACCCCCTGAGCGCTTGTGGTGCACAGTGTTCGAAGGGGATGATGAGGCAGCTGACATTTGGTTGAAGGACATCGGCATCAATCCTACGCGTTTCGGACGACTTGGCGAAAAAGACAATTTCTGGGCAATGGGGGAGACAGGACCCTGCGGCCCGTGCAGCGAGATTTTCTACGATCACGGTCCGGATGTGTTTGGTGGTCCTCCGGGCTCTCCAGACGAAGACGGTGATCGATTCATCGAAATATGGAATCTTGTTTTCATGCAGTTTGACCGTAATGAGACTGGTGAATTAACCCCACTACCAAAACCGTCTGTAGATACTGGGATGGGACTAGAGCGTCTTGCGGCAGTGATGCAGGGGGTCTATTCGAATTACGAAACCGATTTGTTCAAGCAGCTTGTGCAGGACGCGATGAAGATTACGAACTCTGCTGATTCAGCAAACAAATCTCTGTGTGTGCTCGCTGATCACATTAGAGCCTGTGCGTTCCTGGTTACGGATGGTATCCTGCCGGGCAACGAAAAACGCAGCTATGTGTTACGCCGAATCATCCGTCGTGCGATTCGCCATGGTTATAAACTCGGCATAGAAGAGCCATTTTTCCACAAGCTTGTTGCACCTTTAGAAGCGCAGATGGGTGCGGCTTATCCTGAACTGAGTGCTCAACGAGCACACGTCGAACAAGTATTGCTTCAGGAGGAAGAGCGTTTTGCAGAGACTCTGTCCCAAGGTATGCGAATCTTGGATACTACGATTAAAGGGATGTCAGATGGTGGGGTGATTCCCGGAGAGACCGTATTTAAGCTTTATGACACATACGGGTTTCCTAAGGATCTCACAGCCGATTTTGCGCGGGAAAGAAATCTCACTATCGATGAAAAAGATTTCGAAAAGCATATGGCAGCGCAACGAAAACGTGCGCGTGATCAGAGCCGGTTTGGCGTTTACGGAACCGCAGCGCCAAGTCTTGAGGAGGCATCAAAGTTTCTCGGCTACGAGGTGCTTGAGGCGGCTGGGAAGATCACAGCGTTATTTGCCGATGGGACTCCTGTCCAAGAGCTTGGACCTAGGGTGGCTGGTGCAGTCGTGCTCAATAAGACCCCGTTTTATGCGGAGAGCGGTGGGCAAGTTGGTGATACGGGGGTACTGGGTAGCACTGGGTCGGTATTTCAGGTCGAGGACACCATTAAATTCGGTGATGCCCACGGGCATCTCGGTGAAGTTAGTCAGGGTCAGCTTAAGGTGGGCGATAAGCTGGAAGCTCAGGTCGATGAGAAACGAAGGGCAGCAATCGTCCTAAATCACTCCGCGACGCATCTTTTGCATGCCGCGCTGCGCAGTGTGTTGGGGGAGCATGTTCAGCAAAAGGGGTCATTGGTTGCGCCCGACCGGCTGCGTTTTGATTTCTCTCACCACGAAGCCCTCAACGATGAAGAGTTGGGTCAAATCGAGAAACTTGTTAATCAGCAGATACGGCTTAATGCTCGTGCAGAGACTAAAGAGATGCCCTACAAGAAGGCACTCGCCAGCGGAGCGATTGCGTTTTTCGGTGATAAATATGCTGAGAATGTTCGCGTTTTAAGGTTCGGTGATTTTTCCACTGAGTTATGTGGAGGCACTCATGTAGCTCGTACCGGTGATATTGGAGTATTGAAGATAACATCCGAGGGAGGTATCGCATCGGGTGTGCGAAGAATAGAGGCAGTTACCGGTGCCGGCGCATTGGATTGGATCGATGCCAATGAGAGGTTACTTAGCGACGTAACATCTCTGGTAAAGGGTGCGCGTGAGGATGTATCAGAGAAGATCACACAGCTTGTGGAGCGCAACCGGATACTTGAGCGAGAAATGAAAACACTCAAGGGGAAAGTGGCCCTTGGAGGCTCACGCAACCTCCTTTCTGAAGCGGTCGAGGTAGGGGGCGTAAAAGTACTGGCGGCGCGGATCGATGGAGTCGATTCTAGTGTTTTGAGAGAGACGTCTGACAAACTTCGGGGCCAATTGGGCTCCGGAGTCGTGGTGTTAGGCGCTGTGGAGGGGGATAAGGTTCGCTTGGTGGCGGGTGTCTCCAAAGATCTAACTAGCTTGTTAAAGGCGGGGGAACTCATAAGCTACGTTGCGGAGTGTGTGGGCGGGAAAGGCGGCGGTAGGGCTGACTTTGCTCAGGCCGGGGGTACCCGTCCAGATAAGCTGGATGAGGCATTAGCACTTGTTACTGATAGGGTTTCCGCTTCCTTAGATTGAACCCCTTAGACTCTGTCTAATTTCAGAGTCCCTCGCTGTGCAAAATGCATTAACATGTATCGGCGGGTTTTGGCTAGGTGTCTGATCCGCAAACAGGGGGACCGGCCCAAGAATTTGAAAAATAAAGCCGGTCTAGCTACTGATGCTTCTTACGGCAGGCTGCGTGAGACGGCGCAACGAGGTGTGTAGTAGCAGAGACCAAGAAGGAGTTTGGCTATGCTTATTTTGACCCGGCGGGTGGGGGAAACGATTGTCATTGGAGACGATGTCACCGTCACTGTTCTAGGAGTGAAGGGCAATCAGGTACGTGTCGGAGTGGATGCTCCAAAAGAGATTGCTGTACACCGTGAAGAGATATTTAAGCGTATTAAGCGTGAGCAGGCTGATGGAGAGGCCATACCTCCGCGAGCTGTGGGCGTGGACTACTAAATACTAATAGGCTTATTTAAAGCGGCTACTCTTTCAGACTCTCACTTTTTAACTTACCTCTTAGAGGAATTTGCCCACTAAGCTTTATATATAAAGCTTATTTCTCTACCGGTTTTGGATACAGCAAAAATTTTGTAACCCACCTCGCGAAGATTACTTATCGCGTTAACTGTTTTTTCTAATCCGACACCTGAAAATCTGTGGTGAAATTCAACCAGTAATTGTAACGGTTTAAATTTCATATCTAAGATGGCATCTATGATTTCGTATTCAGAACCTTCAACATCCATTTTTACTAAATCAATTTTTTTACTACCCAATTTATCCATAATTGTTTGAAGGGAATATTTTTCTACTTCTATCGTATCTACATCATCAAGTTGATCAGTTACTGTTGTCCACATTACTCTAGATTTTTGCCCTTTTCTGTTGACTCTTTGATACATTTTAAGAATCCCATTTTTTCCTGACACTGCCCAAGGATGAAATTTAAAATTATTGGGTAATATTTGATTATCGATCCACTCCATTGCATAAGGAGTAGGATCAAATGCGTGAACTAGGGATTGAAAATTTTGAATTAACAGCACATCAAATTCTATGTCATTACCCACGCCAAGCGAATAAATGATCGAATCATCTGCTATAAGGTCTGGGCAAAATTCCCATCCCCCATATATGGTGGTATTTATATCTACTTCAGTCCTCACCCATAATTCCTTTTTTGCTAAGCGCTTTAAAAATAATTTTGTCGGCCAAAATAGCGGGTGGGTTTTAATGTTTTTAAGCATTTTCAAATAGAAATTAAAAATATGTGAGCAGATGTATATTAGGTTCACTAGTGAAATAGCTCTAAGGTAGTATGCGCTCCCAGTAAAATCATATTGATATTGTGTTGACATTTAATGTTTTGCCAATCTTTTAAGGAAGGAGTAGTCTTATTAAATTATTGATTTACTTATAGTTATTTCTTTATTTGGAATGTTATGACCAGCGTCTTATGAATCCGCCGTTCTAACCGGTTGAGCCACATCACCATATATATTTATAAAAACAATCGGTTAGTCTAACTCGTTCTTTTTTAATATAAACCTTTTGTTTTGTAAGTCTCAGCAATACGATCAACAGCAACTAAATATGCTGCTAACCTTAAGTCGCTTACATCATTTCGACCATGCCATACTTCTCGTATTGCTTGATAGGCACCACACATGGTGTCATCAAGTCCTGAGCGAACCAATTCTAGCTCTTTAGCACCCTGCTTGTATTTTGTTAAAAAATCATCCGACAGTTTTGTCTTTAATCCACTCTCACTAAAGACTCTATCCAACTCTTCAATTAAAAGTTTATTTTTTATTTCTTCTTGTCGGTTACTCATTCTCCCAAAGCGTATATGGCTTAGATTTTTTACCCATTCAAAATACGAAACGGTAACACCGCCCGCATTAGCATACATATCTGGGATGATGACGCATCCATTATTAATTAGAACTTGATCCGCTGATGCAGTCACAGGCCCATTAGCTGCTTCAATAATTAACGAAGCTTTGATTTTGTCTGCATTGGTTAAATTTATGACACCTTCAATTGCTGCGGGGATAAATATATCGCACTCTTTCTCTAAAATAAGCTCACCATTTTCAACAAATGTTCCATCACTACAATTTTTAAGACTTCCTGTCTGATGAAGGTGAAAGCTTGCTTTTTCTATATTAATACCCTTTTCATTTATCAAGGCACCATCTCGTTCAATTATGCCGGTAATCAGAACACCATCTTCCGTTGAGAGGAAATGAGAAGCATGATAACCAACATTACCAAGACCTTGGATAATCACACGCTTTCCCTCTAGACCATCTTTTAAATTTGCTTTTGCTACATCTTCAGGATGTCTAAAAAACTCCCGAAGGGCATACTGAATACCCCTGCCTGTTGCTTCAATCCTGCCTGCTATCCCACCGACATTTAAAGGCTTGCCTGTGACGCAAGCATTGCTATCAATTTCTGCTGTATTTAATCGGTTGTACTCATCAGCAATCCACGCCATTTCTCTTTCACTAGTTCCCATATCCGGAGCTGGAATATTTTGTGAGGGATGAATTAGATTGCGTTTAGATAACTCGGAAGTAAAACGTCGTGTAATTATTTCAAGTTCATGCTCTTCATAAACATTAGGGTCAATACACAGCCCGCCCTTAGCTCCACCAAAAGGAACTTCGACAACAGCGCACTTATAAGTCATTAAAGCAGCTAATGCCTCCACCTCATCTTGGTTTACTTCTTTAGAAAAACGTATACCTCCCTTCACAGGCTCCATATGCTCTGAGTGTACAGAACGATAGCCAGTAAAAGTTTCTATCTTACCTTTTAGATTTACTCCAAAACGAACAATATAAGTTGAATTACAGATACGTATTTTTTCTTCAAGACCAGAAGGAAGATCTAGAATATCAGCCGCTCTATTAAACATTAAATCTACTGATTCTCTAAAACTGGGTTCTACTTTATATTTCATAAGTTTTCGAAATTCTTTGTAATACTGAACGTCAATTCTAAAGTTGCTCCGCTCTATCGAGAGCTTCAATTGTCTTCGGCTAATTTTCCATTCTTGTACGTCTCTGTCTTAATCAAGTTTCCATCTTCATCGAAATACTCCAAGAGACCGCCCTGTTTCCCGTCTTTATAGTTCCCTCTGAAAGATAATTGACCATTTTCGTAAAACATCTCCCAAAGACCCTCTCTTTTCCCGTCTTTGTAGTTTAGTCTGAACTGTAATTGACCATCTCCGTTGAACCACTCCTCAAGCCCCTCTCTTTTCCCGTCTTTGTAGTTTACTTTTGTCACTACTTGAAGGTTTTCAGAGTACCTCTCCTCAAGCCCCTCTCTTTTCCCGTCTTTGTAATTTTGTCTCTCCCACAACTGACTATCGTTATTGAACGTCTCAACAATTCCAGTAACGGGTTCATCCGTATCTAGATAATAAAGGCGATTATTCTTCGTCTGGGTTGGAGGTGTTGCCATAGCACAATGCAGAATTGTAGTTAATCACAAATTTCCCCAAGCTTGCTGCTATCACTGGCTTGATTGCGTTCAAGCTATTTTTAAAGCTTTTTGCCAACCATAAGGCCACCAATTATTGATAAAACGAGGGCACCAAAAACTATTGCGAACGCTGTGTCAGGGTCAGGATCTGCTGTCCCTACAGCAATAAGCACAAAGACCATAAAAAAAAGACAAGCCGCAAGAATCCCTTTGGCCATCACAAGCCTCCCCAAGTCTGCTAATCACTGGTTTGATTGGTTCAAGCTCTCTTTTTAATGCTTTGGCCAGCATATCATTGGTTCCACGCCCAATTCTGCTGAAAGGTCTGATCAGGTGTTTTTATAAGAGAGGAGGGGGCTGGCCAGCTGTCCAGGGGCTATTGACCGTATACCAGACCGTATACATGCGGAATCAGGCGTTTCCAGCAAGATCAATCGTAAAAAAGGCCTATACTACAAAAGGTTAGGTTGTATGAAACAAGGCTAATATGGCTTTGGTCGAATGCCATTTCGGGGCGCATCAAGAATTGGTATTATATTAAATATCAATCGCTTAAGCCGTATTAACTTAGAAAAACGCCCAGACAGAGGATGGTGAGAAGTTTCTTCATGGAGTCGAATTTACTCCTGTGTGGTCAGGGGTTCAAACCCCGTCAGAGACTAGGTCTTGTTACTTGGTGGATTTGAATATCTGTGTAGTCTGTTTTGTCACACATAGTCCAACTTGAACTTAGAAACCTCTGTTTTGAATCCCCTATCCATGTGTTACCTCAAGTCTAATTAATAGGAGATATTTTATGGCTAAAGGTCTAGACAAAAAAAAGAACGTAAAGAAAAAAGGTAAAACACTTAAAGAAAAGAGAGCGGCAAAAAAAGAGAAGAAAAAATCTTTTCAAGTTAAATAGATGAATGCTTAAAAAATGGTAAACAACACTTACATACGAATTCATTCAGTCACTGTCGAGTGAGTTCAACATGTGGGTTTTATTTAATTCTTTTTTTTAGATCTACCAATCCAGTATTCGTAAAATCTCATCTGAGGTTGGGATATCTACTGGTTCTGTGTCACGGGTTTTGAGTGCCTGCTAAGGGTCGAGATTCGTTTCGACCAGTTCTCCGTTCTCCCATGTCCCTGTCTGAGTCAAGTTTCCATTTCTGTCGAACTCCTCATAGAGACCTTCTCGTTCACCGTCTATGTAGTTTCCTCTTACATCTAATTGACCGTTTTCGTGGAACCACTCAAAGAGGCCCTCTTTTACCCCGTCTCTGTAGTTTTCTCTAAATTCCAATTGCTCGTTCTCGAAGTAATTAAATATTGTTTGAACTACTTCTTCTCCGTCTCTGTAGTTTGCTCTACTTTGCAATAGACCGCTGTCGGAGAACTTCTCAACAATCCCAGTAACGAGTTCATTTGTGTTTTGGTAGTAAGCGATACCGTCCCTGATCAGAACAGGTTCTGTAACGACTTCAGAATCCTGAGAACAAGCACTCAAAACCAATCCACAAAGAACTAGCCCAAGTAGGCGAAGCTTAGCAATTAGTGACCGTGTTGTTCTCATCACAAGCTTCCCAAGTCTGCTGCTATAACCGGCTTGTTTTATTCAAACTCTTATTTAGATCTAGCCAGCATACAGTGGTTAACAACTCAGTCGCGAAAGTTTGTGAATTGCAGCGGCTGGCCAAGATCCGCCTTCTTGAGTAACTGCATGACGGCCTGAAGATCATCGCGTTTCTTGCCAGTCACGCGGACTTGCTCTCCTTGGATAGATGCCTGAACTTTGAGCTTGGAGTCCTTAATTGACTTGACGATCTTACGGGCGTGATCCGTATCGATGCCGTTTCGCATTACGATCTTCTGC
>Ga0315338_1003568_pt1 | contig 13413 bp, 11 predicted proteins | sample ASW8metaG_FD_204518 | JGI IMG/M metagenome (GOLD analysis project Ga0315338, IMG submission 204518) | Ammonia-oxidizing marine archaeal communities from Monterey Bay, California, United States - ASW #8 | ecosystem: Environmental > Aquatic > Marine > Coastal | place: USA: California | collected... | reverse complement strand
GGAACAACAGCTAAGCCATCTAGTCCGTCAGTAAGATTTACGCTATTTGAAGTGCCAATAATTACTAAAAAAGCAAAAATTGGAAATAAAACGCCTAAATCAAATAAATAATTTTTAAAAAATGGAACTGCTAAAGTATCAATATATTGATAATCAAAAAAATTATATAAAAAAAATATTGTAATAGAGCATATTAAAAACTGAAAAATTAATTTAGTACCAACTTTAAGTCCTTTTCTATCTTTAGAAGTTAATTTAAAATAATCATCAATAAAACCAATTGCACCAAAACCAAAAGTAATTGATAGAACGATCCATATATAATAATTTTTTGTATCTGCCCAAAGCAAAGTACTTAATATAAATGATACTAAGATTAACAAACCTCCCATAGTTGGAGTGCCTCTTTTTTTTATTAAATGTTTATTTGGCACATCTTCTCTTATAGTTTTTTTATATTTTTGATTATTTCTTAACCAATTAATAATGACAGGGGCAAATAGAAAACTAAAAGTTAAACTGGTTAATAAAGCTCCTCCAGATCTAAAAGTTAAATATTTAAAAATATTTAAAAAAGAAAAATCTTGGATAAATAATAAAGATAAATAATAAAACATATTAAACTAACAAAATTTTTTTATAATTTTATCTAATTGTATTGCTCTAGAAGCTTTAAACAAAATAATATCATCGTTTTTTACATCTTTTTTTAGCTCTATATACAATTCTTCTAAATTTTCAAAGTGTTTACATTCTAAAGATGTTGGTAATGTATTAAATAAAATTTTCATTTTTTTTCCTATAACATAAATATTAGAAATTTTATTATCTTTTAAAATTTTTTTAATATTTAAATGAAGTTGCTTTGAAAATGAACCTAATTCGTACATATCTCCTAAAACACATATTTTTCTTCTTTTATTTCCTAAACGATTTAAAAAAATAATTGATGCTTTTAGAGATTCAGGGCTAGAATTATATGAATCATCAATTAAAGTAATTTTTTTTTTATTATATTGAACATTTAATATTTTACCCCTACCTTCTACTGCAGAAAATTTCGAAATTTTTTTTATGTAAGAACTTATATCTTTATTCAACGATACAATAATTGATGTTATTGCTAAAGAATTCTCAATCCAATGATCTCCCAAGTTGTTCAAATAAAGACTAGTTCTTTTACCCAAAACCTCTAAAAAAACTCTACAAGAATTTTTATTTTTATATTTAAAACTAACTAATCTTACGTCGCATTTTTTAGAAAGTCCGAATGTTATAATGTTTTTTATACCTAAATTTTTTAATATTTTTTTTAATAAAAAGTGATAAGGATCGTTTTGATTAAGGATTGCAGTTCCATTATTATTCATGCCAAAAAAAATTTCAGATTTTGCCAAAGCAATATCCTTTAAAGAATTAAAATTTCCTATATGTGCATTAGAAATTTTAGTTATTATTCCTATATCAGGCTTACAAATGTTTGATAGTTTTTTTATTTCTCCTTTTTTATTCATCCCTAACTCTAAAATATTTATATCAGATTCACTGTTGAAATTTGCTAAATTAATTGGTAATCCAATTAAATTATTAAAGTTATCTGTCGATGATTGGATTTTATTTTTGTCTTTTAATATAAAACAAAGAGCTTCTTTTATACTTGTTTTACCAACGCTCCCTGTAATACCAACAATTTTTCCTTTAATTTGTTTTCTAGAATATGAGGCAAGTTGATGTAAAGAAGAATGAACGTTTTTGACTAAAACTATTCTTTTTTTAAATTTTTCTAATTTAAATTTTTTATAATCTTTTATATTTGATAAAGATAGGCTTGCTCCTTTTTTAAAAGCTTCATAAACATACTGGTGAGCATCGTAATTTTTTCCTTTTAAAGGTAAAAAAAGATTATTTTTCTTTAATTTTTTACTATTTATTGAAATACCTGAAATAGAATAATTAACTTTTTTGCTCAAGGATAGAGCTTCCTGAATTTGAATTGGAGACCATTTTTTTTGTTTCATATATTTTTTAATATTTTTAAAACTGTATCCTTATCAGAAAATTTATAAATCTTTTTTCCAATTATTTGATAATCCTCATGACCTTTTCCAGCAATTAGTAACTTTTCTCCTTCCTCACAGTTATTGATAGCTTGCTTTATTGCTAAATATCTATTTTTTATTTCAATTGCTTTTGAACAGGTGGAAATAATATCTTTTCTAATTCTTTTTGAAGACTCATTTCTTGGGTTATCATCTGTTATATATACTTTGTCAGCGAAATTATTAGCTATTTTTCCCATTAAAGGTCTTTTCTTTCTATCCCTATTACCTCCACAACCAAAAACAATTGAAAGCTTATTTGAATTTTTCTTTAATGTTTGCAATGTTTTTTTTAATGCGTCCGGTGTATGAGCATAATCAATAAAAATTGAAATTTTTTTCTTAAGATTCCTTGGAATTTTTATACTTTCTAATCTCCCGGGTATTTGTGGTATTTTTTTTATTGCTTGTAAGCATTTATTCATTGAAATACCAGAAAAATATGCCAAACAAATTGCACAAAGACTATTATAAATTTGAAAATCACCAATTATAGGGATTGTATAACTAAAAATTTTATTTTTATGATTTATTACTATTTTCTTGATATTATTTTCTTCGTAAAAAGTAACAAGTCTTAAGTCTGTTGAATTATAACCATATGTAAAAGTTTGAATTTTATTTTTTTTACATAAATTTAATATTTTTGGTGTCTCAGGCAAATCCGAATTAATTATTGCAACTCCGTCTTTTTTTAAAATTTTTAAAAAAAGTCTCATTTTAGAATTAAAATAATTTTGAAAAGTTTTATGATAATCAAAATGATCATGTGAAATATTTGTAAAAGCTGCCACATCTAATTTTATATTATCTAATCTGTGTTGATCTAAACCATGACTTGATGCTTCGCAACAAACGTGATTAATTTTTTTTCTATGCAAAATTGATAACATTTTATGAATCTCAACACTATTTTCTGTAGTTAATTCTAATTTTTTTTTATAATTATCAGCAATTAACCCTAACGTACCCATAGATGCAGATTTAATATTACAACTTTTCCATATTTCCTTTGTTATAAAAGTTACTGATGTCTTTCCATTAGTCCCAGTTACAGCAGATATTTTTTTAGGTTGATTAATATAAAAATTAGATGCTACTTTTGATAAAAATAATTTTGAATTTTCTGTAAAAATAAAATCAATTCCCTTTTTTTTTAAGTTATTTTTTATTTTTTTATTCTCTATAACAACAAAAATTGCACCATTTTTTATTGCTTCATCTATGTATTTGTGCCCATCATTGTTATCACCTTTAATTGCAACAAAAATAAAATCTTTTAAGATTCTTTGTGAATTGAAATGTATGCCTTTAATATCAGGATTAAATTTTTTAAATTCTAAATTTTTTACTTCTTTTAGATCTTTTAAAACATTGGAAAGTAACAATTTATTTCCTAATTTAAAAAAATTAATTTTTTTTAGTTAAATTGAATTGCTGTAATAATTGATATTCTTTATCTATTTCAGGTTCTATTCCCAATCTAGGAATCATTTCATTAATTATTTTTTTTACTGTAGGAGCTGCAACCCACCCAGCTGTTGCATAATTAAAATTTTCCTTAATTCTTTTTGGATTATCTACCATAATAAATACTATATATTTAGGATCGTAACTAGGAAAAAAACCTACAAAACTAGTTCTATTTTCATCTTTATAACCTGAACGATTTTTTTTATTTTTAATTGCGGTACCTGTTTTACCTCCAATGGAAAAACCTTTTATATTTGCACTTTTTCCTGAACCTTCTTTGTTCCTTACAACCTCCCTTAATAATTTTCTTATTCTTTTTGATGTATTTTCAGTAATTACCTCAATGGAAGAGTCTTTATCATAATTTTCTTTTTTTATTAAAGTAGAATATTGAAACTTTCCTCCATTAATTATTGCATTAAAAGCATTAACAAATTGTAATGGAGATATCGCTATTGTGTGACCGTATGACATGGCCATTAAATCTGTTTTTCTCCATACACTTGGCAGAATAGGTTCACCAACCTCAGGTAATTCAATTTCTGGTTTGTTTGTTAATTGCAATCTTTCAAAATATTCTTTCATATTTTTTTCGCCAATATCGGTACCTACTTGAGCAAAACATATGTTAGAAGAATACAATATACATTCTGAGAATTTAAGTTTTCTTTTTTTTGGCTTATAATCATGGATTGTAAATTTACCTTCTTTTATTGGTTCTCTTGCATCATAAATAGTATCTTCTGTTAAAATTTTTTTATCTAATGCAATTGCTCCTGACAAAGATTTAAATAATGAACCTAATTCAAAAACTCCAAGAGTAGCGTTATTAAATTCTTCTTTTTTATTCATTTTACTTATCTTATTTGGATTAAATTGCGGTAATGAATTCATTGCTAAAATCTCAGCTGTTTTTACATCTAGTATTATTCCCGCACCTCCATCAGCACTATGTCTATTTATTGTTTCATTTAAATGAAAGTCTAAATTTTTTTGTAAATTTATATCAATTGATAATTGTAGTTTGCCATTTTTTATAAAATCCGGATCTTTTAATTTTTTATCAAATGTACTTTCTATTCCTTTAATACCCTTATTATCAGTATTTACTCCACCAAGAATATGAGAGGCATGCATTTGATGCGGGTAATATCTTACATATCTTTCTTTTGAAGAAATTTCTGGTTCTCCAAAATTGTTAATTTTATTAAGTTTTTTTGGAGAAATAGGTCTTTTTAAATAAACAAAACTCTTTTCTGATTCAAGTTTTTTAAGAACATCTTCGTAGGTTAATTCAGGTAAAATATTGGAAATTTTTTTAGAAAGTTTTTTTTTATTTTTTGTAATCGCTTTTGGATTTGCTATTAAATCATGTTTAATATGAGATGTTGCGAGTTGAACTCCGTTCCTATCAACTATATCAGCTCTTAAACCTGATATTAATTGACTTTGTTTAAAAATATTATTAGATAATTTTTTATTATGACTAATTGATAAATTAATTATTTTTAAAGTAATTAAAAAATAACCAAAAAATAAAAAAAACAATACAAAAGAAAATCTTAGCTTTGCAGTAATTATTCTTTCTTTAAAATCTCCAAATAATTCCAAATTATTTTTTTTTTTATCTAACATTTATATTTTATTAACATAAAAATCTGATAATTTCTTTATTTGGTAACTATTAGTTTTTTCTAAACCTAATTTCTCCCTAGCAATTTTATTTATTCGATTTGATTTCGAAAGATTCGTAAAATCAGATTCCAGGACTTTGATTAAATTTTGTTCTTTACTAATTTCTTTTTTAACTTGTAATAATTCTTTATTTAAATCTTTTACATTATTTCTCAAACTAAATAAAAATATCAACATGAAACAAAAAAAACTTATTACAAAGAAAAGTATTTGTGTTTTTTTATGTTTTAAAATCATATTTTTTCTACTGCCCTTAATTTTGCTGATCTTGAGTAATAATTTAATTCAATCTCTTTTTTCATAGGTTTTATTACTTTCCTTGTAAGAACTTTTAAACTTTCCTCTATAGTATTATTTGGTTCTAGTTGAGGTAAATATCTAGATTTATTATAAATTTTTCCAGAATGTTTATTAAAGAAATTTTTTACAATTCTGTCCTCTAATGAATGAAAAGATATAACAACTAACCTTCCTTTTTTTTTTAAAATATTAATTGCTGAAATTAAACCATTTTTTAATTCTTCTAGTTCGTTATTTACATAAATTCTAATTGCCTGGAAGGTTTTTGTAGCTGGATTAATAATTTTTCTTTTAGAAGGTTTTTTAACTGACTTAATTAATTCAACTAACTCGAAAGTTCTCTCAATTTTCTTTTTTTTTCTATAATTTATTATTGCTTTTGCAATTTTTCTCGAAGATCTCTCTTCTCCATAGTTAAAAAGTATATCAGATATTTCTTTCTCATTTTTACTATTCAAAAAATCTGCTGCTGTTTCTTCACTTTCCCCCATTCTCATATCCAATACACTATCTTTTTGAAATGAAAAACCTCTTTTTTCATCTTTTAATTGTCTAGTTGAAACACCCAGATCAAACAAAATACCACTAACTTTATTTTTTAAATTTTCATTTAAAGCAATTTTTTCTAAATCGCTTATTTTTCCTACTATAAATTTAAATCTTTCATTATATTTTTTCTGAAAAAATATAGCGTTATGTTTAACGTTCGGATCTCTATCTATTGCATAAACTTTACATGTTTTATTTTTTTCTAAAAGAGTTCTGGTATGATTCCCGTCTCCAAAAGTCCCATCAATAAAAATTAAATTTTTTTGATTTGAAAATAAATTTATTGATTCATTTAGCAAAACAGGTTTGTGAATAAAATTAAAATTACTTTTTACCATCATTATTTCTGTTTTTTATAATTAGAGATAATTTCTTTTTTTTTATATTACTCCTAGCTTTTTGTAAATAATTTTTGAAAGCAATAGGGTTCCATATTTGGAAACTTGAACCTCTACCTACAAAAGTTGCCTGGTTTTTGATGTTTGCAAATTTGAGTAATTCATCAGGCAAGCATATTCTGCCTTCACTATCAAATGGTAATTTATACGAGTCAGATAAAATAGAAGTTGTTATATCATTTTTACTTTCTGAAAAAAAATCTAAATCATCTAAACTATCTGCAATTTTCTTCATTTTTTCAAAATCCAAACCTTCTATTGCAGTAAATTTATATGATCTAAACGCAATAATTCCATTAAAAGACTTAGTATTTATACTAATACGAAAATCTGCAGGTACAGAAACACGCCCTTTATTGTCAACTTTGTATGTGTATTGCGATAAAAACAACTTAATTTCCCAATAAAAATTGTAAAAAAAGCATTTGGTATTATATGGGATATCATGGTATAGTATGGGAAATCAAGTAAAATGTTTAGTTTTTATAAAAAAAAGAACTTTAGGAAGATTTATATACTTTTAGGAATTTCAATAACATTATTCCTATGTCTATTTTTGAATCAAAATTTATCTATCAAAAATGTAGCTGTAGACATTAATAAAGATTTATTTTCTAAAAAATTGCTAGATGATTACAATAGTTTCTTTGAAATTAAAAAGATTACTTTAAATGGGAGATCGAAATCTAATCTCGATTCAATAAAAAATATTGTTAATTCCAGCTTAGATAAAAAAAAAAATATAATTAATTATGATACAGACAATATTAGAAATTCTTTAGAAGAAATAAATTGGATTAATAAGGTTTTTATTAGAAAAGTTTTCCCAAACAAAATAATTATAGACATAGAAGAACATAAGGAATTTGCAATATTTAATAAAAATGAGAAGAATTTTCTTTTAAGTCAAGAAGGAAAAATTATTCATGAAATTCGAAATTCTAAAGCATATAAATTAATTAATATCGAAGGTAATTTTGCAACACAAAATATAGATGAGGTTAAAAAATTTCTTTCAAATAATAGAGAGCTTGAAGAACAAATTTCAAAAATTATTGTTCATTCTAATAATAGATTAGATGTAATTATAAATAACGTTTTATTTAAATTGCCGAATAAGAATACAAAAAAAGCAGTTAATCAAATAAGCAGGTTTACAAATTTAAAAAATTTAAAAACGGTTGACTTAAGATTTTTCGAAAAAAAAATATTTTTAAAAATCGATACAAAAAAAATTGCATTAAAAAATAAAAAATGATAATTGGTATACTTGACATAGGCACAGATAAAATATCTTGTTTTATAGTAAATATAACAAAAGATAAAACTCCCGAAATATTAGGAATTGGACATCATAAATCTAATGGAATATCTTCAGGTATCATTGTAGATATGGAATTAGCTTGTAATTCAATAAGAAATTCTATTCGGTCAGCAGAAAAAATGTTTGGAAGCACAGTAGAAGAATTTGTTGTAAATTTTACTTCAAATACAATTAAGTCTGAAACTATAAATTTAAATATGTCTTTAGGTAATAATGAAGTAACAGAAGAAGATGTTATAAAAATCTATAAAAGAATAGATAATTTAAATCTCGGAGAAAACAGACAACTTTTACATAAAATTAGAACTTCATACACTATCGATAGAAATATTGGAATAGAAAAGCCAATTGGTATGAAAGGAAATGAATTAATTGGAGGGTTTAACCTAATAACTGCAGATAAAAATGTCGTTAATAATTTTGTTAGATGTTTGTCAATGGCTAAAGTAAGAATTAGCGATATAGTTGCAACTCCATATGCTTCTGGTCTAGGATCTTTAAATAATGATGATTTGTATATAGGAACAACGGTAATAGATATTGGAGCAGGTTGTACTTCTATAGCAACTTTTTATAAAAATAAACTGATATACGTAGGCGTAATTAATATTGGAGGTTTTCATATTTCATCTGATATCGCCAGAGGTTTATCAACTTCAATTTCAGCAGCAGAAAGATTGAAAATTTTACATGGCAGTAATATTCAATCTAATGAAGAAAATAATTTAATTGATGTTCCTTTAACTAGTAACGATCAATCTAATGAAACTCACAAAATATATAAAAAAGAATTAAGCAATATTATCATGTCAAGAATTCAGGAAATTCTTGAGAATATTAGATCAAAAACTGATAAATCTATTTTTGACAGAAATATGACCAGTAATATTGTGCTAACAGGTAAATCATCAGAGTTAAAAGGTTTCTGTAATTTAACTTCTGATTTTTTTGGAGTTAAGACCAGAATAGGAAAACCAATTCAAATCAAAGGTCTTGCAGAAAATTCATCGGGTCCTGGATTTGCTGTTTGTGGCGGATTAATAAAATACAAAATTCTTAATGGAGAAGAAAATTTACAAACTAACTTCCCTGTAGAAAATAGTTTTTTATGGAGGAAATTTGGCACATGGATAAAAGAAAGTTTCTTTTAAAAAAAGATTGTAATTTTATTACGAATCGATATATTATACTATATATAGTGGGGTTTTTTGAAAGATATACATTATTTAGTAATAATCAAGTTTTTTTTTTTAAAAAAGGATAAATAAATGTCAGTAAATTTAGGAGTTCCCGAAGCAACAAAATCCAAGTTAAAACCGAGAGTTCTTGTATTAGGAGTTGGTGGAGGAGGATGTAATGCATTAAACACCATGATAGCTAGTGGTTTAAAAGGTGTTGAGTTTGTTGCGTGTAATACGGACTCACAATCTTTAGAATTTTGTAATGCTAAACAAAAAATACAATTAGGTATACAATCTACTCAAGGCTTGGGAGCTGGTTCAGATCCAGCAATTGGTAAATCTGCTGCTGAGGAATCTTATAATGACATATGCGAATATATAGACGGTTCTCATATGGCTTTTATTGCTGCTGGAATGGGTGGTGGAACAGGTACTGGCGCTGTTTCTACTATAGCTAAAGCATGTAAAGAAAAGGGAATTTTAACAGTTGCTGTTGTAACTAAACCTTTTTCTTTTGAAGGAAAAATAAGAATGGATAATGCTGAAAAAGGTATTGAAGAATTAAGAAATATTGTAGATACAATAATAGTAATACCTAACCAAAACTTATACATAGTATGTGATGATAAAACTTCTTTTGCAGAAGCTTTTTGTATGGCAGATCAGGTTTTGCACGCAGGAGTAAGAGCTGTGACAGATTTAATTATGATGCCTGGTCTTATTAATCTTGATTTTGCAGATGTAAGAACGGTGATGTCTGAAATGGGTAGAGCTGTTTTTGGAAATGGAGAAGCTGCAGGAGAAAGAAGAGCTATAGAAGCTGCTGAAGCAGCAATATCAAACCCTCTTTTAGAAAGAGTATCTCTAGAAGGTGCAAAAGGTTTATTACTTAATATTACAGGTGGTTCTGATATGAGTTTAACAGAAGTAAGTGAAGCAGCAGACAGAATAAAACAAGAAGTAGAGGATAATGCAAAAATTATTTTCGGTTCATCAATTAATAAAGAATTAGATGGTATGATGAGAGTTTCAATAATTGCAACAGGAATTGGCAATGTTGTAGATATGCATAATCCAAAAATTAATAAGGCTCAAGAAAAAGAGAAAAGTGAAGATCTTCTTCAAAATATAACTAATACAATGAAACCAAAAATTGCTGAACAAACAGACTTAGAAGATTTTACTGACCCAATGGTTGAAATAAATAAAAACACAACAACTAAAGTTAATACAGAGAAAAAAATGGATGATTTTGAAGTAGAAAATCAACAAAAAAAACCAAGTAATATTGTTTTGGATTTTATAAAAAAATTATCACCATTAAAAATTTTTAATCTTGATAAAAAAAAAGAAGAGGAAGTTGACAATTCATTTGATAATAATCATTCCATAATTACCAAGGAAGATGTTGTTAAAGAAACAGAAGAAACAATAATAAATAATGAAGAAGAAGAAAAACAAGAAATTAGAAGTGAAAATGTTGATCCTAAACCATTAGAAAAAGAAGAAAAACTAGAAACTTCAGCTAAAGAAAATGAGCCGAAACCACAGGAAAATAAATCTGATTTAGAAACCAAAAAAGAAGAAAAAAAGACTCTTCAAATACAATCTGAAATGTCCGGGTTAGATGAAAAAATACCTGAAGATTCCAATGATGAAAAAGAGGGAAAAGAAGATTTAGAAATTCCATCTTTTCTAAGAAATCAATCAAATTAGATCCTTTTTTTAAGTTACAAACTGTAACAAACAGTTAATTGCGTAACATTAATTGAATATTTATTTTAATTATGTATATGACTTCCTTAATTAAACAAAAAACTATCCGAAATGAGATCTTGTTTCAAGGTTGCGCTCTTCATACTGGAGTAAAATCAAAACTCAAACTTATACCATTAGAAAGTAACAAAGGAATAGTGTTTGTTAGAAAAGATAAAAAAATAAATAATATTATTAGAGCAAATTGGGAAAATGTTACCAATACAAAGTTATGTACTACAATATCTAATAAATTTGGTGTAACTGTTTCTACAATAGAGCATTTAATGTCTGCAATTTCTGCTTTGCAAATAGATAATTTAAAAATTGAAATTTCTGGCCCCGAAGTTCCTATACTTGATGGTAGTTCAAAAATTTATTTTGAAAAAATTTCTAATACTGGCATTGTTCCACAAGAAAAAAATAAACAATTTATAAAGATTATAAAAAAAGTTAGTTTCATAAATGGTTCCTCACAAGCATCTCTATCACCTTCTAAAAATAACTTCGATATATCATATAAATTAAATTATAACCATCCGTTAATTAAAAAAGAAAAATACTCAATAAATATAAATAAAAACAATTATAAAAATGAAATAGCTTCAGCTAGAACTTTTGGTTTTCTTGAAGAATATAAAAAATTAAAAAAAGACGGTCTAGCAAAAGGTGCTTCTCTAAATAATTGTATAGTTTTAAATGGAAAAAAAATACTAAATAAGACTCGTTTGAGATATAAAAATGAGTTTATTCGCCATAAAATTCTTGACGCTATTGGCGACTTACATCTTTCTGGTTACTCTATTTTAGGTCATTTTGAAGGAGATAAATCTGGTCATAATACTAATAACGAACTTCTAAAAAAAGTCTTCTCTGATAAATCATCTTACACATTGGTTAATATGAGTAGAGCTAGTAAAAAAGAAAATAATATAATTGCCCTACAAATACCTAGTCAAATAGCTTCTTAAATATAAAAAAAAATCTTTTTAATTTGATATTTTTGAATACTGTTTTTTTGTTCAATTTCTGTTATTTTTTAATAAATAATAATAAATATGTTGTTTATAGAACTAAAAAAAAAGAGATTATTCATTTTTCTAATTTTTATCTTTTTTATATCTAGTTGTGGAATAAGAGAAAGATTAAAAGAAAAACCAGTAGTAACTTATGTTGAAAAACCTCCTGAATTATTAATGCAAGATGCTCAGAGATTTATGCAAAAAAGAAATTACTTAGAAGCAGCTAAAACCTTTGAAGAAATAGATAAACAACATCCTTATTCAAAAGTAGCGAAAAAAAGTAAAATATTAGCAGCGTATGCTTATTATTTAGATAAAAGTTATGATGATAGTGTTTTTGCTATTGATAGATTTATTAGTTTGCATCCTGCTGACAAATCCATGCCCTATGCATTATACCTTAAAGGACTATGTTATTTTGAAAAAATTGAAAGTGTTACTTTAGATCAAAGTCCATCTAGAAAGACAAAAAAAATATTTGAAGAATTAGTAAAAAAATTTCCTAACAGTATTTATACTAAAGATGCCAAAAAAAAGATTATAGTTGCAAATGATCAGTTGGCTGCAAAAGAAATGAATGTTGGAAGGTATTATCAACAAAAAAATAAGCATTTAGCAGCCATTGAAAGATTTAAAATTGTTGTTAATGATTATAATACTACTGCTCAAACACCAGAAGCTTTATATAGATTAACAGAATCTTATTTGTCTCTTGGAATAATTACAGAAGCGCAGAAAACAACCGCAGTATTGAGTTATAATTTTAAAAAAAGTAATTGGTATAAGCTCAGTTACGATTTATACAGAAAATATGGATACAAAAAAAATGGAAAAAAAGGATAAAACAGAAAAAGATGTCAAAGAAATTGAAAAGAAATGTTTAAAACTTAAAAAAGAAATAAATATACATAACAAGTTATACTACGATGAAAATAATCCTAAAATTAGTGATAGTGAATATGACAAATTATGGAAAGAATTAAAAAATTTAGAAGAAACATTTCCTTTTTTAAAAACTAAAGATTCTCCAATTACAAAAGTTGGCCTCAAGCCTAATCAAAAATTTTCTAAAGTAAAACATAATCAGCCAATGCTTTCTTTAGAAAACGCTTTAAATCTCGATGAAGTAAAAAAATATATTGAAAAAATAATGAGATATTTAAATATAAAAAATCAATTCATAGAACTAATAGCTGAACCTAAAATAGATGGTCTTTCAATTGCTTTAAAATATGAAAAAGGTAAATTTATATCAGGTGCAACTAGAGGAGATGGGCATGTAGGCGAAGACGTAACATCAAGTTTAGAAACAATGAATGATATACCTCGAGAAATATCAGAGCTTAAAAATATAGATCTTTTTGAAGTACGAGGTGAAATATATATGAATAAAGAAGATTTTTTAATTTTAAATAATACAAGAAAAAAAAGAGGTGAAGATTTGTTTGCTAACCCAAGAAATGCTGCGTCTGGTTCATTAAGACAACTCGATAAAAAAATTGTGAAAGAAAGAAAACTTAAATTCTTCGCATACACACACGGGGAATTTTCAAAAGAAATAATATTTAAAAGTCAAAGTGATTTTTTAAATAAAATAAAAAATTACGGTTTTCCAAC
>Ga0315338_1003565_pt1 | contig 13418 bp, 10 predicted proteins | sample ASW8metaG_FD_204518 | JGI IMG/M metagenome (GOLD analysis project Ga0315338, IMG submission 204518) | Ammonia-oxidizing marine archaeal communities from Monterey Bay, California, United States - ASW #8 | ecosystem: Environmental > Aquatic > Marine > Coastal | place: USA: California | collected... | reverse complement strand
AGCTCGCCGCCGAAACTGCAGAAGCAGTGTTCACCTCACAGGCGACGTTAAAGATGGGCCAGGAATTCTACGCCGACGTCAAAAGCCGGATGAAGAAGGTCGGGCGTAATCTGGAGCACATCAAGATCCTGCCTGCCTGTATGGTCATCGTCGCCGACTCGATCGAGGAAGCAAAGGCAAAGCGCTTAAAGCTCGACAGTCTGGTACATTACGAGAGTGCCATTGCGTCCCTGTCCATCTCGCTGGGTCACGACGCGTCCAAATACGATCCTGACGAACCCCTGCCCGACAATATTCCTGAAAGCAATGCCGGCCAGAGCAGCCGCGAGAAAGCTATCCGCATCGCGCACGAGGACAATCTCACCGTCCGGCAACTCGCCCAGCGGCTTGGCGGTCACTCTAGCACATGCATCATGGGCACGCCCGAGATGATCGCTGATGAAATGGAGGAATGGCTGATGACCAGGGGAAGCGACGGCTTCACCATCCAGTTCCCCTATGTGCCGGAAGGCATCGACGATTTCGTCGACCAAGTCATCCCGGTCCTACAAAAACGCGGCCTGTTCCGGACTGAATATGAAGGCAAAACATTGCGCGAAAACATGGGCCTGCCAAGACCCGAGAACCAGTTTTTCCCAGCGAATTCCTAAAAACGCGCCTGATGTCTGCGTCTCGGGGCGTTCAACGCAGCGGTTCCCCTTAATGATCCGTTAAGGACCTTCACCCCTTCATATTGGTCGCCTGCACTCCGGAAAGGATCTTGCAATTGGCGGTTTATGATACGGAAGGCACAGAAGACAACACACCGGAGCTGATAGCGTCGGAGGTAGATGAACTACCCACACGGAACTGCTCTGTCTGTACCAGGATTTAGAATAAAACATCCGGTTCTCCAGGCCCCTTCGATGGCGGACAACAGTTGGCACGCTCGCCATATCAGTCTTGTTCGTACTCATGCCCTCTACCTACAGGCCAGCATGTTGACCAATATCCTTACCCGCCATGGCCTCAACCGCTGGCGCGACCTGGAACCCTATATGCCAAAGACAAACGGAAAGGCCGAGCGTTTCATCCAGTCATCCCTCCGAGAATGGGCCTACACAACGGCCTATGAAACATCCGACAACAGAGCCGAGGAACTGCCCCACTGGCTGCATCATTACAATTGGCACAGGCCCCACGCCGGGATAAAAGAAAAATAACCCATCAGACGAGCAGGCTTGGATGTGAACAACCTCATGAGGCTCCACAACTAGAGCCCTAAAGCACATCCTTCTCCGGCAGCCGCTCTTTGCCGCGCGGGATCTTCTTGTGTTGGAAAATCAGGACATAATTGCTGATGCCTCGCCGGCTGGCGCGAATATTTAGGCGCACGGTGACGTTTTCGCCGGTAAAGTCCGTATAGTAGTGAGAGCTGCCGCGATAGATGCCGGTCAGGAAATCGTTCGGGCGGGTCCAGGGTTCCGGGATTTCGTGCCGTGTCACACCCTTGCTGTATTTAAAGGTCAGCGCCCGCGCAAGTGCGTCATAGCGCGCCTTCAGACGGGTTCCAGCGGGATCGTTAGTGACATCTTCGCCGATCGCCTCGATTTTGTGCAGTTCGTTGTTGTTGCCAAACGACAAGATCGCTTCGCCCAAATCGCTCAGGGCCCTGGGCAGGTTGGATGCCACAAACCGCACCCCTGATTTATCCGAAATTCGCTGCTGTAGATGTACACCGGATGCTTTCAGCTTTTCCACGGAGGAGCCCCAGGTAAGGCCGAAGGGCGCCTTCTCATCTGCAAATGCCGTGGCGAAGGGTCCGGAAAGAACGGACAATAATAGGACCAGCGAGCAAATCAAAATACGCATAAGATACAATACCCTACGTCGGCTCATCACGATCAGGGGCGATTGGGTTTGCCGACAAACCCGCCGCCGTAACCCACTGCGTTGGCCGCCCAGCCACCGGCGACGCGGCCGCTGAAGACCGACGGGCCGAGCATGGTGCCTTCAAGTCCTGCGCGGCCGTTGATGTGGCCGCCGGCCATACCGCAGGCTTCGCCCGCTGCGTAGAGACCCGGAATGGGTTCGAAATGCTTGTTCAGCGCCCGGCATTCAATATCAGTCTTGATGCCACCAAAGTTCTTCCGCGCCAGCGGGGAAAACTGGATAGCATAGTAGGGTGGCGTGTCGAAGACCTTCGACAGTTTGAGCGGCTTGCCGAAAGCCGGTTCTTCCGAGAGGCCCTGTTCGCAGGCTTCGTTATACTTGGCAATGGCTTCAAGGAAGGCCGCTTCGTCCACCTCTATTTCCCTGGCGAGACCTTCCAACGTGCCCGCTTTTTTGATAAACGGCGAATTGGCCAGAAGTTCCTCGACTTTTGCTCGGTTCACCTTGTCACCGATGCGGTAATAGGGATCGGCGACTTCCAAGGTGGAGACCATAGGGGTATCGACGATGGCCCAGGCATGGCGCGGGCTTTGCGCCAACATGGCCGGACTGGCCGAATTGCCGCCCGATTTGGCTTCATTATGGAACCGTTTGCCCTGCTGATTGACCCATATATAGCCCGGGATTTGCCGACAAACGAGGCCTCTTCGATGAGCCGGATCCAGATAATCCGGGGTCGCGTAAACATAAAACCAGATATGTTCCATATGGGTAAGGTAACCGCCCGCGCTGACGACCAGCTTGTGGCCGTCCCCGGTCGAGCCACGCCCGGAACCTTCCATTATTTTTTCGTCTTTCAGCTCGGGCTTGGCTTCCAACACCATGTCCAGATTGGAGTTGAACCCGCCGGTGGTCACCAGGACGATTTTGCTGGTGACCTCGATCCGTTCGTCGGTCTCGGTATTTTCGCCCTCAACACCGATGACCCTATCGCCGACCAGTTTAAGACCGGTTATTTTCGTGTTGGTGACGATCTCGCCACCGCGCGCGCGATAACCTTCTATCAGATGGGTGGTCAGACCGAGACCACTCCGTTCCGACCGGGTCCAGCGCATGACGGAATTGCCTTCCTGGGGTTTCATGTCGACCCATTTCACGCCAAGCCCCTCGGCCCAGTGATAAAGGTCGTGCAGCGAATGCTCTATATAGTATCGCGCCCATACCGCGTCGGCGGACGGGCCGCCCCACTTGATCCAGTCATTGAAGGCCAGATCAGGGTTGTCTTCTATACCCTGCTCCTTTTGCAGCGGCGTGCCGACGATCAGGCAACCACCGCCGGAAACAATGGCGGCCCCGCCGGGTTCTGCCGTCTTCTCGAAGGCGATGACGCGGGCGCCCGCGTCACGCGCCTCGATCCCCGCCGCCATGCCGGCGCCACCGGCCCCAATGATCGCGATGTCCGTTTCAAACCGTTTGACCTCAGCCATTGCTGACACTCCCGCCTAAAAACATTTCTTCAAGGTGTACCCTTCACCAAAATTACCATGATTAAATGCCGGTTTATAGGTGAAGGAACGATTGGATTATCTGGCGGCAACCCATTTGACAATCGTCGGGTGGCGCGGGCAAATAGGGCTGCCCATCACCTGATATCCAACCGACGAAAGTGCGCCGCCATTCATGCCGGATAAATCAGACCTGCCCGAGCATATACCTGGCCGGACATCGCCCTTTAGCGGCCTCATGGAAGCATGGGGCAAAATCCCCGCCAATATCCGTGGCGCCGGCTTCGTGGTCACCGGCGGGTTCCTGCTGATAGCCATGGCGTCGCTGGTCAAAATACTGGGTCAGACCCTGCCGGCTTTCGAGGTTCTGTTCGTCCGCTTTCTCGCCGGGCTGATCGTGATATTCCCGCTGGTATGGCGCATGGGATTTAAAATTACCCATACTAGGAAGATCCATCTGCACGCGACACGCGGCATGGTCGGCTTCATAGGCAATCTGTGTTTCTTCTTTGCGCTGATCCACATACCGCTTGCCGATACGGTCACCATCCAGTTTTCCCGCCCGCTATTCATGATAGTGATCGCAGGGCTGTTTCTGAGCGAAATCGTCGGGCTCAAACGGAGCATCACCACACTGGTCGGGTTCGGCGGCATCCTGATGATCACCCAGCCGTTCAGCACCGGGTTCGATCCCTGGGCGCTGTCCGCTCTCGGCGGAGCGTTTTTCGGCACGTTGGTGGTACTGACGGTGAAGCTGCTCAGCCGGACCGAACATATCGTGACCATCATGTTTTATTGCGCAATCTTCACCACCTTGTTTGCCTTCATACCGGCCATGTTTACCTGGCAGAACCCGACCTGGATTGAGCTTGGTCTCCTCATTCTGACAGGTGCGCTCGGCATTGTCGGCCAGGGGATGTTCAGTCACGGCGTCGGGCTGGGCGAAACCAGCTTTGTCATGCCGTTCGATTACATGCGCATCATCTATGGCTTTTTGCTCGGCATCATCTGGTTCGCCGAAGTACCGGGGATATGGAGTTTCGCCGGGGCCGGGGTAATTATCATCGCGAGCATCTACCTGCTGCGCACCGAAAACGGGAAAAAGGCAACGGAAAAGGAGGTGAAAAATATTGAGGTATCCGGTGACGGAGGCTCCCCGAAGGCGTAATTTAAGCCCTATAACAAGCGGGACCATTACAGGGAGAATATCATGACGACAATGATTACCGGCGCCGGCCTGGTCGGCACGTCCTTTGCCCAGGAAGCGGTGCGGCGCGGCGAAAAAGTGGTATTTGTCGACCCGCTCCCGCGCGAGGATTTCATCCGCGCCAAGCTGGGCAATGCGGATTTTACCTATCTGAACGAGGATGTGCGCAGCCTGCCCGGGCTGATCTCGACCATCAATACCCACAAAATCGACACAATTCTCAATACGGCCTCGGTGATAGGCAAGCGCGTCGGCGACCCAATCCATTTCGGCTATGCGCTCAATGTGGGCGGCACCCAGACGGTGGCCGACGCGGCGCGGCTCACCGGCATCAAGCGCGTCGTCCATATCAGCACCTTCGGCGCCTATGATTGGCGCAAGATTACCGAAGGTCCCGTCATGGAAGACAACCTTCTGGGCCAGGGCACGGCATACAGCAATTCCAAGGTGTCCCAGGAAATGATCCTGGAGGCCTATGCGGCGGATGCTGGGTTCGATTTGTTCATGCTGCGCCTCGGCAACGTCTTTGGCGTCGGGCATTTCTGGGGCGGCTCGGGTGGCGGCCAGAAGGTGCAGGATCTGGTGATGGCCGGGATCACCGGCGAGACGGCGAAGATCCCCGAAGAACAGACCATGGATTTCGTCTATCTCTACGCCAAGGATTGCGGCCGCGCGATCGACATGTGCGCCACCATCGACGCGCAGAAGGAAAACGTCTTCAACATCGCCTACCCGTACGTGACTTCGTTCGACGAGCTGGTCACGGCGGTGAAGGCACAGTTGCCCAACCTCAAGGTCGAGATCGTCCCCGGCACCCCGCCACTCAACCGGGCATTGGCACTCGACGTCACACGCGCCAGGGAGATGCTGAACTGGGAGCCGCAATTCTCCATGGGAGACGCCTTCGCCGACTATGTCGCCGATCTCAAGACCCAGATGGGGTGATCACACAGCGTGCGGGGCATTGGCGAAGAACCACAGAACCGGATCATTTGAAAGTCGCACTGGCACAGCCCGTATTTTATACGTAGGCTCCATACGAAGCACTGCCGCAACGAGCCGTTTCGCCGTTCAGGGACTAAAGAAATTGATTTCGATCAGTCAACTCCAAAAAATATTCACAGTCACCGACGGCGAGGTGGCCGCTCTAAGCGATCTTAATATCGAAGTGGATCCGGGTGAATTTTTTGTAATCGTCGGCGCCAGTGGATCTGGAAAAACGACTTTGCTGCGCTCGGTTGCCGGTCTGGAGACACCGGATGCCGGTACTATTAAAGTCGGCGATCGCACAGTCTTTTCCAACCAGCCCCCGGTATGGATTCCGGCGCAAGACAGGGGCTTCGGCATGGTATTTCAGTCCTATGCCGTTTGGCCACATTTGACCGTTTTCGACAATGTTGCTCTTCCATTACGGGAAGGAGCGCAAAAAATCCCTAGAGACCAGGTCGATGGGCGCGTTAAGCAAGCCCTTGAAATGGTCCAGCTCGAAGAACAAACACACCGGCCGTCTACACTCCTCAGTGGCGGACAGCAGCAACGCGTCGCGCTTGCGAGAGCGATCGCGGTTAACCCCAGCGTTCTCCTAATGGATGAGCCCCTCAGTAATTTGGACGCCCGTCTTCGAGAAGAGGTCCGGGGTAAAATTCGGGAACTCGCAAAAGGGCTCGGTGCAACTGTGCTTTACGTAACCCATGATCAGGTTGAAGCGATGGCGATTGCCGACAAAATTGCCCTAATGAGTTTTGGCAGGCTGTTGCAATATGGCTCACCCATTGAGCTATACAGAAATTCCAATTGCGCGGAAGTGGCAGAGTTCTTTGGCTCCGTGAACTGGCTGCCGGGAAAATTAGATGGCACCATCGTGAGAACAAAGATCGGTGATTTCTCTGCGTCGCAGAAAGCCATAACAGACAAGAATGTATGGGTCGGCATCCGGCCGGAAAATTTGAGCTTTCCAGAAGAGGCCTACAGCCCAAAACCCAATCATATATTGGCCGACCTCCGGAACACGGTGTTCCTTGGCGATCAATATACGTTTGAGGCCACTGCATCTGGCTCGCTTTTGAATGGCAAAAGCCGAGCAGCGCCAAAACTTCAGGGCGACCAACTGCATATCGCCGTTAATCCCGATGAAGTGATGATTTTTGCGGCTGATGACAGCAACACCACGTTCATTAACACATCATTAGCCAACAGTTAGGCGGCCTTTAAAACTGCAATTTGAGGATGTGGAACACTCATTAAAAATCTTCAAACTCTCACTAAGACAATTAAAAATTTGATAGGTTCTCTGATCAGAAAGTATGAAGATAGAAAAAGAGTAAGATAGAAGTACTATACGGACAAATCTAAGGCGTTGAGTCAACATTGAACCAGTAAAACAACGGAAGGTAAGGAGGCAGTTACATGTTAAACAAAAATATTATTTTGAAGACCATAGTGGCGATCCCTGTAACCACTATGTTAGCGATCGGTTCTGCATCAGCAGCGGACGCCCCAAAAAATTTAAAAGAACTAATAGCTGGTGCCAAAAAGGAAGCAACATTACGCATTATGTGGTCGGCATCCAGTTTGGGCGGTAGCAAGGGAGCGAAGCAAATCGTCGCTGCCATGAATAAGAAGTATGGCACGACTATCAAGGTCAAATTTACTCCAGGACCTTCCATGACCCGGACGATCGCTAAACTAACACGCGAAATGAAGGCGGGCCAAAAAGCCAGTTCCGATGTGGTCTGGAACAATTCGGGTGGAGCGCTTAAAGGCGCGAAAATTGGGCTTTTCCGTTCGATGAACTGGATGAATTATCTAAGTCGGCCAATGATTAAGGAAAAGAGGTTTGATCCTGTTGCGCCAAAGGGTACAGGCTTAGCCAGCGCTGGCACGCTAGTCGGCATCGTCTACAATAGTGACCTAGTAAAAGGCGCAGACATACCAAAATCACTTCCGGATACTTTAAAGCCAATATTTAAAGGCAAAATAGCGTCGACACCCTATGCAGCGGGCATGCGCGAGTTTGCGATGCCCGACCTCCTGGGGAAGAAAGTTATGATTGCTTATACCAAAAAGCTTTCCGATCATATCGGCGGCCTGATGCGTTGCGGATCGATGAATAAGATTACCAGCGGTGAGTTTTTAATGCTGGTCATGAGCTGTGGCGACCAATACGTAAACCAGGCTAAACGCCGGGGAGAGCCGCTCGGCTACGCGCTCATGAATGAAGCCGTTGTCTCACATACACGCTATGGCTCGGTGCCGGTGCATTCCTCAGCACCAAATGCTGCCGCACTATTTATTGTCTATCTTCACACCAAGGAAGGTCAAAAATGGATGTGGGATAAAGTCGGGATGGATTTCCATCTCTACCCCGAATCTCACATGCGGAAGAAGCTCTTAGCCCAAGAAGCGTTGGGTGCAAAAGTGGTCATCAATTCACCGCAATGGCTTGGCTCTCAGGGTGGCTATGTAAAAACTCGAAAAGCACTGCAGAAAATTCTGAAAAAGAAGAAGAAAAAGTAAGCGTTCTTCTCCGGTAAACTTGCGGGTTGGGGAGTTATGCTTCCCAACCCGTACGTTTCTGTTAAACATTTCTACGCCTAGCGATAGGAACTCCCATTGCAATCCAAGTCTTCACCAACGCTGATGGTGCTTGCCGCGCTACCGATGTTTGTCATCGTGGTCCTAGTCGGCGTTCTCATTTCAATCAGCTTCCAATCCGGCATTCTGGGAACGTCAGATGCTGAGTTTACATTTCAAAATTATCGGGATCTTTTCACTGACCCAATCATTGCAGAGGCACTTTACAACACCATCATATTTTCGATCACGGCGACCATAGTCTCAATGGGGATAGGTCTACCTATTGCATGGCTCACGGAACGAACCACTATACGCGCTAAGAGCGCTGTCTATGCTATAATGACGCTTGGGCTGTTAATCCCAGGCATCTACACAGCGATGGGGTGGACGTTCCTGGCACATGCCCGAATAGGGTTCCTGAACAGATGGGCAACCCAATTCTTTTCGCTCTCGGAAGCACCGATCGATATCGCCACACCAATCGGGATGGGTTTTGTGCAAGGACTAAGCCTCGCGGCTTTGGCCTTTATTCTGACAGCTCAAATGTTTCGCGCGATGAACCCATCGCTCGAAGAGGCCGCGAAAATTCATGGTTTGGGATTTTTTGGCACTATGCGCCGCATTACCTTACCACTTGCTGTGCCAGCGATCTTAGCCGCCGTTATTTATATCGTTGTAATCGGTATTGCTACTTTCGATGTCCCCGCGATCATCGGCTTGGCCAACCGAGTTTATATGATCAGTACATATGTATTTGAGAAGGCCAACCCGGGCGACGAGGAGTTCTCCCAACACGGTATTACAGCCGCTCTGGGCGTTTTGATGATTGCCGTAGCATTGCTTTTAACCTGGTGGTACAGCACCGTCCTTCGTCAGGGAGACAAGTACCAGGTAGTTACCGGAAAAGGCTATCGACCCACTCTCATTGATATAGGGCATTGGGGAAAAGGCGCCTGGACGTTTATTATCGTTTACATAATCGCTGCTAAGGTCATCCCACTTCTTTTAATCGCTTACGCCGCCTTTGTCCCGTATATGGCTCCGCCATCCGCGAAAATGTTCGGCCTCATGTCTGTGACCAATCTTGTCGAAAATTTGGACTGGGATCTGGTATTCCGAGGATTAATGAATACGGTAATACTTGTCGTTACCGTACCCTTTGCCACTCTTATTCTCGCCTTCAGCATTTCCTGGCTGATAGTACGAAGCCGAAGCAGGGGGCGTTATATACTAGAATTTGGGGCCTTCCTGCCACACGCACTGCCTGAAGTCATCCTCGCCGTTGCGGCCATCCTCATGGCTCTTTTTGTCCTCAAGGATTATGTACCGCTCTATGGCACTGTAATGCTCATCGCGATCGTTTACGTGATAACCCGAATTAGCTTTGCAACACGGGCCATCAACAGTGCACTCCTTCAGATTCACAAGGAATTAGAGGAAGCTGCTCACGTCTCTGGGCTCTCAGAGGTCAGAACTTCGTGGCGCATTTTGGTCCCGCTTCTGCGACCAACATTAATGTCTGTTTGGATATGGTCAGCCATCCTCGTCTATCGCGAACTGACGGTAGCCGTATTTTTGGTCGGACACGATAATATAACGCTACCCGCCGTTATTTGGAGTTATTGGAACTCGGGTGTCACCAATCTAGCGGCGGGCGTTACCCTCATAATGACTTTAGTTCTTACCCCGCTAGTACTTCTATTCTGGTGGTTTGGCAGAAAATCCGTGATGTCTAACTAACAGCATAAAGTTGAATCAATAATTCGATAGAAAAAATATCATGCTCGATTCAATTGATGGAAAATATGCTGTCGGCGGCGTATTGCTCGCCCGACCGTTCAAAATTAGACGCCTGGGCCATTTCGGGATCAATGCGATCAAGATGGAAGAGGCGCTGCATTTTTATCACGCCCTGCTCGGGTTCAAGATCGTCGATATTCGCGACCAATACCCCGAAAACCACAAAGTTCCCGACGAATTCAAACAGTTTGGCGATTTGCGCGGATTCTTTTTCCGCTATTCGCACGATCACCATGCCTTCGTTCTATATAACCACCGCTTTCGCGGCGCAACCGACAAACTGGGGCGCTGGCGCGAACAGATCACCGTGAACCAAATTACTTGGCAATGCGGCAGTCTCGAGGAAATCGTCAACGCCCATGCCTGGTTTGCGGAAAATGGCTGCAATATCATCCGTGCCGGGCGCGACATGCCGGGATCGAACTGGCATGTCTATCTGATGGATGCCGACTGGTTCCAGAATGAGCTTTATTACGGTATGGAGCAGATCGGCTGGAACGGACATTCGAAACCCTGGGACATGCATGACCGCGAATTCAAGAAGATCCCCGATCTGCCGCAAATTTCCGAATATCGTGAGGTACAGGACGCCCTCGACAAAGGCTCCGAACCGTTATCGGGCTACCGCGATCCAGAGCCGCTGGAAGAAAAGTTCAACGTAAACGGCATCCTCCTGGGGCGTCCGTTCAAGATCACCAAGATTGGTCCAGTGCGCTTGTTTTGCCATGATATGGAGGCCGCCATCACCTTTTACCGAGACACCATGGGATTTATGGAGACCGAAACCGTGGAATACAAAGGCCACCAATGCGTCTTTCTGCGCAACAACACGGAACACCATTCAATGGCGCTTTATCCGATTAAGCTCAGGAAGGAAATTGGGTGCCGCAACAATTCGCAACTCTTTGCTTTCGCCGTCAGGCTCGCCAATTACCAGCAGCTCAAGAACGCTATTAGCTTCTTTCGCGAGCAGGGCTACGAGGTCCGGGAGGACATCCCACAAGAACTATATCCGGGCATCGATTACAGCGCCTTCGTGACGGACCCCGACGGCCAGCTGATTCAGCTTTACGCAACCATGGAACAAATTGGCTGGGACGGAAAACCTCGGTCATCTGACCAGCGGCGCACCGTCAACCCCGGCGACTGGCCCGACGCGATTGAGTCAACCTCGGACAGCTTTATGGGCGAGCCGCTGCTCGGCCCCTTGGGCTGAAACCGAATTATTATACGAAATGTTACATGAGCGATGAACGCCTTCCAACGCACATCTGGGTCGACGCCCATTTAAGGCGGTGCTCGGTCAAAGCAGTTTCCGCCGTCATCATCCATAAGGGAGAGAGGATGGGCGGCACGGTCATGCTGAAAATCTACCAACCAGACATCGGCTGCCGCCTGCTCTCCCAGATGCGGGATCTTGACGGAAATTTATCGTGGTATCCCGCCCATAAGGAAGACCTGATCGACGAGCTACTGGCCGACGAACGCATCCGCCGCGCAATTGATCGCGACCCCGATCTCTGGGTCATTGAAATGGAAACCCGCAACGGCAGCCCGCTACTGGATGAGCCGATCGGCAGCGTGTGAAATCAAGCCAGCCGGACAGCATCCTTTGAATTTCGATGAGACCATGGGTGGCAACCTGACCATTCGCAACACCGCAGCTGGCTATCCTACCAGCTACGACATCGCGAGCATCGGACCCTTCGTCGACTTGGACGGGAGCCGGGAGCGTCTCGGGTGTCGCCACCGCCGAACATCCGTACGCTAACTTTGCATACTGAATGATATATTCACGTCCAGCACCGCACGGGCTCTCTCCCTCTCCCGGTGAGGGGGGCAGTGCCTTCTAATCAGAATACGATCAGGGTTTTCTAACCGCCGATGGAGCAGAAATTTTCGACCAGCTGCCGCGCAGCACCAGGTAACGCTCAAATTGCCGCAGGCTCAGACTCTCCTTCGTGTCCAAGTCGAATTTTGCGCGCAACTTGCTCGGCATGGTGCTCGTTTTTACCGGAGGTAATGGTGCCGGCGCATCCTGTCCTCGCCGATGGGAACGAGGCGAAACTGCGCGACGGTTTTGGAGGACCGGTCGCTGCCAAACACCCTCAGCGCATTCTCGATAGGCGCCTTGCCGATGGTTTAAGCGGTGGGCGGCAAGACACCTAGATCGATCCCTTTTGACCGGGCCGCAGGCGTCTTGCGCGGTGGCGAGATGACGGGCAATGGCAGCAGACGTTTTTACGAATTTGCTCGGAAATCAGTGGGTTGACCGGGCTGACGAAGGCTCGTTGATATTAGTTCATTCCCCGACACCCATACAGGAGAGCCTTCCAAAGTGACCTACACCACCCCTATTACCGTGGAAATCGCGAATTTCATTGGTGACACAAATTTCGACGCATTGCCCCAGAACGTGCTGGCGCGCGGGCGCGTCCATATTCTGGATGCCTTGGGCTTGGCCCTCGCCGGATCGCGGACAGCGGCAACCAGGAGTTTGATAAATTTAGCGCAACGGGTGGGCGGAACCGCAACCGCATCGGTGCTTGGCACTACCCTGCGTACCTCGCCGCCGCTGTCAGCGCTGATAAACGGCACAGCTATGCATGCCGATAATTTCGATGATACCAGCCCGCAACCAAGCCCCGATCGAAATGGTGGAATCCATGCCACAGCCGGTGTTCTACCGGCAATTCTCGCGCTGGCGGAAGAAGCCAATTTATCGGGCCGGAAGCTGACCGAGGCGTTTCACCTCGGAATAGAACTTTCATGCAAGCTTAACCATGCCATCGACCCGAGCCATTATGCGGAAGGATCCCACACCACGGGCACACTTGGCATCTTCGGCGCGGCGGCGGGCGCGGCAAAAATCCTCGGTCTCGATGCCGCTGGGGTGGCCCATGCGCTGGCCCTGGCCACCGCGCGGGCCGGCGGGGTGCGCGCCAATTTCGGCTCGATGGTCGAACAGGCCCATGCCGGGATTGCCGCTGAAGGCGGTGTCACCGCCGCCTTGCTCGCGGATCTAGGGTTGGCCGGCGACACGGACAGTCTAGGGAACCACTTCGGCTGGCTTCAAGCGGCCGGCGGCGGATATGCACCTGATGCGATCCGCGGACTCCTCGGCGCGCCATGGGCCATTGTAGATCCCGGAACCTGGATCAAACCCTATCCCAGCGGATCACTGACCCATCCGGCAATGACATTGCTGGAAAATATGATGCGCGAGCATGGCTTCGATGCCAACAATGTCGACAATCTCACGGTTTTCACCAACCAGCGCCTGATCAGTACCCTGATCCACAACAACCCCACCGATGCGATACAAGCCAGATTCAGCATGCCGTTCTGCTTGGCGGTGCTGCTAGTGATGGGGCGCGCCGGCATCAGCGAGTTTACTGACAACATCGTGAACCGGCCCGAAATCAGGGCAATGATCAAACGCATCGTTTACCGGCCCT
>Ga0315338_1003564_pt1 | contig 13421 bp, 13 predicted proteins | sample ASW8metaG_FD_204518 | JGI IMG/M metagenome (GOLD analysis project Ga0315338, IMG submission 204518) | Ammonia-oxidizing marine archaeal communities from Monterey Bay, California, United States - ASW #8 | ecosystem: Environmental > Aquatic > Marine > Coastal | place: USA: California | collected... | reverse complement strand
TTTCATGGCGGGGACCCTATCCCTTGTGCCTCGGAGTGTCGACCATTCCAGCCGCTCTGAAGGCATTGCTGGGAGATCATGACGATCACCTCATCTATCGCCGACCGACGAAAGGGGGCTAACGTTCCGGTGTAGATCGGTGCGCGCCCCGGGTCGATCCGCGGGGACCCGCCAAGATCGTTCGAGGGATCCAGAGCGTGGAGAACGACGAGAACATTTCCGAGCGGATCAAGGAACTCCTCCAGTCCATCCGCACGATCGCGGTCGTCGGCATCAAGGACCAACCGGGCGAAGACGCGTTCCGCGTTCCGCACTACATGCAGGACGCGGGTTACCGGATTCTCCCCGTCAATCCGAAGCTCGACTCGGTGCTGGGCGAGACCTGCGTCGCGAACCTCTCCCAGGTCGACGAACCGGTCGAGATCGTGAACCTCTTCCGAGCGTCCGAGAACATCGCGGCGCACGTCGACGAGATCCTCGCCCTCGACCCTCGCCCGAAGGCGGTCTGGATGCAGCTCGGTATCCACCATGGTCCCTCGGCGCAGCGACTGCGCGAAGCCGGCATCAGGGTCGTTCAGGATCGCTGCATCATGGTCGACCATCGGCGGCTGCTCGGAGACGAGGCGACCTCGTGAGCCGGGACAAAGGGGGCGATCGACTCGTCTATTCGAGCGAGCAGGGCCGGATCTGTTCGGAATGCGGCCGAAGCGAGACGCGATGTGTGTGTCGCGGGAAGAGCGCCCGCGCTCGGATCAAGGCCCGCGAACTCGAGGCGGCGGCCGAGGCGAGCGACGGCATCGCACGCGTCGGACGCTCGACCAAGGGACGCCGGGGCAAGGTCGTCTCGACGGTGACCGGGGTGCCCGTCGACGCCGCCGCACTACTCGCTCTCGCGGGCGAGTTGAAACGGCGATGCGGGACCGGCGGCGCCCTCAAGGACGGAGTCATCGAGATCCAGGGGGACCATCGCGACACACTCGTCGAAGAACTCGAGAAGCGTGGTTTCCGGGTCAAGCGCGTCGGTTGAGTTCCTTGACCTCGTAGCGATCGATCCGTCGCTTCATCCAGTAGACGCCGAGCAGGTCGAGCCAGACGGCGCCGAGTCGCCGCCCGATGCCATACTTCGACGCGCCGTAGCGACGAGCCCGATGCGTGACCGGCATCTCGATCACCCTCGCGCCATGCATCGCGAGTAGCGAGGGCAGGAATCGGTGTCCACCGCGAAAGAGACGAATCCGAGCGAGATCCGATGCTCGCATCACACGCAGGGAACAGCCTATATCGCTCACGCCGTCCCCGAGTACACGCCGCCGGATGCTATTCGCGACACGAGATGCGATCCGCTTCGAAAAGACGTCCCGGCGTTCGACACGCACCCCGCAGACACAGTCCGCCTGCGCGAGGCCGTCGATCAATCGGGGTAGGTCGTGGGGCGAGTTCTGGAGATCGGCGTCGAGGGTCGCCACGATCTCACCGCGAGCCGCATCGAAGCCCGCCGCAAGCGCGGCCGACTGCCCCGAATGAGGCGAGAGGGAGAGCAATCGGATCCGCGCATCCCGCGCGGCGAGCGCTGCGAGGATCGAGCGGCCTTCGTCGCGACTCTCATCGTCGACGAAGATCACCTCCGAGTCGAAAGCAAGCGCGTCGAGGACCGGCATCAGTTCGCCGACGAGCTCGGCGAGCGACGCGGCTTCGTGACGAAACGGAATCACGACCGAGAGACGGGGCGTCACGTCAGTCCGCTCGATCGAGCACGAAGTAGCTGCCGAGGTCGCGCCCATTGCGCGCCGCCGAGCCAATCGTCACGTGCTCCGAAACGCGGCGCAGTCGGTCGACCATGAAGCCGTACACGAACCTCGAGAGCCCGCGCTCGTTCGACCGGATCTCGGGCCAGTCCGCCGGCTTCGTATCGGGCAGGCGCGTGTAGTCGACCAGGACCTCGCGCTTCTCCTCGTCGTCGCGCGCCACGAAGTAGCCGGGACCCGTGACGGGCGCCATCGCCTGGAAGTTGTATCCCGCGAGCCGATCGGGTGATCCGGCCGCCGTGCCCGGCAGACGACAGAAGCGTTTCTCGAAGATGCGAAACGCCGGGAGGGAATTCCGGCCGAGGTGCCGGACCTCGACGAGGTCGGGTCGGTCCGACGGAACGAGATCCAGCAGAGTGAGCGGCGCGAAACCCTCGACCTTGACGTAGAGCTGCCGCTGATCCTTCTTCCCCAGGCTTCGCACGACGCTCGTGCGCTCTTCGGAGTCGAGCGCGTCGAGGAACTCGGCGATCGCATCCGGCCTCACGTTGGGATCCGAGATCATCGCCTTGAACGCGGCACCTGCTTCGCCCGTGTCCGAACCGACTCGCTGCGCACTCGCCATCCTGCACCTCCTGATGCGGAAGGGTACCGTCGATGCCAGCCGTGCAGAAGCCGCCCCCGGAAAGTGTCCCGATCGAGGATCCGAAACATCGTCGGGCGCTGGCCGCGCTGCTGCTCGGCGCCTGTCTGTTCTTCGGGGCCGGGCTCGGCCGAACGGATCTCTGGGCACCCGACGAACCGAGATACGGAGCGATCGCCGAGGAACTGCGTTCATTCCGGCATGGCGCGAGCGGACTCGTGCTGCTGCATCTGAACGACACGCCCTACACCCAGAAGCCGCCGCTGTACTTCTGGCTGGCGGCCCTGCTCGGCGCGCCTGCCGATCGAGTGCACGAGGTCGCGGCGAGGGCGCCGTCGGCGATCGCCGGCATCCTCTCGGTCGGCCTCTGCATCTGGATCGCACGAGTCCTGCTGGCGAATCGGATGGCCGCCCTGCTGGCCGCGGGGTTTCTCGCGACGAGCTTTCGATTCGCGTTCACCGCGCGACGCGCCCAGCTCGACGTCCTGCTCACGTTCTTCGAACTCACCGCCGTCGCGATCTTCGTGTTCCTCGAATCGAAGCGCGGTGGCATCGAGAACGCTCGACGAACACCGCTCGCCATCGCTGCGCTCCACGCGAGCCTCGGTGCCGCAGCCCTCGTGAAGGGTCCCGTCGGCTGGCTCCCGCTCCTCGTCTTCTGCGCGTATCTCGCCTGGGAAGGGCGGTTTCGCGCCATGCGCGCGATCACACCCTTCTGGTCGTGGGCGCTGTCGATCGGGCCACTCGCGCTCTGGGCCCTTCTCGCCGTCTCCCTCGCACCGCCGGGCTTCGCGGAGATCGCCATCGAGGAGAACCTCGTCGGGCGCTTCTTCGAAGGCACCTCTCACGCCCGCCCCTTCTACTACTACGCGATCCAGCTCCCCCTCGACTTCCTCCCCTGGAGCCTCCTACTTCCCTTCGCCCTGCCCGTCCTCTGGCGTGGCACACGGAACGTCGACCTCCTGCGCGATGACCCGGGAACGGAACCGAGACCGGGCGCGCGGGAGGACGAGGAGATGCGAAACGAAGCGATGGGTCGACTCGCCTCGATGCGCTTCCTGGTCGTCTGGACGCTCGTGCCCCTCGTCTTCTTCAGCCTGTCGGCGGGCAAGCGCGGCCTCTATCTGCTGCCGATCTTTCCCGCTCTCGCGATGATCTGTGTCCTCGGCAGCGGTCTCGCGAGCCGGCCCGGTGACGGCATGGGCGATGCTGACCCGTTCCATCCATGGCTGACGACGATCCGCGCCGCCAGGGTGATCGCGATCGTCGCCGGGCTGGAGTTCCTCGCCTTCATACTCGTCCTCCCGACCCTGCAGGAGGAAAAGTCTCCGCGACCGATCGCCCAGGGGATCGCGTCGCATGCGAGCGCAGACGAACCGGTCGGCGTCTACGGGATGAGTCCCCTCGAAGGCGGCCTCCTGTACTACGGCGCGCCCGCGATCACGTCCGTCCGGGACGAGGACCAGCTCCGGGCGTTCCTCGCCGCCGACGGTCGACTCGTGCTCATGCGCGCTCGCCACTTCGACGCCCTACGTGACGACCTCGAACTCGCTCCGCTGGACGCCTTTCGCAGTGGTCGGCGTCGACTCGTCCTCGCCGAGAGGGCGCATTCCGGAGCCCGTCGGGACGATCGCTGAGAGGCGCCTGGCCCGCGGCCTTCGGGCCCGGCACGATCGGCACCGGATGCCCGTATCTGGTCGATTCTGGGCTGGTTTCGGCTCAACCGCACTGCCATCGGTCGGCCCCTTCCGCTAATGTGACTGACGCCCAGATCCGAATCGTGGACCGAGCCCGTGACCGCCTCGTGCGCGTCAGATCGGCCCGCAAACACCGCCGAGACAGCTGCCGGCCCAAGATCGCCGCATGACTGCGCTCCGCGCGCCCCGGTTCGCGGCAAGAGAAGCAGCCCGACGTGTTCTGGCGAACAACGAGCGAAAGAAAGAAGGGAGTCCCCCATGTCCGAAACAGCTGAACTCCGGCTCGGAGACAAGACGATAAAGCTGCCCGTGATCGAAGGCAGCGAAGGCGAGCGCGCCATCGACATCTCGAAACTACGCGCCGAGACCGGCTACATCACGCTCGATCCCGGCTACGCGAATTCGGGCTCCTGCCAGAGCGCGATCACCTTCATCGACGGCGAGAAGGGCATCCTGCGCTACCGCGGCATCGCGATCGACGAGCTTGCTGAGAAGTCGACCTTCATCGAGGTCAGCTACCTGATGATCTACGGACGGCTCCCGACCGCGACCGAGCTCGAAGAGTTCGGGGGCATGATCTCGCGGCACACGATGCTGCACGAAGACTTCAAGAAGATGTACTCGGCGCTGCCGAAGGATGCGCATCCGATGGCGGCCTGTTCGGCCGCGGTCGGCGCGCTCGCGACCTTCTACCCCGACTCCCTCGATCCGAGGGATCCACAAGAGGTCGACATCTCGACACATCGCCTGATCGCGAAGCTGCCCACGATGGCCGCCTACGCGTACAAGCATTCGATCGGGCAGCCGTTCCTCTACCCACTGAACAGCCTCGACTACGTCGGAAACTTCCTGCGCATGATGTTCGGTAATCCGTGTGAGGACTTCGAGGTCGACCCGGTCGTGGCGAAGGCGCTCGACCTGCTCTTCATCCTGCATGCGGACCACGAGCAGAACTGTTCGACCAGCACGGCCCGACTCGTCGGCTCGTCGATGGTCAATCTCTTCGGGACGATCTCCGCCTCGATCAACGCGCTCTGGGGACCGCTGCACGGCGGGGCGAATCAGAGTGTGATCGAGATGCTCGAAGCGATCGCCGAAGAAGGCCAGACGGCGCGCGAGTTCCTCGAGCGTGCCAAGAGCGGCGACGAGAGCGCGCGCCTGATGGGCTTCGGGCATCGGGTCTACAAGAACTACGACCCCCGGGCCAAGGTGATCAAGAAGGCCTGCGACGACGTCCTCGAGCGAATGGGCATCCACAGCCCCCTTCTCGAGATCGCCAAGGAGCTCGAGGAGATCACCCTCAAGGACGACTACTTCGTCGAGCGAAAGCTCTATCCGAACGTCGACTTCTATTCGGGCGTGATCTACAACGCGATCGGAACGCCGGCGAACATGTTCACTGCGCTCTTCGCCATCGGACGACTGCCCGGCTGGATCGCTCAGTGGAAGGAACTCCACGCCGACCCGGCCTTCAAGATCGGACGACCGCGCCAGATCTACACGGGCCCGACGAGCACTTCCTACACGCCGATCGGGGAGCGCTAGGACGCCCGGGGACTCGGGACGGGGCCCTGGCCGAGTCGGGTCCTATACGACCGCGCGGATTTCGGGAGGACGCGTCGAGCGGGCCGAGCGACATGCCGCACGGCTCCACCGGGATGCGATGCGTCTCGAACTGCCCCCGCCCGACCGCCCGACGATCGAGGCAAGGCTGGTCGAATCGGCCCGGCAGGAATTCGGATCGGGCGACGGCATCCTGCGCATCGAGTGGTCGCGCCCCGGCGAGGCCCATGCCAAGCCCGAACTGATCGTCGTCCCGCGAGCGGTCGGTCCCGAACCCTCGCATTGGCGCGCCGCGGATTCCGCTGCCGTCCACCCGGGCCCAGGAGATCGGCACAACACCAAGTTCGTAGACGTGTCCGCCTACGACCAGGCCCGCGAGGAGGTGCGCGGCTCCGATCTCGACGAGATGCTGATCTACGACGCAGAAGGTCATCTCGTCGAAGGGGGTCGTTCGAACTTCCTGGTCGTCACCGAGTCAGGCCGCATCGTCACCCCCGATCTCGCTCTCGGTGCGGTCGAAGGGCTCGGGCTCACGATCGTGCGCGAGAACCGACCCGAGATCTCGTTCGCCCGACTCACCCGCGCGGACGTGGCGGCCGCACGAGAGTTGATGTCAGTGAACGTCGTGCGCGGTGTGGTTCCGATCCTCGAACGCAATGGCCAGCCCGTTGGCGACGGGCGTGCGGGGCCCTGGTCGAAGCGCCTGCGAGGCATCTTCGGGCTCGGTTGACGCGCGAACCCTTCGACGAACGACGACTAGCGACGACCTTCGTCGTCGACGGCGTAGAGGCGCGCCATCGACTGCCCGACGAGACCGCCGACCGGTAGCGCGACCTCCGACTCCCGCGCGAGGGAGAGCGCCCAGGCGAGGTCCTTCTCCGCGATCTTCATGTTGCCGCGCATCATCGCCTGGAACGATTCACTCGACCGGGTCTCTTCGGGCACCTTGTGAAGAGCGAGATACGTGAGCATCAGATCCGTCAGCTGCCCGTTCGCCTTCCCCGCAGCCTCGAGGACTTCCTGCGGCAGGCCGATCGCTCGGGCCAATGCCATCGACTCGTAGGCCGCCGCCCACTGGATATACGTGATCAGGTTGATGCAGAGCTTGAGCTTCGCGCCAGTTCCGAGTTCTCCGGCATGGATCGGCGCGACCGTCGTCGTCGCCTCGAGATAGGGACGCACGCGTTCGAGCGTGTCTGCATCGCCGCCGATCAGGTAGGTCAGCTGCTTCGCCGCAGCTCGGATCGCACCTCCCGTCACACACGCATCCATGACCTCGACGCCCTTCTCACGAGCGTCGTTCGCGATCCGTTCGATCGTCGCCGGTAGGACGGTGCTATGCACCAGAATCACACCGCCGGCGCGCATGCCTGCCAGCAAGCCGTCCTCGCCGAGGACGACGTCGATCACGTGCTCGTCCTCGGGCACACAGATCCCGATGACATCGGCGTTCGCCCCGACCTCGCGCGCGCTCTCGGCAGCCCGAGCCCCGGCCTCGACGAGGTCCCGGATGCGCGGGGAATCGATGTCGTGGACCCAGGTCTCGAAGCCCGCCGGCGCCAGGTGCGCCGCGATCGGCTTGCCCTGTTGGCCGAGGCCGATGAAGCCGACTCGAAGCGACATGAAGCTCTCCTCGTAGGATGCGAAGGCCCCAGCGTATCGAAAGGCTCGCCCAGAACCATCGACGCGCCCGAACTCGCCAGGTGGGAACACATGGCGAGGCTCGCGATGTGGCCGTAGCATGGTCGGCCCTCTCCCCCCGTTCGAGGGGGTGGCCCGGGGTTTGGCCGAATTGGAGACGAAGTGACCGCATCGCCCCACGACCTGCCCGCGCTGATCCGGCCGGAGCCGGGTCCCGCGACCTGCAAGTCCGCACCCTGGGCAGGAGAAACGCTTCGCGCTCTCAAGGGCGCCGATCCGAACGGTCCGCGCATCGCCGAGTCCTGGGAATTCTCGACGCTCGAAGGATCCGAGTCTCGCGCGCTCGGCCGCAACCTCTCGGACGTGCTCGGTCACGACCTGCCCTTCCTCGCAAAACTGATCGACACTGCGGCGCCGCTCTCGATCCAGGTGCATCCCGAGGATGACCCTCACAGCGGGCGCGTCGGAAAGGAAGAGGCTTGGGTGATCCTCGATACCACCGAGGGCGCTGAGCTGCTGGCCGGCGTGCGGGACGGGATCGACGACGATGGCCTTCGCGACGCGATGCGGCGCGCCATCGACGACCCGAGCCAGGGGGACGCCTTGATCGCCGCGCTCGATCGGATACCCGCTGAACGCGGCATGGTCATCCTCGTGCCCGCTGGCACGGTGCATTCGATCGGCCCGGGAATCCTGCTCGCGGAGATCCAACAACCGACGGACTGCACACATCGCCTGTTCGACTACGGAAGCGACCGCCCGATCCATCCCGACGCGTCGGCCGCCGCCTGGCGCGTCGAGTCTAAGCCGCGCGTCTGGCGACCCGGTGACGCGATCGCGGGGATTCGAGGCGAGCATCTCTCGCTCGACCTGTTCCGAAACGGCGAATCGATCGTCGACGAAGACGGCCTCCCCCGACTACTCATGGCCGTCGGCGATGGCGTTCGGATCTCGGCGGGCGGGACGACGGAGCGCCTCCAGCACGGGGAGCTTCGACTTCACATGCGCGAAGGACTTCGCATCCAGGTCGAAGGAGACGCGATGCTCGTTGCGGGAATTGCCACGGGCCCGAGCGCGGTGGACTAGAGCGCCGGTCAGGCGCGCACGATCTGACCGCCATCGACGGCGAGAATCTGTCCGCTGACCCAGGAGGCCGCGTCCGAGAGAAGGAAGAGGCAGGCCCCAGCCATGTCGCTCGGCTGACCGAGTCGTGAGATCGGAGTCTGGGCAACCAGGTTGTCACGGAATTGCGCCGGGACCTGGCTGTCGAGGGCCGCGGTCTCGGTCGGTCCGGGGGCAATCGCGTTCACCCGGATGTTCATCGATCCGAGTTCTCGCGTCAGACAATGCGTCAGTCCGTTCAGCGCAAGCTTCGACAATCCGTAGTACCCAACGCCCATCCAGGCGGCCGTCGAGGATTGATTCACGATCGCCCCGCCCCCCCGCTCCCTCATCGACCGAAAGCAGGCACGCGCACACAGCAGCGCCCCGTCCATGTTGATGTCCATGAACTTCTTGTAGTACGCCCAGTCGACCCTCAGCATCGACTCCATCTTCATGCCGCCGAACAAGGCGGCGTTATTCACGAGGAAGTCGATCCCGCCGTAGGCGTCGACCGCGGCGGCCGCCATGGCCTTCGTCGAATCTTCCGAGGAGACGTCGACGGACACGAAGAGCGCCTCGCCCCCCTCGGCCTTGATCGAGTCGGCAACCGCCGCGCCCTTCTGCTCGTCGATCTCGGCGATGACGACACATGCGCCCTCCGCGGCCAGCGCGCGGGCGTAGGCTTCTCCGATGCCGCCGCCCGAGCCGGTGACGATCGCGACCTTGCCCGAAATTCCCGGATATCCCATTTATCGTCTCTCCTGGTTCGACCTTGTGCGTCGCACGGATCATCCGCCGGGCAGCGCGATCACCTTCGTCTCGAGGAGTTCTTCGAACCCCATCACACCGTTCTCGCGACCCACACCGCTCTGCTTGTATCCGCCGAAGGGCGTGTCGACGTGGAACCATTGTCCGCCGTTCACCGAAAGCGTTCCAGTGCGGATGCGGCGCGCCACTGCGAGGGCGCGAGCTTCGTCTCCCGAGTGGATCGCTCCCGACAATCCGTACTCGGAATCGTTCGCGATCCGGATCGCATCCTCGTCGTCGTCGAAGGGGATCACGCAGAGAACGGGCCCGAAAATTTCCTCCTGCGCGATCGTCATCTTCGGGTCGACATCGACGAAGAGCGTCGGCTCGACGTAGAAGCCCTTGCCCGAAGGCTTCCCGCCCCCGACGAGACATCGTGCGCCTTCGGCCTTGCCCCGTTCGATGTACGAGAGCACGCGCTCCTGCTGCGCTCGGCTGATCTGTGGGCCCTGCATGTTCGCGGGGTCGGTCGGATCGCCGTATCGCCATCCTTCGAAGGCCGCGGCGATCAGTTCGACCGCCTCGTCGTAGCGCGCCCGGGGCACGAGCCATCGCGTCGAGATCGCGCAGCCCTGCCCGCCATGGATACAGGTCATCGCCGCCCCGGGACAGATCTTCCCGAACTCGGCGTCCTCGAGCAGGATCGTGGCCGACTTGCCACCCAGTTCGAGAAAGACCCTCTTCACCGTCTCTGCTGCACACGCCATGATGCGGCGTCCCGTGCGGGTCGAGCCCGTAAAGCTGATCGCGTCGATTCGCGGATCGGTCGACAGAACCTCGCCGACTGCGTGGTCGGAAGACGCCACGATCCCGACCACCCCGGGCGGGATATCCGTCTTTTCCAAGATCACCCGCCCGAGATGCGTGCCGGACCACGGCGTGTCGGGCGCCGGCTTCAGGACACAGGTGTTTCCGGCACCGAGCGCCGGCGCGATCTTCGCCAGGTTCAGATAGAAGGGCACGTTCCAGGGGGTGATCGCCCCGACGACGCCGACGGGTTCACGGCACTGGATGCGTCTCTGCGACCGCCCGAGGAAGGGGATATCGCTCATCGCAGTCTCGTACGCATAACGCCCGGCCAGCTCGGCCCAGTAGGCCACCATCTCGATCGGCTCGTCGACCTGCATGAAGGGCGTCGACGAGACGGGGGCGCCGACCTCGTGCACGACGATCGAGCGGATCGCCTCCTTCTCCTCGAGCAGGCCTTCGTAGAGCTGTCGCAGGCATCGCTCGCGGAAGGCGGCATCGCGGCTCCAGTCTGATTCGTCGAAGGTCCGCCGCGCGACTGCGACCGCATGTTCCATGTCGCTCTTCGTGGCGTCCGCCGTGTCACCGAGGATCTCCTCGGTCGCCGGATTCAGGTTGGGGAAGCGACCTCCGTCGCTCGCGTCGACGAGTTCGCCGTCGATCAGGTTTCGCGTCTCGGGCGAGAGCGCTGCGAGCGCCATGCTTGTTCTCCTCGATCTCTCGTCCTGCGCGACTCCATCGCGAGGGCAGGAAATGATGTTCGCGCTCAGATGGCGACGGGCAGCTTCGCGAAGCCTCGAACATTGACGGAATGAACGCGCGATGCGCCCTCTTCCTCGATGTGATAGTCGGGGAAGCGCTTCCACCATTCCTCGAGCGCGATTTCTCCTTCGAGCCGCGCGAGCGCGGCGCCCAGGCAGAAATGCGTGCCGTGCCCGAAGGACAGCATGCGACTGCAGTCCCGGCCGAGATCGTACTCCTCGGGTCGTTCGAACACGCGTTCGTCGCGATTCGCCGAGCCCACGAGAAGCAGCATGCGAGCTCCTTTCGGAATCGCCACGCCTTCGATCGTCGTATCCGCGTCGAGTGTGCGCACGAGCATCTGCGTCGAGTTGTCGAAGCGAAGGGTCTCCTCGACCCATTGGGACATCGTGACGTCGCCGCGGGTCAGCCGTTCGCGCTGATCCGGATTCCGGTCCAGCCAATAGAGCGCGTTGGCAAGGAGCTTCGTCGTCGTTTCGTTCCCCGCCACGATCATCAGATTGCAGAACCCGAGGAGCTCGGACATCGAGAGATGGTCCTCGCCACCCCCCGAGAGTTCGAGCAGCGCGCTCAGCAGATCGTCCCCCGGCGCCCTGCGGCGCTCCTCGATCAACGCCTCGAAATACTCGCGAATCTTGCCGAAAGCCTCGGCACCCTCCGGCGGCACGTCCATCATGCCCTCCTCGCGATGCACGAGGAGATCGGCCCAGGCTCGAAGGTCGTCGCGGTCGGGCTGCGGGACGCCGAGCATCTCGCTGATGACATCCATCGGGAGCTTCCCGGCGAAGTCTGCGATCACGTCGAAGGAGTCGGCTCCACGCAGCCGGTCGAGATGTTCGACGCAGAGCTCCCGGATCCGCGGCGCCATCCCCTTCACGCGCCGAGGCGTGAAGCCGCGCGAGACGAGGGCGCGCATTCGCGTGTGGTCGGGAGGATCCATGGCGAGGAACGAAGTCCCGAACCGCGCATGGGGTCCGTAAGCCGAGGGATCGATCGACACGCCGAAACGATTCGAATAGCGCTTCGCGTCCTTGAAGGCAGCCATGACGTCCGCGTGTCTCGCCAGCGCCCAGAAGTCGAGCGCTTCGTTCCGATAGACCGGCGCCTCGTCACGCAGACGGGCGTAGAGGGGGAACGGATCCTCATGTACCTGGTAGTCGTAGGGGTTGAACTCGATCAATCGGACTCCGCTGCGGCCGTAGTCGGGGATGAATACTCCGCCGGCCTGGACATCTTACATCGTCCGGATTGGTTGCCGCGGATTCAGACCGTCGACTCGGCGCTCGAGCAGAGGATTCCATCCGCCAACCATTGTTCGAGCCATGCGGCGGACAGCGCTGGCGCCTCGTCATCGCCGACGAGACCCGCCGCTGACTCGCATAGCTGGCCGAAGCAGACGCCGTCCATGGCGGACACGGCTCCCGCAACCTCGAACGCGGTCATGTTCCGATGCACGACCCGTTCGTCCTTCCTCCAGACGAGCATGTGTGTCGAAGTCGGCTCGGAAGCTGGGCTCGCGACCTCCCCGTCGCCGGTCGCGCTCCGCCAGATCGTGTCGACTGGATGGTCGAGGGAGAGGATGCGCGCCCAGGCGCCGAGTCGGAGTTCGAGTGACGCGAAGGAATCCGGCGAGATCCCTGCAAGCACCTCCCTCGTGAGCAGCACTCCGTCGGGGGCATCGAAGACTTCGACGCGGGCCCATTCGAGCGCGGCGAGGTCGGCCGCCCAGGGCGTCCGCGCGCGAAGGCCCGAAGCCGCGTCGTGCGACGCCAGGAAGCCGGGCAGCCTGCCGCCGGCGTATCTCAGCGACGGATGGCGCGAGGGCTCGACCAGCAGGTACGAGGTGACCATGTCGTGGAACGCATCGGATCCCATCGCGCGAGAGAGTGCGGGGTAGTCCTCGCCGAGGACGCCGAGGATCCGGTGGAAGTAGGCGTTGGCGTAGATTTCGAGGCGCCCGACCGCGTCGAGAGTCTCGTCGCTGCGGACGAGTGCCCTGAGACGACGACGCGCACTCGGCTCGCTCTCGGCCGCCCGGTCCGCATCGGCTTCTGCGAGCGCCGCGGCGACGCCCTCCGGTGCACGGATCCAGTCGGCGAGGGTCTTCTGCGCATCACGAAGCATCGAGACCCGCTCCCCCGTTCGGGACGGCTCGCTCGAGGATTCGCCGCGCCTTGTCCGCTTCCTCGACCAGTCGCGCGTAGGTCGGAATCCGGTCGTCCCATTCGATCAGGGTCGAGACCGGACCGAGCTTCTCGATCGCGCGCTCGTAGAGGGTCCAGACTGGATCGGGCACCGGATGGTCATGCGTGTCGATCAGCATCGAGCCCGAGACGCTATGCCCGGCGAGATGGATCTGGAAGACACGCTCCGGCGCGATCGAGTCGATGTACTTCATGGCGTCGAAGTCGTGATTGTGAGCGCTCACGAAGACGTTGTTCACGTCGAGCAGGATCCCGCAGTCCGCCGCCTCCGCGACCGCGCCGAGAAACTCCCATTCGGGCATCGCGTCGTGCGCGAAGCTCAGATAGGACGAAACGTTCTCGAGGGCGATCCGGCGTCCGAGCCGATCCTGCACTCGGCGTACCCGTTCGGCCACGTGTTCGATCACGTCCCCGACGTAGGGGAGCGGAAGCAGGTCGTGAAGATTCGTGCCCCCGACGCCAGTCCAACAGAGATGATCCGAGAGCCAGCTCGGGCGCGCGAGCGCGA
>Ga0315338_1003562_pt1 | contig 13423 bp, 14 predicted proteins | sample ASW8metaG_FD_204518 | JGI IMG/M metagenome (GOLD analysis project Ga0315338, IMG submission 204518) | Ammonia-oxidizing marine archaeal communities from Monterey Bay, California, United States - ASW #8 | ecosystem: Environmental > Aquatic > Marine > Coastal | place: USA: California | collected... | reverse complement strand
GCAATTTCAACTAATTCCCAAAACGAAACAGTTTCTCCCCTCACCCTGCCCTCTCCCCAGGGCGAGGGTTCTTTGGACATCGTATCTGCCCCCTCTCCCTGGGGAGAGGGTTGGGGTGAGGGGGGAACCGTTACATTGGATCAACCCGATCACCAGGGTATTCAAGGAAACGTCTGATGCCGCAACCCACCTACGACGCCGTCAGTCTCGCCATCATGTGGGACCGGCTCATCTCGGTCACCGACGAGATTGTGTCGACCCTGGTGCGGACCTCCTTTTCGACCATCGTGCGGGAAAGCTACGACCTCTCCGTCGTGCTGATGGACGCCGAGGGCAAGCTGATGGCGCAGGGCTCGTTCAGCGTGCCGGTCTTCATCGGCACAGCACCACGCACTCTGCGCTACATGCTCGACAAATTCCCACCCGAAACTCTGAAACCCGGCGACGTGATTGCGACCAACGATCCGTGGATGGGCACTGGGCACATCTTCGACATATCCGTCATGCGGCCGGTGTTCCGCGGCGAGCATCTGGTCGGCTACACGATGAGCATCACGCATTTGCCGGATATCGGCGGGCTCGGATTCGGCGCATCGGCGACGGAAGTGTTCCACGAAGGGCTGCGCCTGCCGATCTGCAAGCTGGCCAGCGAAGGCACGCTCGACCCGTTCATTCTCGAGCTGGTCGAGACCAATGTCCGGGTGCCGGACCAGACGATCGGCGATTTGCTCGCCAACGTCACCTGTAACGAGGTCGGCGGCCGCCAGCTGCTCGACTTCATGGACGAGTACGACATCGACGATCTCGGCCCCCTGTCGGAAGCGATTCGAAGCCAATCGGAACGCGCCATGCGCGACAAGATCGCCGAGATGACGAACGGCACCTACGCACACGAAATCCAGATCGAAGGTGTCGAGGGACCGAGCACGCTCGCCTGCACCGTCGAAGTCGCCGACGATTCCGTGCATGTCGACTTCGCCGGCACCAGCGGCTGCGTGCGGCACGGCATCAACGTGCCGCTCTGCTACACCAACGCCATGACGCTCTACACGATCAAATGCATGACCGCCGGCACCATCCCCAACAATGAAGGCTTCACGCGCCCGGTCACGATCAGCGCGCCGGAGGGCTGTCTGCTGCACGCCCAGCCGCCTTCGGCCACCGGCGGCCGGCACATCATCGGCCATTTCGTGCCCTCGCTGATCTTCGGCGCGCTGGCCGATTCCGCACCCGACAAGGTGCAAGCCGATTGCGGCATGATGGACCTGATGACGATCCAGGGCACCGCCCCAAACGGCCGCGGCATCTCGACAATCTACTTCTCCAGCGGCGGCTTCGGCGCGCTGGCGGGGCAGGACGGCGGTGACACGGTACCGGGCCCGTCCAACATGGCCGTCGTCCCGGTCGAGACCTGGGAGGCGATCACCGGCATGACGATGCTGGAGAAGCGTTTCCTCGCGGACAGTGGCGGCCCCGGCGCGGCGCGCGGCGGCGTCGGCCAGGCGGTGCACCTGCGCAACGATAGCGGCCATCCGATGACGATCTTCTGCATGGCCAACCGCACCGAGTTCCCGCCCGTCGGCTTCCAGGGCGGACAAAACGGTCAGATGCGCGAACACCGCATCAATGGCCAGCCCGTGCATCCGAAGGGCAGCTACGTCCTGCAGAACGGCGACACGATCACGCTCACCCAGGCCGGTGGCGGCGGAGTCGGCGACCCGAAAATGCGCGCCAAGGAAAAGGTGTTGGCGGATGTGCGGGCCGGATTCGTGACGGTCGAGGGTGCCGAAAGGGATTACGGGATTGAGGCTTAGCCGCGTCTACAGCAAATCCCCCGGTGCCCAGGTCGCGTGGAAGCCTTCCGGGACGCGGCAGGGCAGGATCAGTTTGCAGACCGGGCCGGCGGTGAAATTCTGCGCGTCGATGATGTGAACTTCCGACTCCTCGCGTTCCGCATTGCGCACGAAGCTGACGAGATAGCCCTGGTCCTCCGCCGTGGCGCCGGTGGCCGGTGCGAAGGGGGCTTCCCCATAAGTGTACTCGGGGCCTTCGGAGAAATACTCACTCGCGCTGGTTTCGAGGTCGTATTTGATCAGCCCGGCGAAGTTGATCGTCGGCTCGTGCTCTATATGGGCGCAATAGGCGTATTTCATGGCATCGCCCATGGCGGCGTTATTCCAGGTCGGGAATTCGGCGTTCCATTCATCGTCGAGCGGGCCTTCCTGGGTCGCGCCCGTCGCCAGGTTGACCGACCAGCGGTACAGCCGGGCCCGCAACTTATGGCGGCCCATGATCGTGACGATCGATTGCAGATCGGGATTGCCCTGCGCGTCCTCGAAGGGGTGAATGCGGCAGCCGGTCATGTGCAGCCAGTCGCCCTCCTCATACGCATTGATCGTGTGCAGGATGTAGCAGGGTTCGAACTCGACCCAGTTCATGTCCGTTCCCGCCCCGAAGCGCGGCAGGACGCCGAAGCGGGTCGGCCACTCTTCCTCGAAACGCAGTTTCACACGGCCGCTCTTAAAGGCCGCTTCGTCATAGATCAGCGGCAGATCGTGCAGCACCGTGTGTTTGTGGGTCATCCACATATCGTGTGGCAGGCGCGGTCCCGGCAGTTCAACCGGCGTAAACGACACGAGGTCGCCGTTCTTGTCGACGACGCCGTGATGCATGTAGGGGGCATCGCGCCCGTAATCGAAGAAGACGAAATCGCCCGTGTTCTCGTCGGTCTTCGAGTGGGCGGAGATCCGCGTCGTCTGCCTGCCGTTGAAATCCATCTTGCCATGGGTTTCCAAGGTGAGCGGATCGACCAGATAGGGATCGCCCGCCATGTACCACATGGTGACGAGCTTACCGGCGTGCAGGACGACATCGGTGTTCGAGGTGTCCTTCAGCGGCATGTCCGGCCGGTCGTCGCGGCGCGGATCCAGCATGCCGCCCCACAATGCCTTGCCGGCCGCCATCTCCTCCGTCAGCGCCTCGGTCTGCACCCAATTACGGCGATAGCTGGCGCGCCCGTTCTCGAACCGGACGGCATGCAGCATGGCGTCGCCGTCATAGCGGTGATAGTTGCCGATCGGGGCGTGCCGCACATTCGGCCCATTGCGCACATAGATGCCATTCAGGTCCGTCGGCACCTCGCCAATCACCGTCATCGCCTCGAAACCGAACGCGCGCGCGTCCGCCACGGGGGCGTAGCTGCCCTCGAGATACTGGTTCGCGGGATAGACCGGTTTGGCGGCGTTCGTCATCGTGTTACGACCTTTCGGGTTTCTTGCGGCCCGTTCGCTCGAGCCGCTGCGGCGATACTACATGAATTTGCGCGCCGCGGCTTTGCCCCTCACCCTTCCCTCTCCCCCCAACCGGGAGGAGAGGGTACTGTGGAGTCGTCGCGTGTTTACCCTCTACCGTTTGCGGGCTGAACGCCGATACCGGATGTTCAGGGAAGGGCCCGCCGCATCGCGGTCGGAGGGTGAGGATCTGGCTCGGCTTTCCGAAATGTCACCTTCGCGCGATACACGTACTTTACTATTTGAAAGGTCTTCGCCATGCGTGCCGTACTCGTCGACCCTTCCGCCCCCGGGCACCTTGCCCTCACCGACGCCCCCGACCCCGCGCCGCTGTCAAGCCAGGCGCTGGTCGCGGTCAAGGCGATCTCGCTCAATCTGGGCGAAGTGAAGCGGGCGCGGCGTAGTCCTGCTGGAACCTTGCTCGGCTGGGACGTGGCCGGCCAGGTGCTGGAGAAAGCTGCGGACGGTTCGGGACCGGTGGTCGGCACGCGGGTGGTAGGCGTGATGAACACCGGGGCCTGGGCGGAACGCGCGGCGGTGGAAACCGCCTGGATGGCGCCGTTACCGGACAGCGTATCGTATGAGGTCGCGGCGACTCTACCGGTCGCGGGGCTGACGGCGCTCTACGCGCTGGAGCAGGCGGGGCAACTGCTCGGCCGGCGCGTACTGGTGACCGGCGCGTCCGGCGGTGTCGGGCAATACGGGATACAGCTCGCCAAACTGTCGGGTGCCACGGTAACGGCGCTGGCGCGGCGTGCGGAAACGGCGGATGTGCTGCGCGCGATAGGCGCGGACCATGTCATCGTCGGCGAAGACGGCAAGGGCGTGGTCGATAATTCCCCCTATCACTGCATTCTCGATTCCGTCGGCGGGCAGGTGTTGGCGGATTGCCTCAATTTGGTGGCGCGCGGTGGCATACTGGTGAGCTACGGCAACTCCACCGGCGAAAGCGCCACGATCGACGCCGGAGAATTCTTTCGCACCGGCCGGTCGCGCTATTACGGGCTCTACCTGTTCACCGAATTCGGCCGCCGTCCCGCACGGGATGGGTTACGGGTGCTCGCCGGTCTGATCGCCGACGGCAAGCTCGCAGTCCATATAGACGCGACGCACGATCTCGCCGGACTGGGTGAACTTGCGGAACGGTTGGTCAATCGCGAAATCACGGGCAAGGCCGTCGTGCTTGTCGAGTGAGGCTCAATTGACCTAGCCTGCCTAAAACGAGGATGGAGACCGCCATGACCCTCGAGACTCTGAAACTCAAGAAGCTGGCCGACGCGCCGCGCGTCGAGTTCGGACCCTACGCGCATTACAACCCGTTGGTCGCCGACGGCGACACGCCGGTCCGCACCGGCATCCAGACCTCCGCCCCCGGCTACGTCGCGCCGATGCACTCGCACCCCTATATCGAGATTCTGCATATCCTCGAAGGCGAGATGGAGGCCTGGCTGGAGGGCGGCGAGAGCGACCCGGTTCTGCTCGGCCCCGGCGATTCCGTGGCGCTGCCGGCCAACGTGCCGCATTCTTTCCGTACCGTCGGCGACCAGACGATGCGGCTGCTCGGCATCCATTCCAGTTCGGAGCGCACGGTGAACTATCTCGACCGGGAAACCGACGACGACGGCTACCCGATCCTCTATGCGGAGACGAAACCGCAGGCGAATTGACCACGGCCGTGCTGAACGCTGAACAGCGGGCGTTCCTGGATACGCAACGGACCGCGGTCCTGGCAACGGCGGATGCCGCGGGCGCACCTCACGCGCTGCCCGTCTGCTTCCTGGCCGACGACGCCACGATTTACATCGCAATCGATCAAAAGCCTAAGGCGGTCGCCGCACGAGCATTGAAGCGGCTGCGCAACATTGAAGCGAACCCACAGGTCGCCCTGGTCGCCGACCACTACGACGATACGGACTGGTCGCGCCTCGGCTGGGTCATGGTGCGCGGCCGCGCGGAAATCCTGAAGGACGGGCCGGAGCATATGGACGCGCAGGTGCGGCTCAAGACGCGTTATCCGCAATATCGGGATATGGTCCTGGAGGCGCTGCCGGTCATCGCCATCCGGATCGAACGGGCAACGAGTTGGGGGGATTTGAGTAACTAGAATCGCATGGTGCGCAATTCCCCTCACCCCTGCCCTCTCCCCAAGGAGAGGGAGCCAAGTAAGCCCGCTTCAAAGAACCCTCTCCTTGGGGAGAGGGCAGGGTGAGGGGAAACTCCGGCAACCACGATCAGTTGATTGGCCACCCGCCAGCCCCTTCCGCTACCTTCCCCGCAACGAAACCGTATTCGACAGGGAGGACGTCATGCGCAAGACCCTACTCACCACCATCGCGGCCACGGCACTTTTCGCACTGCCGCTCTGCGCGCAGGCGCAGATGGACGACGTCAAGATCAAAGCCACTAAACTTGCCGACGGGATCCACATGCTCGCCGGCAAGGGCGGCAATATCGGCGTGCTGACCGGGCCGGACGGCACCTTCATGATCGACGACCAGTTCGCACCGCTGACCGCGAAAATTCTCGCGGCTATCAAGGCGATCGGCGGCGACGCGCCGCGCTTCATGATCAACACGCACTATCACCACGACCACACCGGCGGGAACGAGAATCTGGGCAACAAGGGCGTCACCATCGTCAGCCACGACAATGTCCGCAAGAAACTGGCCGAAGGCGCGACGATCAAGGCGTTCAACAAGGTAATCCCGCCGGCCGCCAAGGCCGCCGTGCCTGTCATCACCTTCGCCCAAGAGATGACCTTCCACCTGAACGGCGAGACGATCCACGTCTTCCACAGCCCGAATGGACACACGGACGGCGACTCCATTATCCACTTCAAGACCGCCAACGTGATCCATGCCGGCGACCTGTTCTTCAACGGCTTCTATCCGTTCATCGACACCGGCGCCGGCGGCACGGTAAAGGGCGTCATCGCCGCGGCCGACAAGATGCTGGCTCTGGCGGACGGCAATACGAAGATCATCCCGGGGCACGGCCCGCTGGCGGACAAGGCGCAGCTCATGGCCTACCGCAAGATGCTGGAAACCGCGCAGATGCGCCTCGGCGCACTGAAATCCTCCGGCAAGTCGGCCGCCGAAGCAGTCGCCGCGAAGCCGATGGCGGATATGGAAACGGAATGGAGCAAGGGCTTCATGTCGACCGACAAGTGGATCACGATCGTTTATGACGGCGTCTAACGTGCGCACTGAATAATACGCCCTCTCCTTGGGGAGAGGGAGGGCCCCGCGTAGCGGGAGGGTGAGGGGCTGACCCGCAGGGCCTCGCTCGACTAGGATAAGGCTCACAGAACTAGGAGCCGCCGCCATGATGCCACGCAGCCAATTCCTCGACGTCATCTACACCCACACCGAGGGGGAACCGACCTGCATCATCCATAGCGGCATCCCCTACCCGCACGGGCTCGATATCCTCGGCAAGCGGCAGTATCTGCAGGACAATTTCGACCATATCCGCACCGCGCTGATGCGCGAGCCGCGCGGCCACAACGACATGTTCGGGGTCTTCCTGACGCCGCCCTCGCAGCCGGACATGGATGCCGGCATGCTGTGGATCGACGGCGAGCGGTTCGTTGAGATGTGCGGCCACGGCACCATCGCGCTCGGCATGGTCATGGTCTCGCACGGCATGGTCGCCAATCCGACGGAGCCCAGCACCTTCATCAATTTCGAAACCCCCGCGGGACCGGTCCGCGCCGAAGTACACAACGAGAATGGCGCTGCACAATGGACGCGCTTCCAGAACGTGCCGGCCTTCGTCTTCGCCCAGGACGTGCCGATCGAATTGCCCGGCTACGGCACGCTCAAGGCCGACATCTCGTTCGGCGGCAACTTCTTCGCGGTCGTGAAATGGCCCGACGCGGAACGGCCCATCGGGCCGGAGAACGGCAAGCTGCTGTCGGAAATGGGCTGCCTGGTAAAGGACCAGATCAACGCCAGGATGAACGTCCAGCACCCGGTCGAGAAACACATCCAGGGCCTGCACTTCTGCACCTTCTGGCAGGAGGGCGACCGGCCGGACAGCCTGTACAAGAACGTCCACGTCTTCAGCGACGGAAAATTGGACCGCTCGCCCGGCGGCACCGGCACCAGCATGATGATGGCCACCTTCGAGGCGCGTGGGAAGATGAAGATCGGCGACACGATCAAGTCCGAAGGCCTGCTCGGCAGCGGTCAGTTCGAAGGGTCTTTAATTAGCGAAACCACGATCGGCAACCAACGCGCCGTCATCCCGACCGTGAAAGGCACGGCCAAGGTGACCGGCTACGCCAAGTGGCTGATCGACCCCGACGACCCAGTGGGACAGGGCTTCGTGATCCGCTAGCGCCTAACCCCGCGCCCGCACCATTTCGCGGTGCAGAATGTAGAGACCGCTACAGATCAGCACGAGTGTGCCGGCAACGACCCAGCGGTCCGGGATATCGTTCCAGAAGATATAGCCGAGGCCGCCGGCCCACAGGATCGAGGAGTAGCGGAAGGGGGCGACCAGGCCCGCTTCGGCCATCCGAAACGTCTCGACCATGCAGTAATGGCCGCAGCCGGTGATCAGGCCGCCGACGGCGATCAGGGCGAGATCCTCCGGGGCGAGCCAGATCCAGTTGCCGGAGACCGCGGTGGTGAGCCCGGCGAAGCCGACGGCGGCCGTCGTGGTGACCAGGATCGCATTGGCGGTCTCCCGCGCGTTGGTCATGCGTCTTGTGAACAGGTCGCGGGTCGCGTCCATCAGCGCGGTGCCGAGTGGCAGCAGCGCCGCCAGCCGCCACAGATCGCCACCCGGCCGGATGATGATCAGCATGCCAACGAAGCCGACGACGACCGCCGCCCAGCGCCTGATCCCAACATGTTCGCCCAGCACCGGCGTCACCAGGGCCGTGAGGAACAGCGGCGCTACGAAGGTGATGGCGATGACGTCGGCCAGCGGCAACAGCCGTACCGCGTTCATGAACAGGAAGGCGGAGCAGACGACGCACATGGCCCGCAGCAAGTGGATCTTGGGATTGCCGATCCGGGCGGTGTGCCACCCGCCGGCGCGCCAAATGAAGAACCCGATGGCGACGAAGATGAAGGCCGAGCGCAGGAACAGGATCTGCCCCGCCGGATAGCCTGCCGACAGCCATTTCAGGATCGCGTTGTTCAAACTCATGAAGAAACTGCCCGCGAGCATGAAGGCGATGCCCTGAAGCGGGGCTGAGATCGGGGCCATCAGCGACGGCCCCGCGCCATCTCCCGGTGCAGAATGTAGAGGCCGCTGGCGACGAGAATAGCCGTCCCGGCGATTACCCAGGCATCCGGCAAGTCGCCCCAGAACAGATACCCCATGGCGACCGCGTAGACGATGCTGGAATATTTGAACGGCGCGACGAGGCCGGCTTCCGCGTTGCGGAACGTTTCGATCATGCAGTAGTGCCCGCACCCGCTGACGATACCGCCCATCGCGACGAGGCCCAGATCCCCCGGCGTCGGCACGACCCACCCCATCGGCAGAGTCGCCAGACCGGACAGAGCGACTGCCGACGTCGTCGTCACCAGGATCGAATTCGAGGTTTCCCGCGGCGCAATACGGCGTGTGATCAAGTCGCGCATCGCCGCGGCAAATGCCGAACCAAGCGGCAGCAGCACGGCCAGCCGAACTACGTCACCGGTAGGCCTAGTGATGATCAGGACGCCGATGAAGCCCACGATCACCGCCGACCAGCGCCGCCAGCCGACATATTCGCCCAGCATCGGCGTCGCCAGCATGGTGATGAACAGCGGGCCGGCGAACGATATAGCGGTGGCATCGGCGAGCGGCAGGTAGCGCACCCCGATGACAAACATAAAGGCCGAAGCGACCGTAAAGACCGCGCGGATCGCGTGCCCGCCATAGCTGTCCACCCTTGCCGAACGAAATCCTCCGGCGCGCCAAATAAAGATCGCAATCGGGATGAAGATGAAACTGCCCCGCATGAAGAGCACCTGCCCTGCCGGATAACCGGCCGACATATATTTCAGCACCGCATTGTTCAGGCTCATGAAAAACGTGCCGGCAAGCATGAAAGCGATGCCGCGCAAGGCGTTGTGGGAGGATTGAGGGACGGGCGGCATGTGCGGGTAGCCTATAGAAGGCGCTGGATCAGGGGAATTGCAGTTCGGAGATAAGAATTCGCATCCCGAAACCGTAACCCTCGGGCTTGACCCTACGAGATTCATGCGACGAGACGCCGTAAGCCTGGACGCTCGGGTCAAGCCCGAGCATGACAGTTTGGCCGTTTGAAAAGGCTTGCTACCCCTCCAACCGCCGCACCGCTTTCGTCACCGTCTCCGACCCGCCGGACCAGAGCGGTAGATAGGTCATCTTGACGCCGACGCCGCCGGTGATGATCGGGTGAATGTCCGCCGACGCGCGGGCCAGCGGGCGGGAGTCGAGGTCGCCGACGCCGTCGAACGGGTAGGGATGGCGCGACCCCTGCAGGTACGCCTGCACGCGCTCCAAATCCCAGCCGCCTTTGGCGATGGTATCCGCCATTTCCGGCGGCATCAGGAAGAACTGTTCACCGCGGTCCGGCTTGCGGGTGGCGCTGGAGGCGTCGATCGCCGCATTCATCGCCGCCGCGACCGGCTGCAGCACCAGCTCCGGCGTATTCCGTGGTGAGGCCGGCAGCACCTCGTCGGTCCCGGACACGCCAAGAGCCGTCACCGCGCTGTCGCCGGCATCGAAACCACGACGCACATGCAGCGGCGCGAAACCGTCATGCGTGCCTTCCGCGAAACAGAACCCGTATTTGCCCGGCTGGCCCATGGTCGCCATGTCGGCGATACCGGCGCGAGCGCCGCCGACATTGCGCAGCACAAGGCTCACCGCGCGGCCGATGCAGGCGTTGGCGCGGTTGCCGGGGCCGAGGCAATTGCCACCGGCATTGATTCCGAGTTCGGCGACGATGGGACCATGCACACAGACCGCCACCGCCGGCGTCCCCGTCGTGCTGAGCACACCCAGCAGGTTGAATTGCGGCTCGTTGCAAGCCTCCAGGGCCGTTAGCACCACGGGCAGCTCTTCCGGCCGGCAGCCCGCCAGGACGCAATTGTAGGCGACCGCCTTCAAGGTGAGCTCACCCATCAAGGGCATGACGTTTCCGAAGCTCTGGTCCGGCGCGCCGCGGCCCGCCAGCATCGCGCTCATCCGGTCGAGGGTCGGCGGCACCAGCGGCAGCCCGTCGCCCAGCTCCAAACCCTCGAGCGCCGTCTGGCTCTCTTCCCAGGACAGCGATCCGTCGAAGAGCGGCATATCGTGCGGATCAGCCATGAAACTAAATGTTAGAGACCCGGACGGAACAATCCTCGGTCGACCCGAATGTCGGAATGAAAGCGGAATGCTTACCCGCACCGCCGGCGACCAGCACCTGAATCCGGTCGGGTGAGGGCGAAAGGTAGAACTTGCCGTTCACCACGTTGCTGTCGCGGTCGACCGTATAGTTGCGCTGTTTCTCCCGGGGCACGCGGTCCATATCAATCGCAGTGGCCTCGTATAGCTTCTCCTGGACATCCGTAACCGACCAGCCATCGCGGTGGATCGTCTGGGCATGCTCCGGGCCCAGCGCCACGGTATAAGGGCCGTGACCGTGCAAGATGTTGGAACCGGTCTGCGAGATTGTCCCGGCGATAGTCGTCAGAATACCTTCGGCCGTGGTACTGGCGTGGTCGTTAATATTGTGTGGCGGCTCGCATGACATCACCGTGACGACGCTGTCATCGGCCGCGAAGCCACGCCGCACGTGATAGGGCTCCCACGGGCTTTCTTCCTCGTTCTCACCAAAGCAGAAGGTGTACTTCGCCGGCGAGCCTTGTGTCGCGCGGTCCATCTCGCCGGGTTTGCCACCGCCGATATTCAGCAGGGTGAGCTGCAGGGCGCGGCCGATAGTGGCATTCGCCCTGTTACCCTGACCGAAACAATTGCTGCCGCAATTGATGCCGAGCGCCTGGCGCAACGGCCCATTGACGATCAGCGTTGGCGCACAGGGATGCGTCGTCGCCAGGGTGCCGTGCAGGTTGTAGTCCGGGTTCAGGACCGCGCGGACGGCCGCGACGACAACCGGGAAATACGCCGCCTTGCAGCCGGCCATCACCGCGTTGGCGGCGATTCCGCTCAACGTCGGGACCAGCCGGCGTGGCGACATCGGCGGAAAGGGCTCATTGTCACCCCGGCAGGTTTCGACGAAGCGCTCGACGGCACCCTCGGTCGGCATGACGAGCGGGAAACCGTCGCTCCAGCCCTGTTCGATGGCGTATTCGTGCCACGCATCGGGGTCGAGCTCGCCGATATCCAGGATTTCCGCGTCAGACATGGGCCACCCGCACCGAGCAGGCCTCGGTAAAGCCGAAGGTCGGAATGTAGGCGGAATGCTTGCCGGGTCCGCCGGCGACCAGCACATGAATATCGTCCGGGGACCGGCCCAGATAATAGCGGTCGTTCACCGGCTCATGCCCGCGGTCGACCCTGAAATTGATCTGGTTTTCCTCCGAGACCCGCGACACATGAACGGCCGAGGCCTCGTAAAGTTTTTCCTGAATATCCTTAATCGAAAACCCGTCCCGATTGACCGTCTGCGCATGTTCCGGTCCGAAGACGACCGTGTGCGGCGCGTTGGCGTACAGATTGTTGGACCCGGTCTGAGACATCGTGCCGGCGATGGTCGCAAGGATGCCCTCGCCGGTCGTGCTGGCGTGGTCGTTGATGTTATGCGGCGGCTCGCAGGGCAGTACCGTGACGACGCTGTCCTTGACATCGAACCCACGCCGCACATGGTAGGGCTCCCACGGGCTCTCCGCCTCGTTCTCGCCGAAACAGAAGGCGTATTTCGCCGGCGAGCCCTGAGTGGAGCGGTCCATCTCTCCGGGTTTGGCCCCGGCGATATTCAACAGGACGAGCTGCACTGCCCGGCCGATCGTCGCATTGGCGCGATTACCCTGCCCAAAACAATTGCTGCCGCAGTTGATGCCCAGCTGTTCGCGGATCGGCCCATTGAGGATCACCCCCGGCGCGCAGGGATGCGTCGTCGCCAGGGTCCCATGCAGATTGTACTCGGGATTGAGCAACGCCCGCACCGTCGAGACCACGACCGGAAAGTATTCCGGCTTGCAGCCCGCCATCACCGCGTTCGCAGCAATACTTTCCAGTGTCGGGATGACCCGACGCGGCGGCATCGGCGAGAAAGGTTCGTTGTCGCCACGGCAAGTTTCCACGAAACGACCGACCTTGTCTTCGGTCGGCTGCAGCAACGGCATACCGTCGCTCCAGCCCTGTTCGATGGCATAGTCGTTCCACTGCTCGGGATCGAGGTCGCCGACCTCGATCACCGCGCTCTCTGTTGCATCGGTCATTATCGTCCTTCGTCGAAAACTAAACGCCGACGGCGCCCTTCAAGACCCCCGACGCCACGCCGATCCGTTCGGCGAGCTCTTCGGCATTCAGGCCACCGACCGGGTGCTTGACGATCAGCAGTTTCGGATCCGCCTTACGGGCCTTGGCCTGCGCTCTCACAAGCGGCAGAAAGGTCTCCGTGATGACGATATAGGTTTCAACACCGCGTTTTTCGAGTTCGATACTGTCATGGAAACTCCACGACGAGCACGATCCTCAATCCGCTAGAGCGACGATCGCCCCTTTGTAGTTCGCGGCGATCTGATCGATCAGTTCCGGCGGTGCCGGCTGCGCGGCACTGTCCTTGAACATATAGTCGATGTTACCGGTCTCCCGGAACGCGCCCATCTGGTCGCGCACGCCTTCGAGCAGTTCACGGGCATTAGGTTTCGAGTTCGACATGATCGCGATCGGGTCCTTGCCCCAATCGGTCGAGATGGCAACGGCGGGTCCGCTGGCATTGTCGGCTGCCTCGGGCAGGCCGAAGGATGGATTGACGATTCGCATATTGGTCTCCTGTTACGAAGGCCTACAGCCTAGTACTCTCGCACGGAGCGAGGCAACATGTTCACTTGGAAGTACGGACATAACTGGTAGTCCCCTCACCCTGCCCTCTCCCCGAGGAGAGGGTTCTATGGCGAGCGGTATCTCGGCTCCCTCTCCTTGGGGCTACGGCATTCACACAAATGATTCTTCCAGTATCGCGTTTGTAGGATTTG
>Ga0315338_1003561_pt1 | contig 13424 bp, 10 predicted proteins | sample ASW8metaG_FD_204518 | JGI IMG/M metagenome (GOLD analysis project Ga0315338, IMG submission 204518) | Ammonia-oxidizing marine archaeal communities from Monterey Bay, California, United States - ASW #8 | ecosystem: Environmental > Aquatic > Marine > Coastal | place: USA: California | collected... | reverse complement strand
AACTCACCTTGAAATGAACAAAATTGTAAGTATTGTTGAGAAGTTCGACACTTTCGAAGGCGCCGCAGAGGCTGCCGGCTCTCTGAACGCAATGTTGGGCGGCAACTTTGTTAATTCCATGGATCTTATGATGGCGGAGGATCCTGCCGAACGCTTTATGATGCTTCGTGATGCGCTAGACGCCTCCGGACAATCATTTGAAAATATGGGACGGTTCCAGAAAATTGCCATGGCACAAGCCATGGATGTGGACGTTGCAACGCTAGGCAAGATGATGAGCGGCAACATGGAAGACTTCCAAAAAGAAATGGGCAAAACCCCAGCTACTCTTGCGGCAGTACAAAAAGATGCCTTCACTATGAAGTCGTTCGAGGAAATCGCCGAGAATGTCAAGAAAGCGTTTATGCCCTCCATTAATGCCTTGGAGAACGCAGCAACCAACCTGTTTGACAAGAACGCAGACAGTCTCCTTGCGGCTACTCAAGCGATTAATAGCACAATGATAGCCAAAACCGAGGAGGTTACGGATAAGTATGGAGCGCTCATTGGCTTCGCGATGCTTCTCATGCAAGTCATTACAGCAATTGGTAGTGCCGGAGGGTGGGGCCTCGTTACCAGCGCCTTGTCTGCTGTCGGCTCTGCTTTATCTGCGATTGGCTCCGCCGTCGCCGCAATTCCGATCGCTGTTATTGCAGCGGTTACGGCAGTCTTGGGCGGTTTTATGGGTATTTATACAAAGTGGGATGAGATCGTGGATCTCTTCAACGTTGATCCTTTTGCTGGAATTATGTATGCCGTTCTAGCCTTTTATACTGGAATAATCGCCATATTTGGAAAGATAGTGGCGTATATAGCTGAGTTTTTTGGTTTCGACGCGCCATGGATTGATCTGTTCAAGAACTCGTTCAAGCCAGAGAATTTTGATCAAATAGGGGAGATGTTTAGCAGTTTCTTCAAGGGCATTGCACAGAGCATCATTGACGTCTTCTCATGGGATTTTGCGCTCAAGATCGGCGACGCATTCAGAGCAGCCGGCGCGGCTATGGTGCAAGCATGGAAAGATTTCTTTGATATTAGCTCTCCATCACTATTGATAATGAATAAAGTTGGAATCCCGCTCCTTATGGGGCTGGTGGGACCCTTTAAAAAATTTGGACCAATGATCCGCGGACTAATTGACGACGCATACAACCTTCTTCCTGCTTGGGCACAGAGGCTCATCAGTGTCGGACAAAAAGTAGCCGGAACAAGCTTAACAGCCCTTATTACTGGTGAAGGAATGGAAGACACCATGAAGATGGCGAGTGGCTTAGCATCCGAAGGTATTGCTGCAGCAAAAGGCGCGGTTGAGGCACAATGGAAAGGAATGATGGGCGCAAATGAAGCTGCCGAGAGCCAAGATCCTTATGTTCTCAACTTATCTATGAATATGGATGGTCGAGAAATGGATAAGAAGGTAGTTAATGTAGTGGGCGGCATTGCACAAGCCGCGACATATGGAGATTAATAATGGGAAGTAACAACGATACTAATTTTTTCTGGCAATCAAAATACACTGCCGGCAAATCTGGAGAACTCGAATCAGAATCCTTTGTTGATGGATCGGACGCGTACGCCAATGGTGGCAAAATGGTTCTGTCCTTCTTGCACGTGGCTTCAAAAAAATCTGTGTTCTTTAAAGCCTTCATTACCAAATACGATGAAAACTGGAAAGCAGACTGGAAATCGAATGTGGCATTCGGACGCACCGATCCCATATACACCTATTCAAACACGATCAGAAATATCAGCTTAGCCTTTTCTGTGCCGGCATCTTCTGAAAGCGAAGCTTTCGAAAATATGGGAAGAATACAAAGCTTATCTCAAATGCTGTATCCTACATATATGAAAGCTGCGATGGGAACCAAAAAACCCGGCGGCTGGCGCGACCAGCTTCTTTTGTCGCAAGCCCCACTGGTGCGGATTAAAGTATTAAACCTGATTCAAGCCTCGTCAAAGTCCGACCCAGCTGCTGCAGATAAAAAAAGTATATCAGAAATGACCAAGCGCAATGATCTGTATAACCAATATCTTTCGTCTCCGGATCCGGAGCTAGGCTTATTATGCGCCATAAATAACATCAGCGTAAGCACCGAAATGACAAAAGAGGGCGTTTTAGAAAAAGGACCCAACACGGTTATGCCGGTGAACTATAACGTTTCAGTAGAATTCTCCGTTATCCACGAAGAGACGATTGGCTGGGACGACGAGGGCAACGCGCTAGCGCCCAACTATCCATATGGCGCGCAAATGTGGGAAGCCCCCGACGACTTCGCCGTATCGGAGGATCAAAATTGGAACCAACGACTCGATAAAGAAAGACAGCTTCAAGCCGCCATTGATACTGCTCGCTCCAAATACGCCGGACTTCTTGGCGGAGTTAGAGCCAGGCAAGATCGAAACAGAGCCGAAGGCGACACTTATGTCAACCTCGGGGTGGTTGGTATCCCGGCATTTGGAGTCCTCAGCGACTGGGATGCAATGCCCGGCAAAGGCGAGTGGAAACCGTTCGCCCCCGGCGGAGCCGGCGCCGATGGCGGCACTCAAGGTGATGCAGCACGAGAATACATCGATGACAACGATCTGTTTCGGGGATTCAAGTGATGCCGGCATGGAGCAATAAGAAATAGAAATGGGAAGATACACCAATACACGCAAATTCAATAACAGCGAAGAGTACTACGAGTACCTGCGCCGCGAACGAGATATGAAAAGTGTCGTACATTATGCAACACCGGCACTAAGAAACCCATCAATCGTAGATCGCATGAGTATCATTGCCGATCAGCACGTATGGAAATACGGAGATCGATTGTATAAATTAGCCCACCAATATTACGGGCACTCTCGCTATTGGTGGGTAATAGCCTGGTATAACGGACAGCCGACCGAGGCTCACATGCTGCCCGGCGACTTGATTCAGATACCGATCAATCTATCAGACGCTCTTAGTGTCTTAGGGCTCTAGAATGTTTGAAGAAGACGGAGACGAGCCCACCGAAACCATGGCTGAAGATGCCCGGAATTCCACAATGCCCCCCCTTCCGGAAGGAGGAGCCTACGACCCTTCCGACCGGGCATCATTCTGGACCTCGATCGCCGAATCCCTAAATTCGAGTTCAAAAGCTGATACGAACACAGTGTGGTACAAATCGGATGGCTCCAAGTCCAGCGCTGGCATTCCAGGTGGAGATCTAGAACAACATCTTTTCTCCACGTGGGGATCCGATCCAGCCTACGACTATGTTAGAATGATGTGGTTGACGGCAGAAGAAAGATTTAAAGGCGCCGCTAGCACCCAGCCAGCGCACCTTGCCGCCCTGATGGATCTCCCCGACGCCATGACGGATCAAGCCCTTAGTGTGTATGGGCTTACTGCCGGCGCTATAGCAGATAGGATTTACCCTTTAATTCTAACTGAAAAACGAAAAGCCGATGCACGGTACGAACTCAAAGCGCCACCCGCCGGCACGACTGAGGATGTCGCTGGAAAATGGGGCGATATGCTTGGCCAACCAGGCAAGGATGCTCTAGCTGCCCTTGACAAGTGTGCCTCGCAAGTAACGAATGGGGATTACTCCGGCTGCAAGCCCGGCACCGTAGATCTGGATGAGGGCACGGGAGAAGACACGCTCACTCGGACTCTTGGATTCAAAGAGCAGTGTTTTCTTTTAAGCAAGGTCTCCACTCTGGCTGCATATAAAGCCGAAGCGTCGGAAGGTACTGGCATCTTAGGACTTACCGCCGACCCGGCAAGAACGGAAAGCGTCGGCGAACGATTTGTATGGAAGCGATGGCCATATATACCTTCTCTTTGGCATAGTTCCGGAACGAATGCCTGCATCCAAGTGCAGTCCGATCCGTTCAACTTTATAAATGATATGGTTGTTTTCCCAGATACTCAGAAGTTTCTCCAAATGCCTTCCGAAGAGATTGCCAATTTGCAGCCAATTATTCGGCTTTTTAAAATTATTAAAGGCGCCAGCGGCTGGGAACACCAAATCCCCATACATTTTGATACAGACGCGCAATGGGATATTGCCAAGTATTTTGATGGTGGGGGATCCCGCAACGTCGGAGTGGGAATTCAAGACTTTCAGGTTAAATTTCAAGGTACTAACCCGTTTGCAGCTAAGAAAGATCTTACGGCAAAGTTAACCATTTATGCTTCAAGTTTTGCTGACTTAGTGAGACCCAGGTATACGAAGATGGGGTCATCGATCGGGACTGAGGTTGCCACCAGTGAGACGCAACTTAAAAGGTATCAATATATAGATTTAGCCTTAAAGACTGATTCTGCAGTCACTAAAAATAACCTCAATTCTAAAAAACAAGGCACCACAATGAATATTGTATCGGGTCTAGATTTTTCCATACGTGCCGTCGTGGGGGTGAATCAGCCTAGACACTCTGTGTCGGGAAATGATGATCTTGAGGGAGCCCTCTCAAGAAACTTTGTCACACTAGAAATGATTCCAACAGTGCACTCATTTGATTTTAATGAAGACGGTTCAGTGAAATTTGAAATCAATTATAAGCCATTTGTAAATGAAAACTTTAGCACCACCACTTATGATATATTTGCAACTAAAGAAATCTCGATGTTTCTGCTTGGATCTGATATTATAGCGACAAGTATTCTGAACAATTGTGATGTAGAAACAGCTGCAGAATTCAAAAGAAGCCAGGTGGAAAAAATAAAAGAAATTCAAAGTGACGCGATAAGCAGCCTCCTTAAGACTGTATCCGATCAGGGTCTGATGAGATATCTTTGGATCCCAGCCAAGCTTTTGAAAGAAATAAACAGAGAGGGACCTCTTTTCGATTTTGAAAAACTGGTGAAAGAAAAGATGAGGATTAGCGCCTCAAAAGGCAAGCAGTTAAAGGTCAAAGTTGCCAAAGAGGCAATCAAAAGCAAAGAACCGGGAAAGAAAACCCCGATCGCCTCGACGGCAATAAGCCCCAATAGTTCCGGCGTTCAGTTTGTATATTTAAGCGATCTGATCGACGTCATATTAGACGGCATTGATCGACGAATGCAGCCAGGCAATATTGAAGCCATGCTCGAGAACATGCAAAAGGATAACTACGGCGGACTCACTGGCAAATTCGATTGGAAATCCGAGGAAGTAATGCTACAGATGCAGCTGGCGAAAGATAGTTATGCTGCGGAATATGCGAACTTCAAGAAGCTGAGAATAGTTCTGGGCCCAGTCGAGCTGGTAAATCCAGTAAACCCAGCAGACGTTAAAATAGTTAATTTGGGAGATCTTCCGGTGTCTGTAAAATATCTTATTGAATTTCTTACTAGCGAGGTTCTAACAAAAGGAAGAAGACAGTTCCCCTTGAATCAGTGTGTCGACAAATTGATCAACAAGATGATATCCAGTTTTTTAAATAATGATTCGTGCTTTAACGGAAATGTAAAACAGAGAACGTTCCCCAGAAGAACCTCCTTCGCTGCATACGGCATGCCCACCACGCTGGGCGGCACATATCGCCAGGACGACCCGCTCTTCGCCCATCTTGTACATCGCCCAGACCTCTCAGTTTGCACTAGAATTTCCTCAAACCATTTTTCGCGACCACTGATAGACACAGTGGGAAGAGTCGGAGAACAGATCAACACCGCTACTAGAGACCTATATATGTATTCGGTCTTCTATACCGCCAATACGCTGCCTATCGGCATGTTTACGGGCGATCAAGCGGCAGACTCCGCCCGCGGTGTACACCACTATTGTGTGGGCAAGGACTCAGGTATTATCAAGGAAGTTAAACTCGTTCGAGACAAGAGAAAAGGAATTGCAGAGGCGAGATACGCGCAAGATGGGTTTAACGGACTTACTCAGCTTAGAGAGATGTACCACGTAGAAATCACTACGTTTGCAAACATGTCAGTATATCCGGGCATGAAAATCTTTGTTGATCCTGCGGGCTGGATACCCAAGTTGGATCTGGAAACCCAAACAGCCTTGAGCCCACATAACAACCTTACAGATTATGGCATTGGTGGCTATTATGATGTTGTAGAAGTGGAACATTTTTATGGCCCCGGCAAATTTGAAACCAAATTTGTGGCAAAATGGACTGCTCAAATCGCAACCTCGGCGCCGGATCCAACCGCTGCAGTCTCCGACGGTCCGGACAAGAAACAACCACAAAAATGCATGATTTTCAGTTCCGGCGCCCAAGGTGGTGACGCACAGGCGGACGAGATTCCTGCCGCACGTCGAGCAGCTCTTGAACGATCGTCGCCATCCCCCGCCCCGCTCCCACCACCATCAGCAGCCCCAGGGGCTGTAGCCGGCTACAGCCCTGTCCATAAAAGAGGCGACCCATCTCAAACAGACTATGTCAATCCGCCGGGCGAGCCCGATTTTTGGGAATAATATTTTGAATTCGCACGCAGATGCACCCAGCCGTAAAGGAATAAGAAATGTCTGAATATTTTAAAGAAAGTAACGCCGAAACAGCTAGAGAGTTGTTTGAGAAAAGAGCTATGTATGATGTGGAGACCATCACTCCTTTTCATACTAATGTGGTTGATTTTAATTTTGCCGAGAAAAAACTATATGGAAAAGTAAATAGGCTTTATGTGCCCATGATCGTTGCTGGCTCAGTGTTACCAATTAAAAACTCTCCCTACAAAGCAGAAGTCGGCAAAGAGGCTGCAGCACTAAATTTTGTAGTTGATGCCTTTTCTGAACTGATTCAAGAATTTGTGGTAGCGGCTGCTCGCAACTCTATTCAAGGGGGGGACAAGTACCTCACCAAGCCGAAAATCTACAAAGGCTATCGTGATCCAAGGAGATTATATCGAGAACACCTTGCGGAATATCAAAAAGGTATGCGCAGCGCATTGCGACATCAAAAGATAAGATATTCAAACTTCGGAGATTTTATTGGAAAAGTAATCCCTTATTTAGAGTCGACTGCTCGAATATTGCCATTTACCCTCCCGGCTTTTGTTAAAAGCACAAGTTGCCCAGCAATTTCTTCCGGCTTGGTTTTTGAAATAGCCGATTTAGAATATGACAACGACAAAGATAAATATGAAAAATTTTACTCTAGCCCCAATTGGGAATTCTATCTTAATGCATGTGCAAAATACGGATTCATGATAGATCAACACATTCCGTGGCGCCTTGTTGCAGATATCGGATCCGCCCCCATGCTATCCTTTGCCGCTAAGTATTCAGTAGGAGACACAGACAGTGTGTTGGCTCTAGCCTATTCAGAAGCTCATCGTCGATATTTTACTCTATTCAAGGACACCCTCTATCGAATGTATTCTGAAAACCGCGTCCAAAGTTTTACGGCAACCACTTATGTTAAAAATAATTCAAAAACAGTGACGTACATTCCCGTCAAATATACTTCGGCATCTCTTTACCGACGCTACAATGATCTTTATTTTTTAAAAATTTACTGCCAAATTCGATTTTTAGAAGAAGAAACTCTATTCACAAAAAATCAGAAAGAAAGACTTATAGAGCAAACTTTGGAGTTGGCTAATACTGATTTTTCTAAGGCACTCGACACTTTTGAAATTATTTTAAACAAAACGTTTGACTATCGAGGCTCTTTGACTTATATTAGTAATGCATTAGAAAAAATCTCTGAGTGAGGAAATGTGTATTTTCAGTCGATAGACGATAAGAAACAATGTGTAGGGATATATATGGATGGCGAATTGATCTTCGATCCGGAGCGTATTCCGAGCACTCTTGATAATCTGCGCACGTGGAAGTGTTCGGGAACCACTGCAGATCACGATGTCAGCTACGGGTGGTTATTTTGTGGGGGCGAGTCACTTGGAGATGTGTGTCCTCCAGAGATTATTCCCGAGTTTGTTGCAGCGGCTTCTAAAATGAGGGCATATCGGAAATCTTTTCAGATAGCTAAAATTAATTTCAATGAACACTGCTTCTTTGATCTGGTACCCCACGATTTTCTTGTTAGGTTCCTCGATCTAAAGAATAGAATAACGCGCCATGTATTTGAAAGCTACCCAAAGCCAAAAAATTATGATCATTTGCGAGATGCCCATAAACTTTTGCACAAAATAAACTATCAACCGCTAGAGATAAACACAGAAGACTGTAGAAGTTTATTTTTTAAATCTGTTCATCGAAATCTTGCAAACAAGATAATTAAAGGTCCCCGCACCATCAATTATAATCTATTTGGAACAGTGACCGGCCGCCTATCTACCTATTCCGACTCATTCCCTATTTTAACAATGCATAAGGAATTGAGGGCTCTCCTTAAGCCTAAAAATGATCTATTTCTTTCTTTAGATTACAATGGGGCAGAGCTAAGAACTGCTCTGGCTCTGTCGGGAGAGCGACAGCCCGAATACGACATTCACGAATGGAACATGGAAAACATCTTTAATCCCGGCGAAGTAAGTGACCGATCAACCGCCAAGACCCTGTTCTTTAGTTGGTTGTACAACCCAGAATCAACAATTATCAAGAACGATATCTACAAAAGAGAAGACATTATAAAAGAGCATTATGATGGAGAACACATCACGACGCCCTTTGGGAGAAAGATAAAGGTTGACAAAAGGAGAGCCTTCAACTATATTATTCAGAGTACCACCGCAGATTTGGTAATAGATCGCGCGATTAAGATGGACGCGTATCTTGAGGATTATGAATCATTTATTTCCCACATTGTTCACGATGAGATTGTTGTGGATTTAGCAGCCAATGAGAGACATATTACAACAGAGCTAAAAGAAATGTTTTCGGACAGCAAACTCGGAAAATTCATTGTGAATGTTAACGCGGGTAAAGATTATTATAATTTGGAGAAATTAAACTTATGATATCGATCGTGGGCATCGGCAATGCAGCCTCATCAATTGCCGAAAAATTTAAAGAACAAAAAAACTATAGTGTATACCTTCTCAATAGCGGCATAAAAAGAAATAGTAAATATAACCACAAGCTCCAATCTTTTGAAAACCCGGAACACTACGAAGAGAACATTCCAGACTTGAGCAAGTTCTTCAAGGATCTCGATGATGTGGTTCAAGTCTTTATCGTGGGATCTTCCTACAGTTCTAACTATGCGCTGGGAGTCTTAGAGCAAATTAAGGACAAGAAGATCCAGGTTTTCTATGTAAAGCCTGATGTCGAGCTATTGACAGGCACACCAAGACTCATCGAAAACGTAGTATTTGGTGTATTACAGGAGTATGCTCGTTCTGGGTTGCTCCACAGTATAACGTTTATTTCAAATCTAGAAATGGAAAACATGCTAAACTCGATTTCCATTAAAAATTATTATGACTCCCTAAATCAAACTATATATTCAACAGTTCATTATCTAAATTTTTTCACCTACACTGAGCCCGAAATCGGTCAGTTAGTAAAGCCTCTGGATATAAACAGGATCCGCGCCGTCGGCGCCCTCAACATGGAAGATTTAGAAGAAAAGTGGCTGTTTAGGCTTGACAACCCACGCGATATGTGTTATTATTTATGTATAAACGAAGAAAGATTAGAAAAAGAAACAGGGCTTCATAAGAAAATAGTAAATATGCTAAAAACGAAGCCACATAATACATTCCGTAGAATTTCCTATGGAATTTATGAGACACACTTACAAGACTTTGGGTTCTGCGTTGCCCACACTAACGCAATACAACAACAAAAAACTCTTGACAAGCTAGATTAAGAGTATTACATTAGATATCGAGGAAAGCTCGATATACTTTACAACAACAACAAGGAGAAAAAACTAATGTCAATTAACATGGAACTAATGAGGAAGAAGCTCGCCCAACTACGGGGGGAACAAACAGGAGATGGAAACTCTCCCTGGTTCAAGCCCGACGAAGGTGAGCAGACAATCCGCATCATCCCAACCCCCGATGGAGATCCTCTCAAAGAGATGTATTTCCACTATAATGTCGGGGAACACCGCGGCGGCATCGTCTGCCCGAAGAGAAACTACGGAGATAGGTGTCCAATTTGCGACTTTGCCTCCTCTCTGTGGAAAGAGGGAGTCAGCAGTAACGACGAGGAGAGCAAGAAGCTTGCTAAATCCTTGTTTGTGCGAGCGCGCTTTTTCTCGCCCGTTATCCTACGTGGACACGAGGACCAAGGTATTAAGGTCTACGGTTATGGAAAGCGAGCATATGAACTTTTACTGGGCTATATCCTAGACCCAGATTACGGAGATATCACCGATATCATGGAAGGCACTGATATCTCTCTCACGTATACGAAGCCCACCACCCCGGGCGCCTACCCCCAAACAAGCCTAAAGATGCGTAGAAATACTTCCACGTTGCTTGAAGATAAAGATGCTATCTCCGCCCTCCTTGATAGTATGCCTGATATTGAAGGACTCTTTGAGCGTAAGACACCGGAAGAAATTGATGCGATTCTTGATGAACAGCTTTCTGGCGATCTGAGCGCCGAATCCCGCTCGTCTGAAACCACACACTACAATACGAAAGAAAAGAGTAGCGATGTGGACCGAGCCTTCGATGAATTGATGGCCACCAAGTAGTCGGTTTGTATGCTGCCGCTGGCACCCCGGCATAAGCAATAGGGTGCCGCAATTTTCTATACAAAGGAGAAATGTTATGGAATGGTTAAAGTCACAATTGGCTAATTGGAAAGTGAGAGTTGCACTAGTGGGAGGCGCAATCGTGATTGCTACCTCTTACGGCACGTGTACTTTGGATCCTGAAGCAGTATCAACAAACGATACGCCATCGGAAACAACCACGTCAGAGCCCGTAGAGGTGTCGGCTACCACCACTGGTACCACCGATGAAGATGGAGTTGACGATAACACTACCGGTGCTATGCCACCAAGCGAATAACCGCAGCCGCTGGCAGACCGGACAAAGTCTGCCGCTTTTAAATCACAGTTTTAGGTTGTTATCACCTACCATAAGGTCGCAAATTTTATAAGTCGGCTGGAAAAGATAGCACCGGTCATTGACCATTACCATTATAAAGGAGAAAAAATGAGTAAAAAAATAATTGGACCCCAGGTCCGCATAAACCGCCTGATCAAGAGAGGGCTAGCCAAGCAGATTAAGACCCTTGGCAAGAAGGGGGTACTATCAGATGTACCCACCACAATTGAGGCGATTGTTAATCGCCCCACAAAAGTAGCCACTCTTGAACAGTACCTTGAGAACGGCTGGGACGAAGCATTATTTAGTCCTATCCTGGTGGCGAAATTCCCTGACGGGAATTTGTACCTTCTTGACGGCGATCACCGCAAGCACATGTGGCGTATTGTCTTCGGACCAGATATGCCCATTCCCGCATACATCATTGAGGTGGGTGACGAGAGGGAATATCACCGAATCTTCGCTGAGAAGAACAAGGACAAGAGAAAGCAGTGCTCCGCAGAAGAAACCTTTCTTCACAAGTACCTTTCTGGTGATGCGGCAGCTGTGGTCACAGGGGGGCAGATGTTGTCCTGTGGTTTAGCTGTGTGTGGCTCACCTGATGATCCCGTTAGAGGATACGTTGGAAGTCTGTGTGACCCCCTTATCAGCGTTTCGGGATTCCGAAGGGCTGTCAAGCGAGAGCCACAAATCAAGGGACCAAGCGGAACCCTGATGGCACCCTCCAACCCGCCCAATGTCAAGTTGGCGGCTGACACTATTAAGTTGGCATGGTCATCTGACAAGAAGGTGCAGACGGAGCTTCTTGAAGCTTTGACAATCTTATACCTTACTTACCCGGTTCTAGGATCGAAGCGTAAGGGAAACAAGATTGCTGCTGAGTTTAGTACATGGTTCAAGGACCATCTAAGCATCAAGAAGCAACGCGAAAAGGCACGCGACTGGAAGACACGCGGTGGTAATGTACACCACTTTGCGTCGGAATCCACCGCCAAGGGACTCTTAGCTGAGTTCTTGTCAGTCTCTATTCCCGGAGGGGCATCCTCTAAGGGTAAGACGCTGACTCAGAACAAGCTAGATCCATTGTTCACAAAATGAAGACGCCATTGCGATATCCCGGCGGTAAAACCCGTGCGGTTAAGCATATCCTGCCTCACATCCCCGAAGATGTCGAACGATTGTGTTCGCCATTCTTCGGGGGTGGTTCTCTTGAGTTGGCCATAGCCGACCGAGGAACTGAAGTGCGAGGATATGACAAAATGAAGCAGCTGGTTTGGTTCTGGCAGGCGCTGTGTGGCGATAATAGCCGGCTAGCCAACGAGGTTCAAAGCCTCCAAGAAGAGTATGAGACTAGAAGCGGCGAAACAGTAAGGGGCTGTTCAAAAGATTCCTTTCACCAGTACCGAGAGGATCTTAAAACAGATTCATTCATGTTTTCATATGAGCGCGCCGCAAAATACTATGCCATTAATAGAGCCAGCTTTTCTGGTGCTACGTTCAGTGGGGGATGGTCAGAGCTAGCATCCTACGCTAGATTTACCGACTCGGCGGTCCAAAGGCTGCGAGACTTCGAAGCCAAAAACTTTAGAGTAGATTATGCAGACTTTGAAGACGCGATGAACTATCATCCACGAGCTTTCCTGTATCTCGACCCGCCTTATATGCTAAAAGGTTCTCAGAACTCCCTCTATGGAGTTAAAGGAGATCTACACGACTCCTTTGATCATGAAAGATTACATTCTCTATTGACAAAACGAACAGGGTGGGTTATGTCTTATAATAATTGTCCGAAGATACGAGATATGTATTGCGAACAGAAGATCATCGAAGCGGAATGGGTTTACGGAATGAACAAAAGCAAAGAATCATCAGAAATCATCATCATAGGAAAATAAACCATGAACAACGGCGTAAAATTCGAACATCAAATTGTGGAATGCTATCGCAAGCGCAACTTTGAAAAACACACCCCGGAAGTAAACACTGCAGCGAGTATGCTCATAGAGAAATTCCCCGCCGCAAAAATTGTTCACCGGGATGAGATCAAACTTAAAGGTCTCGGCCGAGAGGTAAAAGCTGATTTTTGGATTGTCCTCAACAACGAGCAGTGGATCGGGATTTCCGTCAAGATGGATGGACAAGTACAGCTTTCTTCTGCAGAGGGGAAAAGAACCGCCAAGATTTTTGATCAGGTTGCGGAGTCTTTAGAGCCGCCACAGCGCGCACGACTGCAACAAATTATTGAGACCGTCCGAGAGTTGCCCCGAAATATGATAGCAGCCAAGAATCGCCTAAAGGCAATGAGTCGCAAGCCCCATTTAATATCGGGAGCTTTGGACTATGATGTGTGGAAGGAGCAGTCGCGACCAAAAATCAACACCCAGATGAGGGAGGTGTTTGAGGATCGACATGTCCGCGAGGCTGTTGTTGAAGAGATGTTAACCGGCAGGAAACAATTTGCCGGCACTATAGGTGTAGCAGAATACATTTTATC
>Ga0315338_1003560_pt1 | contig 13427 bp, 7 predicted proteins | sample ASW8metaG_FD_204518 | JGI IMG/M metagenome (GOLD analysis project Ga0315338, IMG submission 204518) | Ammonia-oxidizing marine archaeal communities from Monterey Bay, California, United States - ASW #8 | ecosystem: Environmental > Aquatic > Marine > Coastal | place: USA: California | collected... | reverse complement strand
GGCTTGATTTCTAGGTTTTCGAGGTGAATATCGATCGATTCCGGCTTGTCCCGTGGAAATGTCTTGAGCAATCCTTTGCGACTTGAGACCACATGGATATCGATCCCATCGCCATAGTGCGGGCCGCCCTTCCAGGTGCCCCGCAAAAGATACCGTTCGCCGATCTCATCACTCGGAGCCTGCCAGCGACGGACCACGGCCACCTCATTGCCAGGCCGGCCCCCGACCGCATCGAGATAGGCATCGTCCCACGATCGCGACGGGCTCTGCCACCAGCGACGACCATCAAAATGTGTGAGCGGTCGAAAATCGGAAACCACCATACGTTCCGCATCGAAGGTGCCGCTGCCATACGTCCAGCAGGCATCTTCGGGCAAAAGTTCGGTGGCCGCCTGCGGCCGCGAAACATGCGCAACTGTTGCGGCTGCGATGAAGTCCTCTGCATCGGCCAGATCGCCGGGCGATGGGTCGCGGCCATAGGTCCAGCGATACAACTGAATAATCCGCGCTGCAGCCGATGCATCGGGCAACTCCTCGGTGAGTCGCCTGGCAAGTTGCGCAGCGCGTCGCGTGACGAAACCACTATTCATCAGATAGAGCGCCTGCTGGGGTACGGTGGTTTCACTCCGCTTCGGGAGCGTGGCATCCGCGACCGGCACATCAAATGTAGGCAGCACCGGCGTCATACTGCGGCGATCGTGCAGGAGGTACAGACTCCGCCTGGGTGAATCGATATCGTCGACGGGCGGGCCGCCCGGGGTGATGTCGAGTTCACCTGTGGTGGCGAGCATCGCGTCGCGCATCGGCTCAAATTCCAAACGCCGGCGGTTCTTCCGCCAGTACAGCCGATTCTCAGGATCCTTTTCCATCGCTTCGGGCTGCGGAGTACTTTGCTGGCGATAGGTTGCCGAAAGCATGATTTGGCGATGCAGGTCTTTGAGCGACCAACTCCCTTCGCGCAGTGTCGCGGCCAGATAGTCGAGCAGTTCCGGATGGGTTGGTGGGGCAGAGCGGGTCCCAAAATCGCTCGGTGTCTCTACAAGATGCTGTCCGAAATGCCAGCCCCAGATCCGATTGGCAATCACCCGCGCGGTGAGAGGATTGCCCGGGTGCATGATCCAGTCGGCAAGTTCTGCCCGCCCACTGCCGTCGCCTACCGGTTCTGCCTGAGTGTCCGCAGCAAGCAACTGGTAAAAATTGCGATCGACCACCGGGCCCAATTTTTTTGGATTGCCACGAATATGCACCGCGGCATCGCGAATCGAGGGATTTTCGCGAACGGCCATCGCCCGCTGGGGGACAAGGTCGCGGTACTTGAGCAGGACCGACTCAATCTCGCGACCCTTTTTGAGTAGCGGATCGGGCTCGCGGCCTAAAAACCATTTCGCTTGTTCCTCATCGCCCTCCGCCTCACCTGCTTCGGCAACCAACTCCAGCAGTTGCCGGATTTCTTCCGCCGCAGGGTCGGCAAAACCTTTGTCACCTGGATCCAACTGTTGCAATTTTTCCCACCGTTCCTGGAGGCTGCTGACCACCTGCCCGATCTTGCGGGCCGCCTCAATGAGTGACCCCGGGGGTTCGCTGCTAATTTTTTCGCGAATGAGTCGGTTACTCTCATTGTCCTCGGCCAAGATGTCTTCAACCTCGTTCGCAAACGCCTCGCCGTCGCCAGCTTCGATGGCAAGCAGCGGCTCCCAGAACCTCCGCAGGGTCGCATCTTCTTCGAGTAGCCCCTGCCAGATTTGAATACCGCGGATACTCAACCGGTCATCTTCGCCCACATCAACGTCGGCCAGATCGGTCTCGATCTCCTGCGCTGCGGCAAGCGCGAGATAATATTCAGCTTTTTTCTGGAGTTCCTCGATAACCAGGGTCGTGCGTAGCTCCGCCAGTGCATCCCGCAAAGGATTGAGTTCTTCCTCAAGAAGCGGCTTGAGCAACTGGGCCTGGTCCGGGTCGGTCCCGCTCGGTGGGCCAATCTCGGGCAGATCGATCGAGAGCGGTTCGGCGGAATTTTCGAAGATTCCATAAATCGCATAAAAATCGCCCATCGAAAACGGATCGAATTTATGGTCGTGGCACTTGGCACACATAATCGTAATGCCCATCAGCCCGCGACTGATCAGATCGACCCGTTCGCCCAGAATGCGATGGTGCCGATTGAGAAAGCGGCGACCGACGGTGAGAAAGCCGAGCGCAGCCAGCTGTTTGTCTTCATGATCCGGCAACAAATCGGCAGCCAACTGTTCGGCAATAAACCGATCGTACGGCAAATCTTCGTTCAGCGCACCGACGACATAGTCGCGGTAGGTCCAGGCAAAGGGGTATTGGATTTCAGTTCCCGGCACGTTGGTATGGCCCCGCGTGTCGCTATAGCGGGCAACATCCAACCAGTGGCGACCCCACCGCTGCCCGTACTCGGGCCGCTCCAGGAGCCGCTCAATCAACCGTTCGTACGCATTTTCTCGCCGATCCGCTACAAACGCCTCGACTTCTTCATACGTTGGTGGCAAACCCAAAAGATCGAATGTCGCGCGGCGGATCAGCGTGCGGCGGTCGCCCTCCGCGGACGGCGTTAGGCCAGCTCGCTCAAGGCGCTGCAAGACAAACTGGTCGATTGCATTTCGGGGCCACGCGCTTGCGGCGTGCTGTGGAACTTCGGGTAATCGAATTGGCTGATAGGCCCAGTGATTGTTGTGAATCGAATCCATGCGGGCCAGCGGCGTATCGGCGGCCGCCTTCTGCGTACCGCCCCAGACCGCTCCGTCCTCAATCCAGCGGGCGAGGTGCGCCTGTTCTTCTTCCGTGAGCGACTCGCCCTCCGGAGGCATCGCCAAGTCATCTTCTTTGCCGCTCACTACCCGGTAGAGCAAACTCGCCTTGGCATCGCCGGGCACCATCGCCGTTCCCCGCTGTCCTCCTTGCTCGATCGCAGCACGTGAATCGAGACGCAGACCACTTTCTTGTAGCTCCTCGCCATGGCAACTTGCACACTTCTCTACAAGTAGCGGACGGATGTGATTTTCAAAGTAATCGAGCTTCTCACGCTGGTCGGCAACAGCGGTCGCGACAGAAAGCAAACACCCTATCGTCCAACACAGAAAAACAATGTGAGGAGGGGGCAAGGCACACATACAAAGAGCTTACAAAGAGGAAAAGCAGATAAAACCGGACCTATTAAGTATATCTTGACCGCGTGATCTCGGTCAACGCAACGAGAAAGGACTAAGCCAAAAGTTTATGGACCACGCGACCATGCACATCGGTCAGTCGGTAGTCGCGCCCCGCATGCCGATAGGTCAAGCGTTTGTGATCGATACCAAGTTGATGCAAAATCGTCGCGTGTAGATCGTGTACGGTGACCTTGTCTTCGACCACGTGTTGGCCCCACTGGTCGGTCTTGCCATACACCATTCCACCACGTATCCCGCCACCAGCCATCCAGGTACTGAAAGCGTGGGGGTGATGTCCACGTCCAAGCGAGCCCTTGTTTGGCGCAAAGGGATTGCGACCAAATTCGGTCGTCCAGACGACCAGCGTTTCATCGAGCATGCCTCGCCGGTCGAGATCTTTGATCAACGCAGCGATCGGCCGGTCGACGTTGCGGGCCAGCTTGTTGTAGCGCGACATTTTTCCGTGCGTATCCCAGTTGCTTCCCGAATCCGAATCGGTGTCGATCAACTCGATGAAGCGCACGCCCCGCTCAGCAAGTCGGCGGGCCACCAGACACTGCCAGGCAAACGAGTCCCGGCTTCCCGGTTCGAGGCCATAGAGCGCGTGGGTTGCGTCCGTTTCTCCGGAAAGATCAAAAACATCGGGGGCCGCCTGCTGCATTCCGAATGCGGTCTCGAACGACTGGATCCGTGCAGCCAGCTGCGGATCGGTTTCTCGGCCCATCAGATGTTGACGGTTGAGATAACCGAGCAGATCGAGCTCCGTCTGCTGCAAGCGACTCGTGGCGAGCGGCCGCATGTTGGGTATTGGCTCCTGCACCGGACGAATCCGCGTACCCTGATGCATCACGGGAAGAAAGTCAGAGCCCCAAACCTGTCCCCCGCCATACGGCAGACCAGGTGAGATCACCATGAACGAAGGGAGGTTGCGGTTCTCGCTCCCGAGACCGTAACTGACCCAGGAACCTGCACTCGGCCGGTTGAAATTGCTGGAACCGGTATGGATGGCGACCGACGCGCCGAAGTGATCGCCATTGTCGGTCCACATTGATCGGATCAAACCGATCCGGTCGGCGATGCTCCCCATCTGTGGAAAAAGTTCGCTGATTTCCATCCCGCACTCCCCGTAGCGGTGGAACTTCCAATCCGCTCCTTTACAAAATCCGGGGTCGGCCATTTTCTCGTCGTGGTAACGGCGGAGCGCAGGCTTAGGATCGAACGAATCGACGTGGGACACACCTCCGGTCATGTAGAGAAAGATTACCCGCTTGGCACGCGGCGCGAAGTGCGGGCTCTTGGGAGCGAGCGAGTCGCTCGCTCCACTGGCCTGATCGGCCAGCAGTTCCGAGAGCATTCCAGGCAGCAGCATCCCACCTGCAGCGAGGGAGCGGATCATCTGTCGTCGGGTATGAGGCATCGGTGCAAAGCTCTTGTTATTCAATGTACAAAAAGGAGTTACTGGCAAACATACTCCGTACACACGCGGCCCATGCATCCGGATTGGAACGTGTATCACTATTTGTTTCATCTGCAACAGCGATTGCACGATTCGCCTTTGCGAGATATTTTTCAATCGCCACAAGCTCCTGCTCCGTTGCCGGGCGGCCAAAGAGCATGCGATACGCCCAGTCGATCCCTGCCCGATCGCTCGCGGTTTCGCTAAGCAATCTTTCTGCAACCGCGCGACTCTGCTCATGCATGAACGGCGCGTTCATCAGATAAAGCGATTGCAGTGGCGTACTCGTGCTGCGCCGCTCAGGAAATGGAATATTGCCGTCGGGTCCGTCGAATAAATCGATAAACGGAATCTTTCGGAGTCGCGACTGCAACAGATAAACACTCCGCTTGTTTGTCGGATAATCCTCTTGAAAAGGTTCGTGCTGCCGATAGTGAAATGTTCGCTTATGCGGAAATGGATGCGCACCGCCCGGCTCACGATCGAGCGTACCACTGATCGTGAGTACCGCATCTCGAAACTCTTCGCCACTGAGCCTGCGACGATGCGATCGCCAGAGAAGCACATTTTCTGGATCAGAAGCTTCGTTGGCAGCCACCGACTCTGAACTGCGACGATAGACGCGACTCTGCATCAAGAGTCGGTGCATCTCTTTGACGCTCCAGCCATGCTCTACAAAGTAGCCGGCCAGATAATCGAGTAATTCAGGATGCGTGGGCGATTCTCCACGAAGCCCAAAATCGTTGGTCGACCGCACCAAGCCCCGTCCAAAGTGGTAATGCCAAATACGATTCACCATCACACGCGCCGTGAGCGGATTTTCTGAATTCGCAATCCAGTCCGCCAGTTCGCGACGTCCGCTCTGCGGGTGCCCCTCCGGGAGCGACTGACCACCAAGGATCTGTAGAAAACCGCGGCGCACCTTTTCCCGCTTGATGCCGGGATCGCCCTGCCGCTGCACCTGCGCATCGTGCGGGTTGCCTTCGGAGATCGCATAAGCGATGTCGACTTCGGGAAAGTTGCGGGCAATCTTCGTATACTGTCCCCAGAGTTCTTTGATCTTCGCGTCGAACTGATCGTACTCTTCCATTTTATCGGGGCGTTCCCGAATTGCTTTTCTCCGGTCGCGGAGCGTATTGATCTCTGCAAGCACAGGAGAAAGTTTCTCGCGATGCGGCCCGAGCACCTTGTCGAGTTCTTCGGGTGCGAGCCGGTACACAAAATCGGCGCGTCGCTGTTTATGCTCGGCGCCTGCGTGCGGAAAGATCGAGCTATCAAAAATGCCGTAGAGAGCGTAGTAGTCGCTCGTCGGTACCGGATCGAACTTATGATCGTGGCAGCGGGCACAACCGAGTGAGAGACCAAGAAACGTCTTGCCCATGTTGTCGATCACATCTTCGAGCATGACATGTTTTTTGCTATGCGGACTGACTCCAATCCGGCGGGCAATCGCTAAATAGCCAGTGGCAATCATTTGTTGCCAGCGTTGATCGTCGTCTGCGTAGGGGAGCAGGTCGCCGGCTAATTGCTCGCGGACAAACTGGTCGTACGGCAGGTCGCGGTTAAAACTGTCGATCACATAATTACGATACTGGAATGCTTCGGGAACCGGATAATCGGAGGCATCCCCCGCCGTGTCGGCATAGCGAACCAGGTCGAGCCAATGACGACCCCACCGCTCGCCGTAGGCAGGACTGGCGAGCAACCGTTCGATCAATCGCGCGTAGGCATCGGGCGCGGAGTCGTTGATAAACGCATCGATCTCGGCGGGTGTGGGCGGAAGTCCCGTCAAATCGAATGTCGCTCGACGGATCCATTGAATCCGCGAGGCGGGGCCGCTAGGCACAAGGTGTGCCGCCTCAAGTTCTGCATCAATCAAGCGGTCGACGGTTTTAGCGGCATCTGCCACACCCTCCTGGGCCGTGACCGTTGTGGAAAGAGGCCCAAACGACCAATGTTCTTTCCGCAACTGGCCGATCCGCTCACTCGGTGCCATGCTCTTTAGTGGCGCATCGGCGGGCCACACCGCGCCACGGTCGATCCAATGGACCAGGTGTTCGATCTTTTGTGCTGAAAGGGCCTCGGCCTCGGGCGGCATGGCAAGATCAGTATGTGTGTGCCGGACGGCGGCAATCAGCAGACTCCCCGCACTGTCACCCGGCTTGATAGCCGGTCCCCGCGATCCACCCTGCAACATCGCTTCCCGCGAGTCGAGCCGCAACTCACCTTCCTGCATTTCCGGGCCGTGGCATGTGGCGCAATGCTCAACCAATTGGGGACGAACATGGCGCTCAAAGAATTCGGTCTGTTCATTTGCCAAAACAAGCGACCAGGCCGGAGCGAGAGCCAAAACGGCATAGGCAACCACCGCCGGGACAAATTTCCTGCTCGGCATCAAAACAGCAGCTGTTTTAAATGAAATAGGCATGGCCGGGCCGATGAAAAAGGAGGGTACATCGAAGGCGGGCACCGGGGACAACCCCGGTCGACACCGGACGGGCGAATACGAGTATAACTTTGAGGCGCAAGCCGAGTCAATGTTTATGCAATTTGCAGATCCCAATTCAGCCTGGTTTTTCACCTAGTTTTTCAATTTTCATGCTGGACGGTGCTAAATGACTAGTGCAGAATAAGCAGGCCCCTCCCTCGGAGTAGTTTACGATGTCGCAGGATTATGTACTTATTGCGGGTGCAGGACCGGTGGGACTCACCGCCGCACACAGCATCGCACGACACGGGGTTCCGGTACGAATTATTGATCTCGCCGAGGGTCCCACCACACTCTCCAAGGCGTTGGTGGTTTGGCGTCGTACGATGCAGGTTCTTGATACAACGGTCGGATACGAAACATTCCTTGCCGCAGGTCACGAAGCAAAACGTGTCCGCTTCGTGGTCGCGGGCAAACCACTGGCTACAATCCCACTAGGAAATGATGAGCATCTATTGCCGGCGGGAGTTTTTATTCCACAATCTGAAACAGAAAAGATTCTCATTGCGGCACTCGCCAAGCAGAATGTGCAGGTCGAGTGGGAGACAAAACTTGTGGATCTTGCCGTAGATGCTGATGGGGTGACCTGCCAGCTAGAAACACCAAACGGCCCCGAAGAGGCCCGTTGCAGCTGGTTGATCGGCTGCGAAGGTGCGCACTCCGTCGTCCGTCACCATTTGAAGCTCGATTTTCCTGGCGACTCGATCGATCACCGATGGATACTCGGCGATGTTGAGGTCGATGCCGATACCAATCCGCACGAGACGATCATCGAGAACGGTAAGAGTGGGATCGTGGCCCTGTTTCCCGTAGGCGTGTCGCGGTGGCGAATTATTGCCAATGGCGGGCCGGCCGATCCACAGCAACCGCGCCATGATCCGAGCGAGGAAGAATTGCAGGCAATACTCAATGATCGGACCAGTGGTGGCTGGCAAATCACCGAGTCGTATTGGCGGGGCGAGTTCCGTATCAACGAGCGCCAGGTTGAAAACTACGTCCATGGCCGCGCACTGCTCGCAGGGGACGCGGCCCACGTACACAGTCCGGCAGGCGGCCAGGGGATGAATACCGGCATCCAGGATGCAGCCAACCTTGCCTGGAAAGTCGCGCTCGCTTGGCGAGGCGCTGCAGATGCATCGCTGATCGAAAGTTATCAGCAAGAACGTCACCCGATAGGTCGCGATGTACTCCGAGCGACCGGACGGATGCTGCGGGCAGCGATGATCTCCAACCCGATCGCCCGCCACCTACGGGATATCGCGTTACATATCGGCATCTCCTTACCCGCAGTCCGCCATAATTTAACCGAATTTCTCACTGAAGAAACCGTCACCTTGCGCGGCAGCCGCCTCTGTGGACCAGGTATCAAGAAGGCGGCCGTCCAGCCTGGCGATGCCTTTCCGGACTTGGCAATTAACGTCTCGGGCAAGCGGGTGCCAGCCACGGAACTTTTGCGAGGCCACGAAGCGACCTGCATTGCCCTGGGTGCAGTAGATCTCTCCGTATTGCCGGACCGCTTCGGATCCTCAGACAACGGTTTTCCGCTCGCGGTTGTCCCGATTGGCCCAGGAACCGAGATCGCAGATATTGATGACCTGGCAGAAGCTCTGGGCCTCGAGGAGCAGGGCGTGGTACTCGTGCGGCCAGATAGTGTGGTGGCCGCGGTGGGAACGACTGCCGATGTCGTGACAAACTATTTGTCCAATTTGGGAGATGCCTGAATCGGCACGGCAAACTGCATTTATTTAGGGAATTGCACCTGCAGTTCCCCGTGGCGTATCTCGTAGAGGGATAATTCTTTCTTCCTCGCCTGCCACTGCGTGAAATTGTATTTGAGATCTTCCTCCAGATCTTTATCTTCTTTATTCAGTTCTTCATAACGTTTTTCAATGATCTTTCCATGTGTTCGGATCCGGCTGAGGCTTTGCTTGATGGAATCCCGTTGTTTGATCATCTCGGACCAGAGTTGGTCTGTGGCATCCGCCTTTACTTTGGGGCCATTGAGTTTCTTGTTCAATTCGTTGAGTTGCACCTGTCCCCTCCGCATCAGGTCGAGTGCGTTTTGGCCTTGGAGATAGACCGCTTTTGTCGACATCCGGATTCTTTTGCGTTTGGCTACAATCATCTCTCGCTCACTCTCAAGTTTACTAATCTCCGTACCCAACTGTTTGAAAAGTGTTTCCAAGTGGACAATCTCTTGCGCAATCCTCGCGGTCTGACGACCACGTGCCCCAGTGGCGACTTTGCGCTGTAGTGTCGTCGCCGCTTCTCTCTCTTCCCGCTGTTTACGGTATTCTTCAGCTTGCTTCCGCTCATAAGCAACAAAGAGCGGATCGTCTCCGGATGCGGGCAACGCGGCTAGGGGCTGAACTTCTCCTCCGGCCTCGGCGAGCAGTTCGAGCAGTGAGGTAGCGGAAACAGCAAAATTGAGATTCTGTGCATCGGTTTGCATCCACGTGTTTACACCAATGACCTGACCGCGAGAATTCACCAGTGGCCCTCCGCTATTTCCCGGTGAGATGGGGCTCGATGTTTGAATCCATGTAATATCATCGCTAAATTTGAGCGCGTCACTGACCCGCACTGCGCCGTCTCGCTGTCCCATTGCAATCTTGCGGATTTCCTCTCCCGTGCGAATGGCACTGACGATACCATCGGTAATCGATCCGAGATATCCACGTGGTGAACCGAGTGCGTAGACTGTTTCACCTTTGTTCGGTAGCAGCTTGGTGATCGGCAATGGCTTGAAATCACCTCGCGTCGAGCTGATCCGCAACAACACCAGGTCCTTCTCCGGGGCAACGGCAACAAACCCGGAAACATGATATATCGATCCGTCGACGAATTGCAGTTGTGCCGCACCTGAATCCTGAACCACATGAAGATTGGTAACCACAGTCCCTTTTTGGTCGACAATAAATCCGCTCCCGGTGCGCCCGGCTGCCTCGATCGCGACAACGGAACGATCCAGTTGTTGTATGGGATCCTCAGCACTGGAACCCAGATTGGCGACCAATGGTTCCGTGACAAAACGTTCTGCCGGCTTCACAGATTCTCTGGTCGGCCCGCGTTCGGTAGATTCCGGAACACTTCTGACTTGCTTCGATGCGTCCGTTTTATCAGAAACAGTTTCCGGCCGGCTTTCGAGCCTCGCAATGAAGAGGACGACCAAGATCAACAGGGACGTGCCGATTGCAACGAGCAGCGGGTGCGTTCGCCTTTCAGATTGGTACCGCTGAGTGTGCATTCTTCGCCCCCGGGTCTGGTTCGACCGCTGGCGGCTTTGGTGAATCACGTTTTCAGGAGTCTCGTTCGGAGGCGGGGTCGTGTTTTGCAGCGCCTGCTCCAGGGGCACCAGAGAGTCCGATGGGATCAGTAACGACTTGACCTGACTGGATTGGATCCATTCGGTTTCATTCTCCTGCCGGACCAGGGCGGAAGGTGGGATCGCTCCGGTACGGAGCAGTTCCAAAAGCTGCGCAGGGGCAACCGGACCCCACTGCTGCTTCTCAACCTGGTAGTACCAGCCCATTGCGCGTTCCCTGGTGGTATGGAAGTCCCAGCTCCCCGTAGATCGATTCTCCAAGTGTCAACTTGTCATTCTAACCAGCCCCTGCCTGAAGGGCCAAGAGAATGCGCGCCCTTTTGCTCCTGATTTCCTCTGAAGGAGCGATTTTACGGGTCGAACCGATTTTCTGGATCACTTTGCAGGACGCTACAAAGCGGCCTGGCAGACTGGCCCGGACGGTAGCAGGAGTGCGGACCGAAGACGTGGATGGTTTGAGCTTGGCCCTTTTCTCCCGAATGATTCTTCAATGGCTCCAGTGCGTGCCGCTCATCTACGCAACGATACCGAATCGGGTTCCCTATTTTGAGTGTTGGGCCTCTCTGAGCCCTGCCCCCCGCTACAGCCTGAAAGAGCAGAAAAACTCGACTCCCTCTGTTACCGTATTCCGCAATTGTTAAAAAAAGAGGATGTGGCAGGCTACCTGGTCCGATTGCCTGTCAGATACAATGCCGACACCTATTTGTCGACCTATTGCGTTGTGGATTCACTCTCGAAATGGGAGTACAGAAGATGGACAGCGACAAACTTAATCCCCCAACGGAGCGCAAAGCGTACATCGGCACCGCGATGTTCCTAAGCGCCCTCTGCACACTCGCATTGATGGTGTTGTGCGGAGCACCTTTACTCTCCTTTTCATTAAAGGATCTTTTTACAGATTTGCCCTGGACCGGGCTTTGGGTGATCGTCACATTAGTTGTCCGCTGGTTGATTCAACGGTCTACACGGATGCAGTCTTTTATCGATTACTGCAGCAATCTGTCCTATGGCCGGTTTCTTTCGGAGGAGACGGAACGGGGTATCGACCGTTTTTTATCGATGCTGTTCCGGGGGATCATCGTGGCTGTTTTCCTCGCGATTCTGGTTACTGTCATCTACCTTGCATTTTTTGATTAAGACCAATCCATAGAACGAAATACACGATTCATCCGTCATTGAAATCCCGAGAACGCCAGTGGCGTCTATATCGACTCACTGCCCTTGCAGAACAGTGGGGTGAAAGACTGTGGCTAACTTTCGGTGGAAGGGCGGACGCAAAAGAGGACCCTCGTGTGCTGGACGGCAGCGAGGTTTTCAAGTCATATTCTGTGGTATTGTCGTATACGTAGCTTCCGAGTCCCTCCGGAAACGCCTGAGGATTGATGGCGCGTGATCACAAGGCCGCTCTTCATCGTACTGGTTATCCCCACCTTCGCGTTTGCGGGCGAGCCGTGGCCGCGTCATACGATTGACAACAGGTCGCGTGGTGCCGATGGTGCGCGCCTCTCGGACGTGAATGACGATGGCTTGCCTGATCTCGTAACTCCCTGGGAGGAAGGCGGGATCATTCGGGTGTATCTGCATCCCGGCATTCAATCGGCGGAGCAACCTTGGCCAAGGGTGACCGTTGGAAAAGTAGCCTCTCCGGAAGATGCCGTATTCGTGGATCTCGATGCCGATGGCGCGATCGATGTGGTGAGTAGCTGCGAAGGCGGGCTGAAAACGATGTTTGTACACTGGGCACCCAAGCAGCCGCACGATTACCTTAAAGCAGAAAAATGGCGGACACAACCGTTTCCAGCCACCGAGGGCAAACAGGCCTGGATGTTTGCACTTCCCAAAGATATGGATGGGAAGCACGGGGTCGATCTTGTCGTCTCTTCAAAAGGGGTCGGTGCAAGTGTCGGTTGGCTCGAAGCGCCAAAGGATGCTCGTGATTTGGATCAATGGAACTATCACCGTTTGGCAGATGCCGGTTGGATCATGTCCTTGATCGAAGCGGACGTGAACGGAGACTCGTTTGCCGACATTCTCTTGAGTGATCGTCGGGGGGCTACTCGTGGGATCAAGTGGTTGCAGCATCCGGGCGATTCACTGATGGAAGCCGGTACCCGCTGGCCTCTCCACTCCATCGGTGGCCAGGACCATGAAGTGATGTTCATCGATTACGCCGATCTGCATGGCGACGGCAGCAACGACATCGTAGCGGCGACACATCAAGGTGAGATTCTCATCCTCGAGCAGCATGAAGACCGATCGTGGCAGCCAACCACGATTCCGGCGCCATTTCAATCGCGCAATGGCAAGTCGGTACGTGTGGGGGATATGGATTTGGATGGAGTGATGGACTTGGTCCACAGCACCGAGCCCAATCCTCTTCCGCGAGGGCCTGGAATCACGTGGCTGGCGCGTGCGTCCAAGGAGGACATCGAACCTGTTGTCCACCCGATCAGCAATCGCGAAGGGACTAAATTCGACCTGCTTCAGTTGGTCGACATCGACCGGGACGGCGACCTGGACGTGATCACCTGTGAGGAGCGCGACAATCTGGGTTTGATTTGGTATGAAAACCCGGCGCGCTAGCGGCCATTGGATCAACGCGTTTATTGCGCCACCAAAACGCCAGTGGGTTGCGTAAATCCTTACGCTTCAAGTGAGTGCCGAAGAGAGGACTCGAACCTCCACGGGCTAATGCCCACTAGGTCCTGAATCTAATTTTACCCTCGCTCGATAGCGCAATACCCTTTAATCACAGTCTTTCTTGAAATCACCCTACACAAAAAAGACCGAATCCACAGCCCAAATTGTGTACAGATTGTGTACGGAAAGCAAGAGCACCACAAACAACAGGCAGACGTTGTTTGAAAGTTGGCGCGGATGATGTCGCTCTCAGCTTTGAACCCGCCCCCCACCCCCCATCGCGATGCACGCTATGTATATCCTTCGGGGTGAATAAGCAATTTTAAGATGTGAAGATGGGTGGCT
>Ga0315338_1003559_pt1 | contig 13428 bp, 14 predicted proteins | sample ASW8metaG_FD_204518 | JGI IMG/M metagenome (GOLD analysis project Ga0315338, IMG submission 204518) | Ammonia-oxidizing marine archaeal communities from Monterey Bay, California, United States - ASW #8 | ecosystem: Environmental > Aquatic > Marine > Coastal | place: USA: California | collected... | reverse complement strand
AGACATTCTCACCCAGACACACAGATAAAGGGTTGGCTTATTTAACCCAAACGACACTCTCAGTGGACGAAACAAAGGACATTGTAGATATTTTAAAACGACGCTTTCCTTCCATTGAGAGCCCGAAAAAAGAAGATATCTGCTACGCAACAACCAACCGACAGGCAGCCGTTAAAGCCCTTGCGGAAAAATGCGATGGATTGCTGGTCATTGGCGCGCCCAATTCCTCCAACTCCATGCGGTTGGTGGAAGTCGGGCAGAAATCTGGATGTGAGAAAGTTGCCCTGGTTCAGCGCGCGACGGACATTCCGTGGGAGCTGTTAGAAGGCGCTCATAATATTGGTATTACGGCTGGCGCATCCGCCCCGGAAACACTGGTTGAGGAGGTCGTTGACGCCTTTTCCTCTCGCTTTGACGTTGAGGTGGAGGAAATCGTCACCAATCAGGAGCAGGTCGTGTTCAAGATGCCCCGCGTTCTGGAGGCGGAAAGCTGAGGCATGGCGGTCTATACTGAAATTTCCGATGACGAACTGGATGATTTTCTGGGTCAGTATGATATTGGCCAGGCGTTATCGTGTAAGGGTATTGCAGAAGGTGTCGAAAACTCGAATTATCTACTGCATACAGATACAGGTTTTTATATTCTCACCCTGTATGAAAAACGGGTCCATAAAGATGACCTGCCATTTTTCCTAGGGCTGATGGATCATCTCGCCTCCGGTGGATTTATTTCCCCCACTCCTATTGCGGCAAAAGAAGGAGATAGCCTGAAAGAAGTCGCGGGTCGTCCCGCTGCCATCATTGAATTCCTGGACGGTCGGTCTATACGTCGCCCAACACCGCGGCATTGTTCATTGCTGGGAGAGACATTGGCGCAGCTTCATACCGTGGGAAGCAGTTTCAAGCTCTCACGGCCCAACACGCTTTCAATCAATAGCTGGCGTCCCTTGTTTGAAAGCTGCCAAGCGAGCGAAACGGGATCAATGCCGTCCCAAATATTTTCTGAGATAAGTGAAGAGCTTGCCTATTTGGAGAAACACTGGCCGAGTGATCTTCCGAGTGGAGTCATCCACGCTGATTTGTTCCCGGACAACATCTTTTTCCTGAATGATCAGGTCAGTGGCGTTATTGACTACTATTTCGCTTGCAATGATTTCTTTGCCTATGACCTTGCGATTTGCCTAAACGCCTGGTGCTTTGAGACGGACGGCAGCTTCAATATCACCAAAGCCCGCACACTTCTCAACGGATATCGGGCCGTCCGACCTTTCTCTGAGGAGGAAATGCAATATTTGCCCCTCCTCTGCCGGGGGGCATCCCTCCGCTTCCTGCTGACCCGCCTTTATGACTGGCTCAATCAAATCGAAGGGGCATTGGTCAAGCCAAAAGATCCTATTGAATATTTGAAGAAACTGCAGTTTCACCAGGCTGTGCAAACTGCTACGGCCTACGGATTAGATTGATTACCTAGTCAAAAAGCGAATCAATCTCATCCTGGGAAATTTCCTGGCCTTCAACGCGAGGACCGTTGAGTTCGATATCGTCGTCGAGCTGGACGTCCTGAGCAATAATCTCAACCGCTTCCAGTTCCGCTTCTCCGCCCACGATTTCAATCATCTTGGCGATCCGCTCATCAACAAAATTCAGGGTTCCAACTACTTTTGAAATTCGCTGCCCGGTAATATCCTGAAAATTGCAGGCTTCGTATATCTGCATCACTGCTGTGCTGATAGCCTCAGTAATTTCATTTTCTGCGGGCGTGCTGGCATTGAGCTCCAGACTTTCATTCTGGTTTTCGATGATTTCGACAGCTTCCAGAATTGAATTGGTCGCAGTTTCCGTGTCGCCAACGACGGCACCCAGCTGATCTGACATGGCATCAATTTTTTGTCCTGACGCCGAAGATTGCAGGGACGCGATCTCGCGGCGGGTATCCAGAATAACCTCGGAAAGCTGCTCCAGTTCATGCTTCAACTGCGCAAATTCGACGATATCCATAGAGCCCTCTTGGACAGCTTCCTGCACAACTGGAGCTTCGCCAAGTTCCAAATCGACCCGCAATGCCTTAATGGATTCCAGTATTTCCTGAAACTGGCCCTGATTGGAGCCCTCTTCCACGGCTGTCCGAGTGACGCCATCATAGGAGGAAAATTGCTTAATTTCTGCTGAAAACATTTTTTTACTCATTCTACTATTCCAAATCCGGATTCCTGCATTCCAAGACTTATTCGATTAATCTTGTGCCCACAGAATTCATGAAAGGAGCTAATTTTTTGTTAAAAATACTAAATTTTCTAAATTTGCCGGGCACCTTCAATCATGCTATTAGCCGCACGATGGGATATAGAACCCCACCGATATCCAAAATTAACCATCTGTACTTAAAGGATTTATCGTGGCGAAAGAAATTGTGGTGATTTATACGGACGGCGCATGCTCCGGAAATCCAGGCCCGGGCGGATGGGGCGCTTTGCTCTCTGCCCAAGGGAAAAAGAAAGAGCTTTGCGGCGGTGAAACCGAGACCACTAACAATCGCATGGAACTGACCGCCGCCATCATGGCCCTTAATTCCCTGAAAGGACCTTCACCGGTGGAGCTGCACACAGACAGTACTTATGTCAAAGATGGCATCACAAAATGGATGGCAAACTGGAAAAGAAATGGTTGGAAGACAGCCGCGAAAAAGCCGGTCAAAAACAAGGATCTTTGGCTGGATCTGGAGGACGCCCTTTCCCGTCATCAGGTGAGCTGGAAATGGGTCAAGGGTCATTCAGGCAATCCTGGCAATGAGAAAGCCGATGAGCTGGCCAATACCGGAATGGCTAAATTCAAGGGCTAGAGAAAGGGTCTAATTTGCCGCCGTTTCACGAACCCGTTTTTGAACCATATCTAAATCAGCCGGCGTGAGCTGACTGATGATGATTTCTTTACGAGTAATGGCCCATTCCCGTCCCTGCAATGCAGCAAGGCTATACCAAAAAGCGGCTTCGCGCATATCCGCATCCACCACATCGCCGTTTTCATAAAACTCGCCGACATTCAGCTGCGCCGTCGCATCGCCTTTTTGAGCGGCGATATAATATAAATCAAAGGCCGAACGGATATTTTGCCGAACGCCTTCTCCGCGATGCAGAAAGCTTGCATAAGCGATCTGGCAGCGTAATTCACCCTGATCGGAACAGCGTTTGAAATGTCTCGCGGCACCAATGGAATCGCCACTATCAAGAATGCGGACTCCGGCCTGAAAATCGCTTTCTTCCGCGACGGTCATCGTCGCAGAAGCCATAAACAAGGCACTCACCATCAAGATTAATTTCATACCTGCTCCTTTTCAAGGGGAGGAATCCTCCTCCCCTTATTGAGTTGGCTTAAAGCTGACCAAGCAACGTTTCCGCGTCAGAAACTTCAAAGCCACCTGTTTCTTCCAGATTAAGCTGTGTCACTACACCATCGTCCACAAGCATGGAATAACGACGGGAGCGAATACCAAGACCAGCACCAGACGCATCAAATTCCACATTCATGGCTTTCGTAAAGGCCGCGTCTGGATCTGCAATCATTTTAACACTGCCTGCATTGTGATCTTTGCCCCAGGCACCCATCACGAACGGATCATTCACGGAAAGACAGACAATATCGTCCACACCCTTAGCCGACAGATTACTGGTGTTATCTACAAAGCCTGGCAGATGCTTGGCTGAACATGTCGGTGTATAGGCGCCCGGCACAGCAAATAAAGCTACTTTCTTGCCGCCGAACAAGTCAGAAACAGAAACTTTAGACGGGCCGCTATCCGTCATTGCCATCAGATCTACATTCGGAAGTTTGTCACCTACTTTGATTGTCATCTCATTTTCCTATACTTGATTACTTGTTGAACAGAATTTCTCCACTCATAACATAATGATGCAGGCGAAAATAAAAAGTATTCTCTCTTCCAGGCACCCTTTTTCATTCTCCTATGACCAACGGGCCCTCGGCGGCGGTCGTTTCATCAAAGACCGTTACCACAATATTCTGCCCCTTCAGAGTATCCGTTTTACCTGGCAAATCCGCCGTCACCTCGAAAACAGCCGTCTTGCCATCCTCAGAAATTTTTCTGGAGGACACTGAAAAAAAGGCCCCTTCATCCCCTTCAACGATAATATCAGGGGTGGAAAATTGCTGGTTGGTCTGCGCCGTCACAGAAAAGTGGATATCATCCAGTATTGCCGCGGCAACCAAAGAGATATCCGTCGCAGCGCTTCCAATCTCCTTCGGTACCATTTTGGCAAATTCTTCTATCAATTCAGCCTGTGAGGATTTCACTGCTGACACATTATTAAGCGACAAAGCCAGTTCATGTTGATAAGGAATGCAGACTTGCTCACAAATACCAAAAAACAGTTTTAACTTCAGGTCAAGCGGCTCGCCAGACTCCTTGAGAGTTACCGTAATCGGATAAACGACCTCATCATGATATCCCCATGTGGACAAGCCGAAAACATCGAACTGCTCGGGCACCGGCCAGTGTACTTCGCTTTGCTTGAAATTGACGGATCCGGTCCAGTCGAATTGTGGCGGAATGCCGGCATCTCCCGGCGTCCGCCAGTAGATCTTCCACCCCGGTTCCAACTGCACCTGCAACCCGATCCGCACCGCGCCCAGGTCTTTCAAACCGTCATATTCTGAAATAAGCCGTATACGCGACTGCTCCGTTTCTACCCATGGGGACGCCGCCTCAGCGGCAAATGAAGAGGGCGAAAAACCTAGTATTCCGGTGATCAGCGCGGTAACAATAGCCCTGCAGGATAATTTCATTGATGAGCAGCCTTAAAACTTACAAAGAAAATTTCTCTCCTTATATAAAGCTATATTAACGGTTTGCGTGTCACAATCTCATCAACAATAGTTCAAGTGCTAGGAAATGATCGGGAAAAGGCCCATATCTATATTATGAGCAATGAGACCATAGATGGCGAATATCTGGACGGAAAGCTGCTGGTTGCCATGCCAACCATGTCCGATCCACGTTTTGAGAGAGCAGTGATCCTGCTCTGCGCCCATTCCGAGGCCGGCGCTATGGGTATCCTCCTCAACAAGACGCTGGACGCCCTCAGTTTCGACGAACTACTCGAACAACTGGATATTCCCAGTACCGTGGGCGCAGGTCCTATCAAGGTTCATTTTGGCGGCCCAGTGGATACAGAACGTGGCTTCGTCGTCCACACGACCGATTTACTGCACGAAACAACATTGGTCATTGGCAAAGATATGGCGCTAACGGCAACTATTGATATGCTCAAAACCATCGCCGACGGCAGCGGTCCGGACAATAGCTTTCTGGCTCTTGGCTACTCCGGATGGGGTCCTGGGCAGTTGGAGGAAGAAATTCAGCAAAATGGATGGTTGGTGGTGAAGCCCGATAAAGACATCGTCTTCGGGCCCGAACTCGACGATAAATGGCAAGTGGCCGTGAACAAGCTCGGCGTTGATCCGGCGTTACTATCCGGTGAAATTGGGCATGCCTGAATTTTGCTAAACTATTCTGACGCCGTTACAGCAAGGGATCATTTCGTAAGATCGCATAGAGCAGATGATCATGCCAGACACTATTGATACAAAGATATTCACGTGCCAGTCCTTCGCGACTAAAGCCAATTTTTTCCAACAGTTTTGAACTTGAAATATTTGACGGCAAGCAGGCCGCCTCGACCCGCCTTAGACCAAATTCGCCAAACAATACCGGCAGCATGCCCAACAATGCTTCATACATATAGCCTTTGCGCGCAAATTTCTCCCCTGTCCAATATCCCAATGTTCCCGTCTGTGCGACCCCGCGGCGGATATTGCTGAGGGTAATGCCACCGACGAGTTGGTCACTCTCCTGCAGAAACAGAAAAAATGCCTGGCCCTCATCTTCCCTGACATCGCGGGTATAGCGTCTCAACCGCGCCTTATAATTGGCCTTGGAAAGGGAATCTGCCGTCCAAACCGGCTCCCAGGGGGCAAGAAACCGCTCACTTTCAGCACGCAACGTCGCCCATTGGGACCAGTCGCCGAGTCGCGGCGGCCGCAAATAAAGCCGCTCCGTCTCCACCCTCGGCCCTGTCCCTAAGCTCGATAGTCTTTCCAGCAAAGAAGTATAACCTCACCTTAATATTGTTCGATGCAACGCCATAGCGTACCAACAGTCTGCAAAACTACAATTGTTTCGTTAAGGAAAATGTGTGATTCGATAGGAAACTATCAAATCACCAGCTTATTAACCATAATCTGGTCTAAATTAACCATAATCTATTGATTTTATTAGAACAAATTAGGAAAAATTTTAGCTAAATATTTATTTAAATTTGCTAAATCCCCGCTTTTCTGCTGAAAATTAGCATTTTCCCATATTAACCAAACACCTGAAAAATCTTGAACTAGTGTCAAAATTTTGCACGATGGTCGCTGTTTTAACGGTTTAGAGCTAATTTTATGAAGAATGCACCCCTTTTATTTCCGGTGCTAATTTCTGATCGAGAGGGTTTTATGTTTAAACGTATTCTGACGACTGCGGCAATTACGACTACGGTCGTTTTTCTATCTGTTAGTGCGTCGTCTGCGGCTGTTTTTGATTTTCAAAGAATGGCGGATGATAATACCTATACGCCGTATCACGGTGAAAAAGGATTTAGCACGCTGGGTGTGACCATCGGTGGTATCAATCTTAAAGCCACGGGTAGTGCAACAAACGACGATGATAATCAGCAATACGCCTATCTTGACAAGGGGCGGGCTGGTTTGGGTGTCTGTAAAGACCTAACAGGGGGCCTCCAATGTGCTCCCAGCAGTGATGACAATGTGACGTACGGAGAAACTTTATCTCTCGTTTTTGATACCAAGGTAGTTATAGACTCCATCACATTCCGCGATTCTGGCCACAATATTTGGGAAGCAAATGACAATGGTTTCTTCAGTTTGCAGATAGACGATAATGGGTTTAACGCTACACCGTTCGCCCCTTTCCCGGCAATGCTGATGGGTACGGAATTTGACTTCAAGTATCTCTTAGCAAAAGGCTCAGACTGGCAGTTCTATATTGATTCTATCACAGTCTCTGCGGTTCCACTTCCTCCCGCCCTGCTTCTCTTTGGTGCGGCTCTTGGTGGAATCGGATTTTTAGGGCGCCGCCGAAAAGAAAAAGCAGCCTCTATTGCCTAACAGACTTTAGGAAGAACCATTTGGTCTCCTAAACTGAAAGATACGAAAACAAAAACCGGCAGGCTCCAAAAAGCCTGCCGGTTTTTTTTAAGAGCAAAACCTGAGAATACGAGGCATCACATATACTTTGACGAGATAACGTCGAAACTTTCCAGATTTTGGATCGGCCCCAGCGCGGCGACAGTGGGTGTGACATGGGTAAATAACTGACCCGCAAGCCGCTGCACATCATTCACAGTCACGGCTTCGATCTTGTTCTCCGTTTCCGTAGCAGAGATAACACGGCCATATATCAGCATTTGCCGGGCGTGGGCTTCGGAGCGCGAGGCCGGGCTTTCCTGGCCCATCAAAATTGCGGCCTTGTGTTGAGCCTTGGCACGGTCAACTTCGGCATCGCCAATATCTGTCGTGGCGCGTAACAGCTCATCCGTTAAAACCGAACTCAATTCAGATATCTGGTCCTCCCCTGTCCCTGCATATACGGAAAAGACACCGGTATCAGCGAAGGACGAGGCGAAAGTGAAGACGGAATAGCAGAGGCCACGGCGTTCCCGTAATTCCTGGAACAATCGCGATGACATGCCCCCTCCGAGAAGCCCTGACAAAATCTGTGCTGAATAAAAATCAGCATCGTCATACGCAACACCCGGAACGGACATTGCGTAATGAATTTGTTCCAGATCGCGATGTTCACGATATTCGCCGCCACGATACTCCGCCTGCTCCATACCCGTAAAGCCCTCATCGCTGAGGTCGGAGAAGGCATCTTCGGCGAGCGCCACCAGTTGGTCATGATCTATGCCGCCAGAGGCGCTCAGGACCATTTTAGACGCGAGGTAACGGCTTTTCATGTATCCCGCAATGGTACTGCGATCAAATCCCCGCACGCCCTCTGCCGTGCCCAGAATAGATCGGCCAATGGGTTGGTCAGGAAAGGCGGTCTCCTGAAGATGGTCAAAAATAATGTCGTCAGGGGTGTCAAATGTCTGGCCGATTTCCTGAACAATGACTTCCTTTTCCCGCGCCAGCTCTTCAGGTTCAAAGCTGGAATGCTGCAAAATATCTCCAAGGATATCGACGGCCAGCGGCACATCATTCTTAAGGACACGGGCGAAATACGCCGTCTGATCTCGGCTGGTATAAGCGTTCAGATGCCCGCCGACGGCCTCAATGCTCTCGGCGATATCAAGGGCGGTACGTCTTTGTGTTCCCTTGAAAGCCATATGCTCCAACACATGGGAAATACCATTCTCGGCGGCTGTTTCATGGCGCGCACCGGTATCAACCCAGATACCGACGGCGGCCGTTTCCAGATTGGGCATGGGATCAGAGATCACACGCAGGCCATTGGCCAATGTTGAGACTTTCAGCTCCATCTTATTTCTTTCGTTTTAGACCGCGCTTAAAATGCGGGCCCGCTCCTTGATAAAGGATTTTATCGTGTCGAGATCATTGGGAAGCGTCGTCATTCTTTCTTCCCGATCAAATAAATCTGCCATGTGTTTGGGAAGCGCCGGATGCTCACCTGTTGCCTGTTTTACCGCATCCGGGAATTTCGCAGGGTGCGCCGTGGCCAAGGTGACAAGCGGTGCATTGCTGTCATCGCGGCAGTCGCCGCCAACTTTCAGACCCACCGCCGTATGCGGATCGACGAGGATGGCGCTTTCACTCAAGGTCTTTTGAATGGTTTTAAGAGTGTCCGCTTCATCGCTACGACCAGCTGAGAATATCCCTTCGTTCAACAAAGACATATTAACAGCAAAGCCGTCTTCGCTATCAAGCCGTCCCATCAAATCTGCCACAGCTTCGCCATCGCGCCCATGTAGGTCAAACAGGAATCGTTCAAAATTGCTCGAAACCTGAATATCCATGCTCGGGCTGATGGTTGGGTCAACGCTGGATTTACGATAGTCACCGGAGTTGAAAAACCGCGACAGAATATCATTGCGGTTGGTGGCGACAATCAGCTGATCAATGGGCAATCCCATTTTGCTCGCCGTATAGCCCGCATAAACATCGCCGAAATTCCCGCTGGGGACTGAAAATGAGATGGGGCGATCCGGCGCGCCAAGGCTCACCCCGACCGTGAAATAATAAACGATCTGCGCCATCACCCGCGCCCAGTTGATGGAATTCACCGCAGAAACCGACAGCTCATCGCGGAAATCATGATCATTGAACATGGCCTTGACCATGGCCTGGCAATCATCAAAATCGCCCTCAACGGCGATGTTATGAACATTGGCATCAAGTACAGTGGTCATCTGGCGGCGCTGCACCTCAGAGACTCTTCCCGCAGGATGCAGGATAAAAATATCAACGGCATCACGTCCACGGCAGGCTTCAATGGCTGCCGAACCTGTATCCCCGGAGGTAGCGCCAATGATAGTGGCGCGGCGTTTCTGACGGCCGAGCAGATGATCATAAAGCAATCCCAGCACTTGCAGGGCGACATCCTTAAAGGCCAATGTCGGCCCATGGTATAGTTCCATAAGAAATTCGTTGCTGTCAAGCTGGCTTATTGGCACCACAGCTTTATTCGCGAAGCTGGCATAGGCCTTTTCGGTCATGGCTCTAAAATCAACGTCAGAAATGCTGTCGCCCAGGAATGGCTGCAGCAAGAACGCCGCGGCTTCCGCGTAGCTCATGCCCGCAAGAGAGCGAATATCGTCTTTCGAAAATTGTGGCCAGGTCTCTGGCACATAGAGCCCGCCGTCCCGCGCCAATCCCGTCAGAACAACCTCTTCAAAATTCAAAACCGGCGCTTTGCCGCGCGTGCTGATATACCGCACAAACTTTCTCCAAAAAATCGCTTATTAAGGCGGAAGAGACTAACCATATGCCACAATACTTATCAAGTAGGGACTTAACTTGTCGTGAGAATATACAGATTTTTACGGTAAATATCGCGCCTGCAGATGCGCCTTGAAAGCTTGGGTACCTAACGGAGTCCCGGTTGCACCGATCATGATCTCCTCCGTCGACTGCGAAGAGCCCAACCCATGCACATTCGTTCGGAGCCAAGAGAGCAAGTCGCCAAACTTTCCGCCTTCGATATCTTGCGTTAGTCCCCCGATCTGATCGTGAGCCGCACGATAAATTTGTGCTGCACTCAACGCCCCCAATGTATAGGTGGGGAAATAGCCGATAGCACCGCTCGGCCAATGGATATCCTGAAGGCAACCGACAGCATCATCCGGCGGGGTAATGCCAAGCAGGTCCTGCATTCCAGCATTCCAGGCGTCCGGCAAGTCCGCGACCGGCAGATCCCCCGACAGCAAGGCTTTTTCGAGCCGGTAGCGGAGCATTACATGTAATGGATAGGTTACCTCATCGGCATCAACCCGGATCAGGCCCGGCTCAACTTTCAAATAAAGCCGGTTGATATTCTCCATCTCCCAGGCTGGCCCTCGGCCGCTAAAAGCCTCGCGGATTTTCGGTACCGCATAGGATAAAAACTCTGGTCCGCGCGACAACTGCATCTCCACGAGCAATGACTGGCTTTCATGCAGGGCCATGCCACGGGAATGCCCCACTGGTTGCGTCCGCCATTCGGACGGCAAGCCCTGCTCATACAACGCATGCCCGGTTTCATGAAGAGTACCCATCAGGCTCTGGGTAAAATCATCTTCCTCGTAACGTGTCGTCAGGCGCACATCATCCGGGGTACCGCCTGTGAAAGGATGATGGCTGGTATCCAGACGGCCATGATTAAAGTCAAAGCCAAGAGCCGTCATGAATTCCTGACCGAGATTTTTCTGATTCTCAAGAGCGAATGGTCCGTCCGGCATTAAAATTTCCGGCTTTGACGCTTGGTGTTCCAGCACTTGCCCAAGGAATTCCGGCAGGAAATCTTCCAATTCCGCAAAAAGTATATCAATATCGGCTGAGGAACATCCAGGCTCATATTCATTCAGCAGCGCATCATAAGGCGCCAGGCCGAACGCCTCAGCCCCCGCTGCGGCGACAGTCTGCGTCAATCTGACCACTTCGCCCAGATGTGGCACCAGACTGGCAAAATCATTGTTTGCACGCGATTGCCGCCATTGCATTTCGGACGCCGAAGTGGCGCGCGAATAGGCCTCCACAAGATCTGCATCAACGGCGGTGGCATGGCGCCAGCTGATGCGCATCTCACGCAAGTTTGCCTGCTGCCAGGTATTTAGGGTATCCACATCTTCTTCAGCAGCAGACAAAAGATCAGCGACAATTGGCTGCGTCTGCAGGTCATGGGAAAGTACGCCAAGGGTAGCTGACTGTTCAGCTCGCGCAGAACTTCCACCGTCCGGCATCATTGCGGCGCTATCCCAGTCCAACATAGCGGAGGCACCTGCAATGGCGGAAAGCTTCGAGAAATGTAACTCAAGCTGCTGATAGGCCGCTTTGGTCATGGTGTCACGCATCTCCATTACGACCACGCTTGAAGCCATAGACTAGATAGATAACGAGCATTGCAATGGCGAGGCCTGCCCAGGTGAACGCATACTGAAAATGATTGTTGGGCAAGGTGACGCGGGTTTGTCCGCCTATGGGGAAGCCGCCGGGCACATCCATGGCCTCAACCTCGACAAAAACCGGGGCAACCTGCAAACTCAGGTGAGAAGCCATTTCAGGCAACTCACCATAAAGCCAGACATTGGTTTCTGCATTACTCGCAGGCATAAACGACCACCCCTTACCCCAAGGTTTGCGTACGATTCCGTTCAAAGTAACCTCGCCAGCAATTTGCCCTTCTGCACGTTTTTCTGCGTCTTTGCGGGTATCGGGCACCCATCCGCGATTAACCAGTATGATATCGCCCTCAACACTGCGGCGGAAGGGCGTGATAATCTGGAACCCCTTGCGGCCCTTGTCGGCATGAGAGAACAGATGAATTTCCTGTTCATGATTGAACTCGCCGGTCAGGCTGACCCGCCGATACTGCCAGTCTTCGGGGGCCAGATCGCCTTTTGGCAAGATCGCTGGCTCTGCTGCCAGTTGTGTATTGATTTGATCCGTCAGATCAACTTTCCAGCTATAACGATTGATCTGCCATACACTGAGCACGAGCAGGATAACAACCACCGGCACAGTGATGATGGTCGGCAACAATCCGGGAGAGAAATTTTTCATGATCAATAACGTTTTACTTCCGACGTGGCCCTGTGCTTGAACTGCAACGCAATCAGCAAGGATTTTGCAGGGCGCAATAGCCCGATTGATAGAATAAGTATGGCGGGAATCCAGATTGTCAATTGAACCCAGTATGGCGGACTATAGGTAAGCTCTGTCCAGACTGCCAGCCCAGCGACAATACAGCCAACGATCAGGATAATAAAGACCGCCGGACCATCGCCACTATTTACTGGCCCATAGTCCTGCCCGCAAACCGAACAAGTATCCTGTAAATCAAGGAAGCCCTTAAAAAGTTTCCCCTTTCCGCAGGCCGGGCATTTGCAGGTAAGCCCGGTGCGAAAAGGGGAAACTGGATTTCCGTAACTATGTGACATTCTTATCCGTCAGGTTATGTCCATTCCGGACCAGCACCCCACCAATAAACAGCGAAGAACAGGAACAACCAGACAACATCAACGAAATGCCAGTACCAGGCCGCCGCCTCGAACCCGAAATGATGGGTCGATGTAAAGTGGCCCTTCGCAGCGCGGAGAAGGCAAACCAGCAAAAACACGGTCCCGATAAAGACATGCGCCCCATGGAAGCCCGTCGCCATATAGAAAGTTGAAGGATATATGCCGTCGGTAAACCCGAAAGCCGCATGCCCGTATTCATAAATCTGTACAGCCGTGAAGCATGCTCCAAGGACAACTGTCAGGATCAACCCCTGAACCAGACCCTTGCGATCACCATGCTGCAACGCGTGATGCGCCCAGGTTACCGTCGTGCCAGACAACAGCAGGATAATGGTGTTCAGTAACGGGATATGCCAGGGGTTAAACGTCTGAATGCCTTCGGGTGGCCATACGCCGCCGCCAACTTCGCTTGGGTACAGTCCCGCATTAAAATAGGCCCAGAACCAGGCCACGAAAAACATCACCTCTGAGGCAATGAACATGATCATGCCATAGCGAAGACCCAGCTGAACAACAGGGGTGTGATGTCCCTCATGCTCGCCTTCCTTAACCACGTCGCGCCACCATGCAAATGCCGTGTAAAGAAGCGCAACGAAACCAATGATGAAAATGGCCATACCATACGTGGCTTCGTGCATCCACATAACGGCACCGATGGCCGCCATAAAGACTG
>Ga0315338_1003558_pt1 | contig 13433 bp, 11 predicted proteins | sample ASW8metaG_FD_204518 | JGI IMG/M metagenome (GOLD analysis project Ga0315338, IMG submission 204518) | Ammonia-oxidizing marine archaeal communities from Monterey Bay, California, United States - ASW #8 | ecosystem: Environmental > Aquatic > Marine > Coastal | place: USA: California | collected... | reverse complement strand
CGGTCGGCGTCAAGGCCGCTGACGGTCGGGTCTTCAACCGGAGCTACATTCTCTCGGCGACGGGCGATGTGACCGCGCGTTACGACAAGATCCACATGTTCGACGTCAGCCTCGGAGAGGGCCAGGACATCCAGGAGTCGGCGACGATCGCCCCTGGGGACAGCGCCGTCGTGGCTTCCGCGTCGGGAGCCAAGGTCGGCCTGTCAGTCTGTTACGACCTCCGCTTCGCCGGCCTTTATCGAGCTCTCGCCCATGCTGGAGCCGAGATCCTCGCCGTTCCCGCGGCGTTCATGAAGGTGACCGGCGAGGCACACTGGCACGTTCTGAACAGAGCGCGGGCCATCGAGTGTGGGGCCTTCGTCATCGCTCCATGTCAGTTCGGCACGCTCGTCGGCGGTGCCCGCTGTTACGGCCACTCGTTGATCGTCGACCCTTGGGGTGAGGTGTTGGCCGACGGCGGCGAGGGTGAGGGTTTTGTGATGGCCGAGATCGACCTGGCCAGAGTCGCCAGCGCCCGACAACGCGTGCCTGCTCTCACTCACGATCGGTCGTTCACCCTTCCGTAACGAACGGTGCCTGGCATGGTTCGTTTCGTGTCCCACCCGATTCGTAGAGTGACAACTACTTCCCCTCACGTTTTGTGAACAACGAGGTGAAGTATGCCCAGACGGCCACTTGGCGCTCAGCGCACGAAGGCTTCGGATCGCCAGCACGAGAGCATTGCCGAACTCGATCAGGGTTTGCTCGGATTCGAAATGCTGATGGCCGCTGTGCGGCAAGCGCTCGAAGGTGACGACCCAGCATTGCTGATGCGGCTCGCGAACGACCACGTTTGGGCGGCCACGCACCGGGTGCCATCCGATGGCGGTCCACAGATGATCCCGCACCACGGCATCAAGAACCTCGCCTACGACGATCGGGCCGAGGCGCACGCCCTGCTCGGCGCCATGTCGATCCTCTATCCGGACGAACTCGACAGGGGTCTGGCTTCGGCGGCGTTCAGCTACGGCGAACATGAGTTTCCAGGGTGGGTTGCCGATCTGGCAACGCTGATGATCGAGAGCGCTCACGTCGCTGACGATCCTCTCGGGCTGTGCGAGATCGTTGGGGTGGTGATGGTCGCCGAGTCGTGCCAGATCGAGGTCTATGTCGATCTCGGAACGGATCCAGCTGTCGTGCACGACACCGGGATGCGCACTATCGGGCCGGGCGAACCGGTGCTCGTTCGGGAGAGTCCTCGCTGTCGTCCCGTGTCGTTCAACGAGATCAGGCCCACGCTCGAGCGCGCCGTCCGTGCTGCCGACTGCGACGGTCACGGACCACAGGGAGCGCTTCCGATCGTCGAGTGGCTGCTTCGAATCGCCCCTCCCGAATGATGCCCGAACAGTGGTATACTCATGCCATGCCTCGGATCAGAGTCAGTACGACGGTCGACGGCGACCTGTTGGCGGAGGTGAGGGAGCTACGTGGTGGAGTCAACGACGCAACGCTGCTCGACGAGGCTCTCGAGGCGCTGAGGGCCCGATGTCGGACGACCGAGATCGACGCGCAATACTCGGCCTACGACGCACACCCCTTGGCTGAAACCGACGAGTGGGGCGACGTCGAGTCGTTCCGAGCCGCCGTCGACCCGTGACCGAGCTCCCACGCTGGGGTGATGTGTGGTGGTGCGAGCTGCCGACAGCATCTCGCCGACCGGTCGTCGTGCTGTCGCGAGATGCCGCCATTCCGCGACTCAGACGCGTCGTTGTTGCGCCGTGTACCACCACCGTCCGCGGGCTCGCCAGCGAGGTCCTGCTCGATCCTGGTGAGGATCCCGTGCCGCTCGCATCGGTCGTCAACCTCGACTCCCTCGAAGCCGTGCCGATCGCGACCCTCGTCGACCGGCTTGGATTTCTCTCAGGGGTCAAGATGGACGAGGTCTGTGCTGCACTTCAGGTAGCAGTCGGCTGCGACTGATCGTGCTGCTATGGCGTCGAGCTCGCTCACCAGGCAGGCTCATGGAGTGATGAAGGCCGTCATTCTCTCGAAGTACGGGCCGGCGAGTGCGCTCCGGCTTGGTCAACTTCCCAAGCCAGCGCCGACAGCCGACGAGGTTCTGATCAGAGTTCGAGCCACTGCGGTCAACGATTGGGACTGGTCGTACGCACGCGGCCGGCCCTTTCTGTACCGCCTCATGTTCGGTTTGCGGAAGCCGAAGATCGACGTGCTCGGGGCCGAGCTAGCGGGAACGGTGGAGGCTGTCGGCGACGATGCCGACACCTTCGAACCGGGCGACCGGGTGTATGGCGACATCTCAGAGGCCGGCTTCGGCGGCTTCGCCGAATACGCCTGTGTCTCGCAAGAGACCGTGCGCCCGATGGCGGATGACATGACGTTCGAGCAGGCGGCCGCTCTACCGCACGCCGCGATGTTGGCGCTCCAGGGACTGGTCGATCTCGGCAAGATCGAAAAGGGCGACCGGGTGCTGATCAACGGCGCAGGCGGGGGAGTCGGCATCGTCGGAGTGCAGATTTGTGCCCAGTACGACGCAGCGGTCACAGGCGTCGACAGCGCTCCGAAGTTGGAGACACTTCGAACTGTGGGCTTCGACGACGTGATCGACTACCGGCAGGTCGACTTCACGAAGAACGGCCAGCGATACGACCTCGTGCTCGATGCCAAGACCACACGATCTCCGCTCAGATATCTGCGCTCACTCAAACGCGGAGGCAGATACATCACAGTCGGCGGACGACTGCCACGGCTGGCCCAGGTGGCCATCCTGGGTCCGCTCATCCACCGACTCACCGGCAAACGGCTCAGGGTGCTCGCCCTGAAGCCGAACAGCGACCTCGAACACATCAACGACCTCTTCCAGACGGCTGGCCTCCGTCCCGTTATCGACGGTCCGTATTCGTTGAGCGACGTGCCGACTGCACTCGAGCGATTCGGCGAGGCCCATCATGTCGGCAAGGTCGTGATTACCATCGACGAAGAGACGTGACGTTGCGCTCAACGGGCGCGCGAACGCACGTCGGCGGTGCGGTGGCGCGCCAGTGGACGGTGAGCTGTGGGATTGGCGCGCACCTCGGGCATCAGTTTCGGCAGTGGTCTAGCGGTTCCCCATCGCAGGGATGATGCGCTGGCCGTAGGCGTTGAGGGTTTCGTCCTTCTGGTCGTGCATGAGGTAGATGGCGAACTGGTCGACGCCGAGGGTCTCGAGCTCTCGTAGGCGGGCGATGTGGGCGTCCTCATCGCCGAGAATGCAGAACCGATCGACGATCTCGTCGGGCACAAAATCGGTGTGATCGTGACCTGACTTGCCGTGGCCGCTGTAGTCGTAGCTGTCGCGGCCCTTGATGTAGTCGGTGAGTGCCGTCGGTATGCCGCCCTCGCTGCCGTAGCGGTCGACGAGGTCGGCGACGTGGTTTCCCACCATCCCTCCGAACCATCGGCATTGGTCTCGTTGGTGCTCGATGTCGGACCCGACGTACGCGGGTGCCGCGACACAGATGTACAGCGAATCGGGGTCTCGGCCTGCCCGCTCCGCGGCTCCTCGGACTGCGCCGATCATCCACTCGGTGATGGCGGGGTCGGCCAGCTGGAGGATGAAGCCATCCGACTGGCTGCCGCACAGCTCGAGTGCCTTGGGCCCGTAGGCGGCCATCAATACCTTCAGACTCGACGACTTGGCCCATGGGAACTGCTGGGTAGTTCCGTTGTACGTGGCCTCCCGACCCTCGGCGAGGTCCTTGATGACCCGAATCGAGTCGCCGAGGGTTGCCAGGTTCGTCGGTGCGTGACCGAGAACCCGCATGGCAGAGTCTCCACGACCGATGCCACAGATCGTGCGATCGCCGAACATGTCGTTGAGTGTGGCATGAAGACTCGCCGTGACCGTCGGGTTGCGTGTCGCCGGGTTCGTGACCATTGGCCCGACGATCATGCGATTGGTCGCGGCCAACATCTGACTGAACACGACGTAGGGCTCTTGCCACAGCACATGACTGTCGAACGTCCAGCCGTAGCTGAAGCCGAGCGTCTCGGCCTTCTTGGCGAGATCGACGACGCGCCACGCCGGCGGATCGGTCTGGAGTACCACCCCGTAGTCCATCGCTCTTCGGCTCCTCGTGTGTCTCGACGTTCAGGACGGTGGGTCAGTCTCGTCCCGAGCCCGCAGGGCTCACCTAGATGAGGTACTGCGACAGCCCGCGGCGCAGGTACTGACCATGGCCTGCGTTGCCGTGGTACGTGTCGTTCTCGATGATGACTCGGCCCCTCGACATCACCGTGTGTACGTGACCGTTGATCTCGACACCCTCGTACGCCGAGTAGTCCATGTTCATGTGGTGATTGTCAACGCTGATGGTCCAGTTGCGGTTCGGGTCATAGAGCACGATGTCAGCGTCGGCGCCCGATTGGATCGTGCCCTTGCGCGGGTAGAGCCCGAACATCCGTGCTGGCGTGGTTGCGCACAACTCGACCCACCTCGGCAGCGAGATCTCGCCATTGACCACACCCTGGTACAGCAGATCCATACGGTGTTCGACTCCACCGATGCCGTTGGGAATGGCCCGGAAGTCGTCGATGCCGAGCTCCTTCTGATCTTTCATGCAGAACGGACAGTGATCGGTGGCCACGACGCTCAGATCGTTGGTGCGAAGGCCCTGCCACAGATCTTGGTGATGGTGCTCGTGTTTGGTGCGCAGTGGGCTCGAACAGACGTAGCCAGCGCCTTCGAACCCTGGTCGACCGAGGTGATCTTCGAGGTTCAGATAGAGATACTGCGGGCACGTCTCGGCGAAGACGTTCGCACCCTTGTTCCGGGCCACCATCACCTGTTCGAGTGCCTCCGAGCATGAGAGATGGACGATGTACAGCGGGCAGGCGCCGACCTTGGCCAACTGAATTGCCCTGAACGTCGCCTCACCCTCGAGTTCGGCCCGCCGCACCCTGCCGTGGTTCACCGGGGCGGTGTCGCCCCGTTCCACGGCCTGCTGGGCGAGGAGGTCGATGGCGATGCCGTTCTCTGCGTGCATCATGATGAGCGCGCCGTTGTCGGCGGCCTGTTGCATGGCACGCAAGATCTTGGCGTCGTCGGAATAGAAGACGCCCGGATACGCCATGAACAGCTTGAAGCTGGTGATGCCCTCGTTGACGAGCGCGTCCATGTCTTTCAGTGACTGATCGTCGACCCCGCCGAGGATCTGATGGAACGCGTAGTCGATGGCGCAGTTCCCCTCGGCCTTCGAGAACCACTGGTCGAGGCAGTCCCTGACGTTTGCGCCCTCGGTCTGCACCGAGAAGTCGATGATGGTCGTCGTGCCTCCCCATGCCGCAGCGCGCGTGCCGTTCTCGAAGTCGTCAGAGGCGTTCGTTCCGCCGAACGGCAACTCCATGTGTGTGTGACCGTCGACGCCTCCTGGAATCACGTAGAGGCCAGCCGCGTCGATGACCCGCTCAGCGCCACGTTCAGCAGAGGCTGAAACGTCAGACCCCGGCTGCATGACGGCTGCGATCTGTTCGCCGTCGACGAGCACGTCAGCCGGGTCGGCCCCGGTTGCTGTGATGACGGTCCCGTTCTTGATCAGTGTGGTCACTTGGACTGCACCCCCGTGTCGTTCTCCGACCATTCGGACAACTTCATCTTCCCCCACCACGAGTCTCGACGTACGGACGATCGATCCGCACGTCCCCTGCGTTCACGCTTCGGCGATGACGCCGTACATGTCAGGTCGACGGTCGCGATAGAACGCCCACTGGCTGCGAACCTCATCGACAAGGCCGAGATCGAGATCTCTCACCAGTAGTTCTGCGTGCTCGTCCGAGGCGGTGCCGTCGACGAACTGGCCTCTTGGATCAGCGAAGTACGACGTTCCGTAGAAGTCGTTGTCGCCAAGATCTTCGATGCCGATGCGGTTGATGGCGCCGACGAAATACATGTTCGCGGCCGCTGACGCCGTCTGTTCGAGCTTCCACAGATAGGCCGAGAGTCCCCGGCTGGTGGCCGAAGGGTTGAACACGATCTGCGCGCCGTTGAGCCCGAGGGCGCGCCAACCCTCCGGAAAGTGCCGGTCATAACAGATGTTGACCCCAACCTTGCCGACAGCCGTGTCGAAGACGGGATAATCGAGATTGCCAGGCCGGAAATAGAACTTCTCCCAGAACCCCTTCACCTGCGGAATGTGGATCTTGCGGTACTTCCCCAGGTAGGACCCATCGGCGTCGATCACCGCCGCGGTGTTGTAGAGGATTCCGGGTTGCTCCTGTTCGTACATCGGGAGAACCAGCACCATTCCGTGCTTCGCCGCGATCTCCTGGAACCGTTTGGTGGTCGGGCCATCGGGGATGGCTTCGGCATAGCTGTAGAACTGCGCGTCCTGCACCTGACAGAAGTACGGACCGTAGAAGAGCTCCTGGAAACACATCACCTGTGTGCCTGCCGCGGCGGCCTCCGCGACGTAGGTCTCGTGGAGCTCGATCATCGACTCCTTGTCGCCGGTCCAGGCTGTCTGAAGGATCGCGGCCTTGATGACATCTGACATTGGAAGCCCCCCAAGATTCTCTTCACACCATTGAACACTGTTCGCCGAAGGTGTCAGGGTCGGTTGGTGGTCAATCGCTGAGCTGCCGGATCAGACCCGCTCCGTCAGCCATGACGTTGCCCACGACGACCTTGCCGTCCGCGATCGTGAAGAAGGCGGCCGACGGCCTCGACACCGTTCTTCCCGTCGGAGCAACCCCGCCGAAGGACCCGGTGTGTGTGCCGTGGAAGGTGTATCTCACGGCGACCGTGTCACCGTCGGCAACGATCTGATGGATCTCGAACCGAGCTCCCTCGAAGGCGTCGATCCTGCGTTGGAGATCCTCAGCGTGTTCGGCCAGCGAGTTCATCGATGGCACGCCGAATCCACGTCTGACGTAATCGGTGGCGAATGATTCGTAAACGACACTCATGTCCGCCTGGTTGAATCCGTCTTCCATGATGTGCCGGACGAGCTCTTTCATCTCATCGACGTTCATGTTCCAAAGCTAGACGAGCCGTTTCGCCGTTTCGCCGGTGCGCAGACTCCGGTCGGGTCCGCGAGTCGACCATTGGGCAGACACGTTCAGGCGGCTCGACTTCGCGTGGGGACGGGCTCGTCGCAGTTCACGCCCATCGACGAGCGGTGCTCAGCGCGCTGGAGTCGATGCGAGCGCGACGAGGGCTGCGTCTGCGGCTTCATCGAGGCCTCGGTTGGTCCCGATCGAGACCAGCTCCTCGAAGCGATCAGAGCCAAGAGCGGTGCCGATGCGCTCGGCTGCCGCTGCGACACGCTCCGCTTCCTCGCCGTAGGAGTCACGGAGATTGTCACGCGACACTGCACCGAGGAGCTCGGCGGCGGCGCTCATCCTCCCGACTCTGGCCAGCAGCACAACCAGGTGACGAAGCGTGGGAAGCAGGTGCGTCCGTGCTCCCTGCTCGCGCCAGCGGCTGACGATCGACCTGAACGCCTCGATTGCGTCGGCCTCCTCGCCATCGACGGCGAGAACCGAAGCAATCGACACTCGCGCAACGCCGCCCAGGAAACGATTCTTGATCGAATCGGCGAGCTCGATGGCAGTCCGGAGGTGTTCGATCGCTGCCGCCGGGTCGGTGGTGAGGTTGACCTCGCCGCAGGTGTACTCCATCCAGCCGCGTGGCGAGGGGCCAAAGGCGCTCGCATCCATCAACCAACGCGTTGCCTCATCGTCGTTGCCTGCGTAGTGATTCGCGAGCGCGAGGTTGACCCGACCAGTCACGGTCGCGTGTTCGTCGGTCTCCTCGGCGATCTCGACGAGGCGAGCCGATGTGGCGATCGCATCGTCGAAGTCGCCGAGGTACAGCTGGATGTCTCCGAGCAACTCCAGCGAGCTCGGCCGAGGGTTCTCAACACTGCATGCCCGCCGGGCCAAGCTTTCTGCCTCCTCGAGATTGCCGGCGTTGACAGCGCGCTCGGCTGCAGCCGCGAGCACCCCGTCGTAACGAGGCTCAGTTCCTTCGAGCCTCGGCAAGATGTAGTCGGCCCATGCGAGCGGTTGATCGAGCAGTTGGTTGTGTGCTGCGAGGTGGTGGTCGGCAACGATCCTCGCTCCGAGCGCGAGATCGTTGTCGATGGCCCAGCGCATCGAGCGGCGGATCTCTCGGGTGGTGGCCGAAAGTCGATCGACAGCCAACGGCTCGCGCGTGCTGCGTAGGTCGCTGTCGATGTCCTCGAGCACAGACGCAAAGTGGTTCGCATGACGTGCGGCCAGATTCTGGCCGTCTTCGAGTCGGGCCGATGCGTGATGTTTGACGGTCTCGAGCATGCGATACCGAGTGGTCGGCATCGTCCTGTCGACGACGAGCAGCGACCGGTCGGCCAGCGACGCAGCACTACGGCTCGCCTGTGACGATCCGAGTACCGCATCGATGTCATATCGCCCCACCGCGTCAGCGAACACACTCATCTGTGCGAGCACCTCCTTTTCTCCGGCTGCGAGCAACGCTTCGGACCACTCGATCACAGCGCCGAGAGTTCTGTGTCGCGCATCGCCGGTGCGTTTCGTCGATCGAAGCGTGCCGAGGTGGTGCTCAAGCAGCTCGGCGAGCTCGTCAAGTCCCATCGAGGTGAGCTGGGCAGCTGCCATCTCGATGGCGAGTGGCAGTCCATCGACCCTGCGCACGATTCGGTCGATGGTCGACCGATCGGCGATCGTGATCTCGACATCTGGTGCCGCAGCTCGCGCCCGCTGGATGAACAGCTCTCGTCCCGGCGGATTGTCGCCGACCGCATCGAGGGGGCGGACCGGGTGTGCGTGTTCGCCATCGACGCCGATGCGTTCCCGACTTGTCGTGAGCACCCTGACAGCCGGCCCGCCTCGCACCATTGCGTCCACGACGAGCGCAACCTCTTCGATCACATGCTCGCAGTTGTCGAGCACGACCAGCATGTCGAGGCTGCCGGCCGACGAGAGGGCATCCATCGCGCTGTGCCCCTCGGCTGACAGTCCGAGCCCATCGACGACGGCGAGAGCCACGGCGGCACCCGTGACGATCGAGCCGAGCTCGACCATCCGTACGCCTTGACGATGGTTGTCGATTCGCTCGTCGACAACGGCGTGCGAGAGGCGTGTCTTGCCAACGCCACCCGGCCCGAGGAGGGTCACGATCCTCGCCTCGTCGAGCAGCTCCACCACGTGGGCCAAGTCCTGTTCCCGGCCGACCAGCGACGAAGTGGCTGTGGCCACCGTCCGAGCGGGGGATTGATCGCCGCCTGGTGCAGATGTTCCGGCGAAGGCGTCTGCCTCGACTTGGAGGAGCAGTGGGGATGGTTCGAGTCCGGCTTCGGACAATGCAACGCGAGCCGCGGCCACAGCTCGAACGGCATCGGTTGGTCGACCCGCGCCGATGTGCGCCCGCGCGAGAACAGCCCATGCCTGTTCACGAACGGGTTCTGCGGTCGTCAGCTGCTCCATCGGAGCGACTGCAGACTCCGGACGCCCGACCATCACGTGAGCGAGCGCCAATTGCTCGACGGCGTGAGCGTGGAGTCCTTCGAGACGGCGCCGGTGGGCGCTCATCGCCAGTCCGTCCCCGGTGTTCGCAAGCGGCTCGCCGCGCCACAGGTCCAGCGCGGCGGTGAAGATCTCGACAGCCCGTTCTGGGTGTTGTCCAGGGGCCGCTTCGATGAGGGCCTCGAACCGACCGGCATCGGTGTCGAGTGGGTCGATAGTCAGCGAGTAGCCGCCCGACGTCGACACCAGCGCTTTTCCGAGCTCGGCACGCAGCCGAGACACATAGCTCCTGAGAGTCTGCAGCCCGCTGTCTGGCACATCGTCGCTCCAGATTGCATCCATCAACGCATCGGTCGAGACAGTCCTTCCTGGCTCGAGGGCCAGTGTCGCCAGCACAATGCGCTGATTCGGGCTCGAGATGGGGCGAGGTCGTCCTCCGTCTTGCGTGACTTCGATCGGCCCCAACATCCCCACTCGCACCACTAGGAGTCTAGGGAACGACGCCAGCACGCAATCCGTGCAATGCGGCCGCAATCTCGCTGCAACGTCTATGCCCGAACGTTGTCGGTGTTCACACACTCAGATTGAAGGAGAACAGATCATGACCATCACGGAGGCTCCAACAGCGGCAACGGCCGATGAGGTCGCAGAGAGGATCTTCGGATCGCTCCTCGGCGCCTTTGAAATCCAGGCGATACACCTCGGCGCGAAACTCGGCTGGTACGACGCGCTCGCGACATCGGGTTCGCTCACCTCGACCGAGTTGGCGGACCAGACCGACAGCGCCGAGCGCTACGCGCGTGAGTGGCTCGAGCAGCAGGCCGCGACGGGTTACCTCGTCTGCGACAACCCGACGGACGGTCCGCTCGAACGCCGATTCCGAATGGAGCCTGGCGCAGCCGAGGCGCTGACCGATTCAGAGAGCCTTGCCTTCATGCGACCCTTCGCGCAGTTCAGCGTCGGGCTCGGGAAGCACGTCGACGAGCTGGCTGAGGCGTACAGAACCGGTGAGGGTGTCAGCTGGGAAGATATGGGCGACGACCCACGCGAAGCCCAGGCGGCTGCGAACCGTCCACTGTTCCTCGGCCCACTCGCCAAGGAGTACTTGCCGAGCATCGAGACCGTCGACGCAGCCCTCCGCAACGGAGGACGAGTTGCCGATGTCGGCACCGGCTTCGGATGGTCGGCGGTTGGAATCGCCCAGGCCTACGAGACTGCACTGGTTGACGGCTTCGACATCGACGGACCATCGGTCGATGCTGCGAACTCCATCTCAGCGGCCCGCGGCCTCGACGACCGGCTCACGTTTCACCAGCTCGACGCCGCTGAAGCACCTGGTGAGGCCACCTACGACCTCGTCACTGCATTCGAGTGCATTCACGACATGGGCGACCCCGTCGGTGTGCTGCGTTCGATGCGCAGGCTCGTTTCCGCCGAGGGTTCGGTCATCGTGATGGACGAGCGAGTCGGTGACACGTTCAAGGGACTTTCCGACGAGGTCGAGCAGCTCTTCTACGGCTTCTCGCTGATGTGCTGCCTCGCCGATGGTCTGTCACACGACCATTCCGTTGGCACGGGGACGGTCATGAGGCCGGCAACGCTCGAGAAGTACGCTGTCGAGGCTGGGTTCGAAGGCATCGAGATCTTGCCGATCGAGCACGACTTCTTCCGCTTCTACCGACTGTCACTCTGAAGCGGTTCGGCTTGGCTGCAGTGGAGTGGAGCGCACCGAGTGCTGACTGAGCTGGGACGACATGCCTGGTTCCACTCGGCCTTGGTGCGCGTCGAGCCGTTCGAGGGTTGCTTCCATGTTGGCCGGATGCACCTTCGGGTAGCCCATGAGCTCGATCGATTTCGGCGAACGGGCGGTCGACCAGTCGAACGTCTCGGTGACCTTCGTGCCGCCGTCGACTTCTTCCAGTTCGTAACGCCACCGGTGTCCGTTGAAGTGCGCCCACGCGATCAGACGATTCGCTTCGAACTCCTTCACTGTGCTCTTCATGCGATAAGGGATGCCCTTGAACTTCATTCGCATACCGAAGCTGTCGCCGACGGCCGTGAGCCTGTCGGGCCCGAAGCGCTCGCCCCGAACGGTCCCTGACCCGTCGATTACCGAGTGCATCGCCGGGGAGGAGACGGTCTCGAAGATCGCTTCCGGGGACGCATCGATCACCCGACTGACGGACACCTGCTGGTCGTGCATGTGGCCAGGCTAGGTCGAGCCGAGGTGATGCCGATCGACTCGGCAATACTCCATCCATGGCCACCTCAGCAGGATTCTCGTGGAGCAGAGTCGTTGGACTGTTCGCGCCGCACAGGACGAGAGTCGTCGGCGTCACCGTGCTGGTTCTCGCGACAGCAGTTCTCGGGGTCGTGAACCCGCTGCTCATCCGGGTCACATTCGACGATGGGCTGTTCCCCAGCGACCAGGCCGGCGCCGATGTCGGCCTCGTGGTGACGCTCGCCGTGATCATGCTCGTCATCACTCTCGGGTCGACGATTCTCGGTGTGATCCAGACAATCGTCACGAATCGGCTCGGCCAGGACGTGCTGCGGGATCTCCGCGACAAGCTGTACGGTCACCTGCAATACCTGTCGCTTTCGTTCTATTCGTCGTCGCGAACTGGCGACCTCCAGAGCAGGATCACCTCCGACGTCGGGGGTGTGCAGACGGCGGTCACTTCGACGTTGTCGAACATCCTGTCGAACACCGTCACGTTCATCTCGGCGATCGTGGCGATGCTGATCCTGTCGGTTCCGCTCACGATTCTCTCCCTCGTGACTGTGCCGTTCTTCGTTGTCGCCACCCGCGTCGTCGGCCGGCGCCGCGAACGTTTCACGGCTGAAACGCAGGCAGCGACGGCCGAGATGACGGTCGTCACTCAGGAGACACTGTCGGTCTCCGGCATCACGCTGGCCAGGCTCTTCGGTCGCCAAGAACACGAGATCGAACGATTCCACGACGCGAACGTCAAACTCGCCGAGGTCGCAACCCGCCAGCAGGTGATTGGCCAGTCGTTCTTCACCGTGGTCCAGGCGTTCCTGGGTACGAGTCCGATCATCGTGTACGTCGTCTCGGCGATGATTCTCAACGACGGCGATGCGGGGCTGTCCGCAGGCACCATCGTTGCCTTCACGACACTGCAGTCGCGGTTGTTCTTTCCGGTCGCCCGGCTACTCGAGACCTCGGTCGAACTGCAGTCGTCACGAGCGCTGTTCTCGCGCATCTTTGCCTACATGGATGCCGAGTCCGAAGTCGTCGAGACCGAGAATCCCACGGCCTTGGCTCGCCAAGACGTTCGCGGAATCGTGGCGTTCGATGACGTTCACTTCAGCTACGACGATCGCGCGAACGACGAGGAGCCCGACTCCGGCGAGGAGGACGGCAATGGCCCCGACCCCGACGAGCCTGGGCCGGCCGCCACCCTCGATGGCGTTTCCTTCGAAGCGCGTCCGGGTCAGTTGGTTGCCTTCGTCGGCCCCTCTGGCTCTGGGAAGTCGACAGTGCTTTCGCTGGTCGCGAGGCTCTACGACCCGAGCACTGGGATGATTCGCCTCGACGACCACGATCTCCGCGATCTGAGCTTCGCCTCACTCGCCGACGCCGTTGGCTTCGTGACCCAGGAGAGCTACCTATTCGCCGGAACCCTGCGCGACAACATCGCGTACGGCCAGCCAGACGCGAGCGACGCCGATGTGGAGAAAGCTGCGAGAGCGGCCGCGATCCACGATCGCATCGTCGAGTTCGAAGACGGTTACGACACAACTGTCGGCGAACGGGGATTCAGGTTGTCCGGCGGTGAACGTCAACGGATCGCCATTGCCCGAGTACTCCTTCACGATCCACGGGTGCTGATCCTCGATGAGGCCACGTCGGCACTCGACACAGCGTCGGAGCGCCGCATTCAAGCTGCGCTCGACGAGCTCGTGAGCGG
>Ga0315338_1003555_pt1 | contig 13439 bp, 17 predicted proteins | sample ASW8metaG_FD_204518 | JGI IMG/M metagenome (GOLD analysis project Ga0315338, IMG submission 204518) | Ammonia-oxidizing marine archaeal communities from Monterey Bay, California, United States - ASW #8 | ecosystem: Environmental > Aquatic > Marine > Coastal | place: USA: California | collected... | reverse complement strand
GGCAACTCAAAGATGATCCCGAGCCAGAATATGAGCGTTATGACTAGGCTCAGATACTCACTAATGCGAATGGTCGGGACAGCGATGCCCTCGCCAAAGTGCAGCAGGAAGGCGATCCCGACAGGGAGCATGAGGAAGTAGGCAAACGACACCCCGGCGAGATAGCACAGGAGGATCGCTGGCAGGAACAGGGCGACAAGCCGTCGCTCACTACGCTTGAGCAACGGGCGCACCAGGTAGAAGATCGTTCCTACCAGAACGGGAATAGCAAAGACCACGCCGCCCACTACCGACAGCTTGATGGTCGTACTAAGTATCTCGGTGGGGCTGATGTAGACAGGAAGCCCCTGATGGGGACTGAGCATCCCGTCAGCCGGGGCGGTCAGCCACCCAAAAATCGTTACGCGGAAGTACCACGTAAGACCAGCCCCGGTCCCAAACGCTAGGAGTACCCCTAGCAGCCCGAAGCGTATCCTCCGGGCGAACCGCGTCATTCTTAGACCGCTGCTTTAGCCTTCTTTGCGACCGTTTCTGCGGCAGCAGGAGCGTTGCGGCGAGCACGGTTTGTTGCAGTACGCCAGAGCCAGCCTCCGCCGCCCAGCATAAACACAATGGCGACAACTGCGATTCCGCCTAATACCCATTCATTCATATCTGTTTCTCCTGAAACTTACTTACGTTCACGCTTCGTGCTGGTGATGGAGTCTAACCGATCCTCAATAGCACCGGAGCCTCGCTGGAACTTACGCACGAGAGACGTGAATTTGCCCATGCCTGACTGCGTGGTCACAGCCGACACGGTTCCGACAAAGAAAATGGGACGGATGACGTTCATCACACCACTGGACACCCCGCCTAAAAAGAACTCCAGGATGCGGACCACGATGATCCCACCCAGTACGCCCCCGAGTAAGGGGCCAAGCAACCATCCCATACGTATTACCTCTTCGGTCGCTTCTCGTCTTTGTCTCCAGCGAGAGCACCAAGAAAACTTTCGACCGCAGCGAAGCCACGACTCGTAACGGTCGCTATCCCTGCTGCCCGAGCGTTGTCCACGATCCCGATAAACCGATCCTTAACATCGTTGAGGGACATCAAGGCTTCCTCTACTTCTTCCGTTACCTCTTTTACCGGCTCCTCTTCGATCACCTCGCTTACTTTAACACCCTCGACCTCCTCGACCTTCTCGACCGCCTCCTCCACTGGCTCCGGTGTCTCGTTCTCGTTCACCATCTAATCATCCCCTTGCTTATCCTGGGACGAGGCGTCCTTCTCGCAGTCACATGCAGGGGCTTCAGCTTTCTCTGCCTCTAGTTCGTCTATCCGACGACTCATCGCCTGTGCCGTAACTGCCTGTGCAAATGTCGGATTACTGTTGAGTACGGCATTGATGTCTGCCATCTCGACTTGTACTTCAGCCATGTGTGTCTCCTATCCTGCCTTGTCCATCGCAGCCTTCACCGCTGCCAGTTCGGATACAATACCCGCTGATATTACTTCCATTTTTGCAGCTTTCGCCTCTAGTATCTCGTCAGTTGGATCACTGTCCGCAGCAGCACGGCTTTCAGCAGTCAGCAAGTCTATGTGTTCTAGTTCGTCCTTGAATCTGTTGTACCTAAAGGTTGCAACAAAAGCGGGTGTATGTATCTTTTCGGCTTCACTCCTAACGGCAGGGGTTTCTTTGCTAAGATCATCCCCCGGTTGTATGGTGCGCCGATAATACTTCCCGTCTGTTATTTCAAGCAGTTGAATAAATCCACTGGAAGTGACTTTGAAACTTGTAGTAGTCATAACTCTCCTAAACCCGGTAATGCCCTTGAATCGACATTCTGCCATCAGCAGACCATTCATCAATAGTCATTAACGACGGGCCACCTGTACCATCCCAGAGATAGAGTTCCATATGCGAAGTGTTAATGGTTACAAATCCCCCAACTTTCGTACCGGATGCTATCGCCAACCCACTAGCGTAGCCGGGAACAATAGCTGTGTCGTTCCGAGTGTCGTTATTTGCCGCAAACGGAAGTCCTTGTATCTTCGCTCCATGCCCTCCGGTGAGTGTGCCGAGTGAGGTCGTAATTAGATTCAAGGTAAAGAACACGATGTTCCCTATCCTTGTGTAATAACCAACCTGCTGAGAATAAGATGCCTCCGTACCGTCACCGCTGTTGTCCGCAAGCTGTGGAGTCCAAGTTCCTTCTTCATACCAGTCTAGGATTGCGGACGCTTCACCAGCGGCTCCCGTATTTGCAGAGAAGTCGATACCCTTACCTGCCGTGGCGACAACCACATCCCCGCTGGTGACAGTTGCATCACCGACACCGTTGATCGTGGTAGCCGTTAGCGCAGCGGTGGCAAAGGTTCCACCAGCAACAGTCAAGGTATTCGCATCACTTTCCGTGATGGTCATTTCACCGTTGACCCAGTTAATGACACCTGCGGACGCCAGATGCAGATCAGACCACCCAAGAGAGGTTGTACCTAGTGCAACCCCATCATTGGTTGTTGGCTGTAATGCGTTTTCAACTAGCTCAACTTCATTGACGTTGTTCACCCTGAGAATAATCTTGTTATCCGTAGTGGCGAAGTCGATTAGGTTCTGGGTGTCTCTACCAATCTTTGCGCCCGTATTTAAGATGGTAGTAATACCTGTCTGCGCCCCTGACACGCTTCCAGCAGCAGCCCACGTTGGTGCGGCTCCAGCACCGCCCGACGTTAACACCTCTCCGTCGGACCCGTAGTTGGCTCCACCGATCCCAAGTTCACCCTGCGACGTAAATCGGAACTTCTCAGTTGCCGCTTCTGAATGACCTGTGTAAAAGATCATGTCGGTAGCGTTTACAGAACCGGAAAATGTTCCTTGTGCGATAGCCTGAATAGAGGCAGCAACCGTGATTGCATCAGTTCCCCCCGCTTCGTGGGGAGCCTGGAAATCAATCTTGCCAAGAACGTCATTAGCGTTGATGTCCGTGAGCGATGTAGCTAGAAGCAGCTTGCCCGTACTGGTAGTTGCATCAGCAGATGCGCCCATGATCCGTAGTTGATCTTCGCTTTCGTCCCACTCCATGTATGCCCCGGCAGACGCACCGAAGAACTTAACGTCCTTACCCGTGTCATCTACACCGACTGTCACGGTTTGTGCAAACGTGACCCCACCACCATCAGCAATAGTTATCGCATTGTCACCGTCTGTGTAGCCAATATTTGCTGTCTGAAGTTCACCTGAAACCGTAACGTCACCGGCGAACACGCTCGCACCGCCGCCAGTCAGTTTGAGTTGCTGGACGCCACGAGCGTAGAAGTACGTGTCACCCGCAGAAGCGTCGAACAACATGTGCGCTTCAGAGTTGCCGCCACGATTCGTCAGGAACATCATGTCACCGGATGCGGTGATGTTCGATGCGACCAGCGAGTTAGCGGCTACACCGGGGTGAACCGATGTGCCGATGATTAGGTCGGTGATCTCAAGGTTCGCAGCAGCAGCCGTGCTGCGGTTACGCACGAGAATGTCCGCACCCGTACCAAGAGCAAGGTCAATGTCATCAGCAAACTTGAGGTCTGTGCTTACAGTGGCAGCAGCCGTGATGTCCAGCGTGTCAGCAGCGGCGTCACCTAGTACCAGGTTTCCGTTGAGAGTCGTGGTTCCGCTAACGGTGAGCGAGCCAGCGGTAACGAGGCCGGTTGTGGTAATTGCGTTGTTTTGCAGGTCAAGAAGCGCACCCGTCAGCGTCATCTCGGTTGCGAGAGACCCGCCCGTCATCACGTCCCACTCAAGTCGCCCTGCCTCAGACCCGTCAGCTACAGTTGTGCCAACCCATGTGAACTTGCCTGCGGTCCACTGTTGAGGGGTAGAGTTGGCATTTGACAACTCGAAGTTGATATAAGCCTCATCGTCATCAGAGGGTTCCTGTGCGGTCTCTACTCCGCTGGACTCAGTAGAGGGACGGAAGCCGAATACCGCAACTAGAGATGTGTTTGTGTTTTCGGTGGAAAAGACTTCCAACCCGGCAGTTGTAGCCGCTGGGTTACGTGCCTGGAGTGACGTGACCTGTACTTCTGCAAGTGAAGACCACCATATCTGCTCAGACCCGTTAACAATCTTTACGTCAAATCGCCCGAACCCGGAGTCAGCAATAGCGAACTGTCCGCTCGTAAAGGTAGAGTCTTCAGTTCCCCTTGTTGGAGTAGTAGTTCCGATGTTGTAACTATTTGCGGTGACACCTGACGTAATCAGGTTGCCTGAACCGTCTCTTAGTACGCCTGCAAACCGGACACCCGTTGTAGGTTCGGCCATTTCTATACTCCTCGAAGGGCTTCTAACGGTCCACGGCCACGCGTTCCTGCGATAGCATCACGAACTGCTGCGTCAGCACGTAGCTGCGCTTCTCTTTCCGAAATGAACTCCATGCGGAGTCCGCTCTTTTCTAGCTGAACTCGTTGCATCCGGTCTAATGCAAGACTTCCGAACGGCGGCGTGTGAAACCGCGCTCCCTGCACGTTGATCCCAACTCTCGGAGTAAAGATAACAAAGTCGGGAATAATCCCACCTCGTTGAGTCCTGCCCCCGAATGTGCTGGTCTGGTACTGGAAGTCTACCCCTTCTTTCCGACCTGTACGAAGAATCGCTCGATAAACGTAATACTCAGGATCGCTCCCAGGCCAAGAATCGGGAACAATAGGAAGTAATCTTCCTTGCGGTCCTCGTTCTTGCTGCGTCGTCATCGGTCAATACTCTGTCGGGGTTCTCCAAACTCGATGAGAACACGGTTTGACGGTATCCCAAGATTCCCACTTCTATCGGAAACCTGAAGATTCAAAACGTCCATGTAATAGTTTTGCGGGTTGTTCGTGCCGTCGTCGCTACGCCACGTAACCTCGACAAGAGGATTCGAGTATCGAGCAGCAAGCAGGTTCTTGACCTGTTGTGAAGGCGGAACCCCGGCAACCGTTCGCTCAACCTTGATAAGCGCACGCACACCAAAGATCGCAGGAACACGCTTGCGATAGGTCAAGAACATCTTGTGCAAGTCAGGGGTCGCCGTGACCGTAGAGTCACGCGTCCACGTAACCCTGAACTTGATATACCTGTTCGCTACACCCGTCACGTCAGAAGACGAAGGAAGCGTGTATTCCTTCTCTCCTGTAACTGCTTTCGTTTCATCAGTTGGGCTATCTGCGTCCTGAATCAGTGTGTACGACTCGACAAGATCAGTCGCATACTCGAACCTCAAAGTAGCGTTTGAACTCGGGTGCGTAGAGTCCACCCAGAGCGACAGCGCAAGTTTGTCCTGGTTGCTTACACCGCCGTCAAACCACGGAGTTTCCAACTCGGCAGTCGTGTCGTAGTTCTGCTCCGATATCTGTGTCGGGTTGATAACGTCAACCGGAAGTTGCATGTAATAAACACGCTGGTTGTGCGCCCACCACATTCGATAAGCGTTGTACGAACTCGACACAAGAGCCGAAGAAATTGCTCTTCCTACTTGTGGAGATACCCACTTCACTTCCCATCCTCGACCGTCCCAGCCAAGAATGTGAGAAAGTCCTCTGGATGCACCAAACGTGGAATAGCCCACACCGGCCATTGCCATGACGCCTGTAAACGGTCGTGTCGCAAGAGTGCTCGTACTGCTTGCGGTAGTCGCATCAACAACTGCAAGCAACTCGTTGTGAGACTTGAGAAGTTGATTGATAGACCCGCGCCGGGTTGCAGGCAGTCCGTCGTCAAGGTCTGGGCCTACAACGTCTACAACAGTCTGGTCTGAACCTGCCTGGAATCGGTAGATAGCGTTCCCGGCTGAGTTAAACAGTTGTCCTCGAAAGACTTCATGCCCATCTCCACCTTGAGGATGGAAGGGAAGCTGAAGGTCTGTCGGAACGAAGCGAGTGTTTACGTTGTCGTGAACATAGAGGGTTGTTCGTGTGTGGGCATAAATGTGCTGCTCACGATCTGGGCCACGAGCAATCTCTAAGCCTGTGACAACCTGCCCGTCCACTGGCAAAAGCGCATCAGGCGTCCAACTGCCTGACAGGTCATCTGTGTAGTAAAGCTGGCCTGTTGCATCTATACCCCAGAGGAAGTCGTTCCAGAACACCACGTACTTGATATCGGTCGTGTTCGACGCCCAGGTATCTGAAGCCGTGGCGTAATGGACTTCTGATCCGGTCGCAATAACAAGCGTATCCGTCGCTGTATCGCTTGGATAAAGTTTCCCCGATGTCCAATCGGTCGCATCATTGTTAAGTGTGACAACCGACGATCCCCACGAGTCAGAACCGTTGCTGTAGACGTGAACCTTTGTTCCAACGCAGGAATAGATTTGATTCTTGAAGTCGGCAAGAAGAGTTATGTCGGCAACGGTTGAGTCCGCTGCTGTAGTGACTGCCTGTATCGGCAGGACAAGGTGGCCTCGATGACGAAGCTGCGCTGTAGACCACCACGCACGGTTGCCGTCTGTGCGGATGTCCATGACGTTGATACCGATACCGTCACGGAGGTCGGTCACTTCCCATGTGGAAGCAAGCGGGTTGGATGCGTCGGTCGTATCCCCGATAACGACTTTACCGGGAGGCTGTGAGATATCGAACCACGACACATCACCGTCCAGTTGATAACGCTCACCGTTAATGCTGATCTCGCCGTCTTGGATGATGCGCGCTGCCATTAACTGATCGACCTTCCAGACGTGAACTCAGCTACCCACTCAATGTCGTCGTTGGTACTTGCGGCGTTTCCCTGAAAGTTACTGAACCGTTCATGGATATCGAGAAGTTGAAGAGAGCCACCTGGCACTAACGTAATGCCGTAGGAACTCGTAACAGTCGCGGTACTGCCATCTCTACCGAGTCTCCCGATAAAGACGTTCCCGCTGTTTGCTGCCGGTGCTCTGAACTCAATCATAGTGACGACAGAACCAGCACGTATAACAGCTTGCGCTGCAAGGTCTCCCGAAAATTTCTCAGCAGTCCCGGCTGAGTTGATGTTGAGTCGTCCGAAGTCAACTGCCATTAGAAACCTCGTGCGTTAATCATCAACCCAGATTGTGCCTTGTGGAAGACGCTGACGACTCATCCACAATTCTGCAAGACCTTCAAGACGTTCTGCTTCAAGATGATCTGCTTCACGTCGCCCTGCGTAACGATTCCCACGAGCACGCATCAACCATGCAGTAGTCCGCATAATCAGGTACTCAGGCTCAACATCGCAGGTAGATGAATCAGCCGTTAAAGCGGTCGGCTTTTTGTAGCCTTCCATCTTGAGAAGAGAATAACGTGTCTGGTTGTAAGCAGTCCCGTTTAGAACCAACTCTCGACGGTCTTTGTCACGCGTGTAGTTCGCTCGGCTTACTCGACTCCATATAGAAGAGTCTTCAACGAAAGCCCGAACCTCATCCAGCCATACCGTAGCGGCCCCGATATCTGACGTGTGTATCAATCCAACAGAAATGATCGCTGTGTCGCTGTGCGGGTTTGCTAGAGCCACCTGATGCCGTGTCCACGTACCAGCGGAGGTCGCAGGTATGGCAAGTTCTTCTGTTGTAGCTGCGGCAGAGGCCGAAGCCGAAAGGCGAAGACGCAACTGTCCCGCAGTTAGCGCAACAGTGGATTTGATCCAGAACTCCACCGTGTCGTACCCGGACAGATCGAGCGAAGAAATGTTGTCGGAAGCAATGATGTCCGTTGCTCCCAGTCCAGCAGCAAGCACAAACTTATTTGCGCTATTCCCACTGGCGTAGTCTTCCCCGTCGGCACTAGCCGTTACGTCAGTGTCTACCAACTCGTCGAAGACCGTGTTGCAGTTATGAATCGAGGTCCACGTATACGAAGAGCGATAGTTCAAATGCTGCAAGCCTACAAACGCCGTTGGGAACTCGTAGTTCCTGCGATCCCTGTAGGTGTGCAAACTGATGTCTGTAGACGGAGGCGCACCCTTCCGAGTGATCGTCCGTACAGCCCGGTCAATCATGTCGTGGACACGCGCTGGAGGCATGTCCTCGTCCCAGGACTCGTAAGTATCTCCGTCCGCTGTTGAAGCGGCTAGGACATCTCCCCGAGTAGTAAACGTGGTTGAAGAACCGACGTATGAAGTCTGAATCCGAATCGCCCCGTCGTTTGTCCCAGACGTAAAGACGATGTGATTACCGTTCTCGTGGTCGTCGGCGTTAGGCATTTCCGCATCTACGCCGGTCGAGGTCGAGCCAGAACCAGTCATAGTCCCGACACGTATTGCACCGAGATTGTGACCTATAGATTTGCGAAGTTCTTCGCGAGTCTGCCCGACGATTACAGCCATGACTTAAACAGTTACTTCCATTTCGGGATGCGCCGAGGACATGTGCAAGCGAGTGTTCCGATTCTTCTGCTTAACAGTCCTACCCTTCATCGGCTTCTCACAGAATAAGCACTCCGAAAGGATTTCCTCAACCTTGACAGGCTTCGACTCAACCTTGACAGGCTCCGACTCAACCTCTGCTTCGATAACAAAAGTTTCGGGAACTACTTCTTCCTCTTCCTCAACTGGAGCAGCAACCTCGATTGGAGGTGCAGCCTCATTAACTGCGGCCACCGGAACTAACAGGTCTTCGGTAGGCGTGTTGGCGCGAATAAGAGCCTGTCGAACAAGTCGCTCTTCCTCGTCAACCTTCTGCTGTTCAATGTCCTGAAGTTGCGCCCACTCGTTCTTGTGACGGTGCTGCATGTGCAACCGCATCTGGAACTCACTGGCGAGATTGCCCGACTTGCAAACCGGAAGACCCATACGGTCATACACAGGACGGTCTTCAGAATCTGGATGGAGCATACAAAGCGTACTGCCACGCCACGGCTCGATTGCTGGCTTAACAGTCGTAAAGCAACGAACACCATCGTCGTTCACCTTGAGAAGTTGAGCGGCAAGCATGTTCCGGTTGACCTTACTCGGCTCACCCGTGAACTTGTCCCAGACAGTGACCCAGCCAGCAGACTCCATCTCTTCTATCGTGATTCCCCACGGAGTCTCTTTGCTTGGCATCTGAACCAAGCCGTCTCCCATGCCCGGAGAGATCGCATCCTGGGCAAGCAAGGCAAGTTCCTCTGGACGCATTTCTTCTTCGCTGTCTAGGACTTGGTTGCTAAGTTCTGCGAGTTCTTTCATCGAGGGCATCTATCGTTTGTCCTTCGCTAGTGAACCAGTGGTCTTTCGTCCGACAAGATTTCGTTGCTGCTTGTCTTTTTCGTCTTCGTAAGATGTCAAATAATCTTGCGCTGACATCGCCGGGATATCGTCCCAGTCGAACTTCTTGCCCCGCAAGTTGTCTGCGTAGTCCATGAGAGACGCTACAGTCTCCCAGACATGCCCACGCCCTCGCTCGTCTACTGTACCGCCGATGATGTTCAACTGCTTTGTTATTCCAAAGGCAGATGCTGGCCCCATATCAGTCCGATGCTCGACAAGCCGGTCGTTACGAACAACCTTGACGATCTGATACCGACGTGGAGGACCGAAGTCGGGAGAAGGTAGGTTTAACTCCTCAAGACTCCAGGCAGGTTCGTCCTTGCGGATAGAGAAGGTTCCGACTAATAGCGTCACGCAACAGGTTCCTGTTCTGCCTGCTCAAAATCGGTGACGCTAAACCCGCCATCACGAAGTTCGATCTGGTCAAGAGTAACTGTCTGGTTCTTGAGCATGTGGATCACAGATACCGTGGCATCAAGCTGCGACTGCAACTCGTTAAGTTCTAATAACTGCCTGCCGATGATCTCTTCTGCGCTCATAGGTCGCCTTTGCTCTGGAGGTTTTGAAGGTCGTTCAATACCTTTTGGGGGTTCTTCGCCTTCAAACCTTACCCTTGTTTCGTCAAGAGATAATCCTGTGAGGATAGCAACTTGCCTGTGCCAGAGATGGCGAGGCATGTCATCTTCCCCATTCCAGTCTAATGGGCCGTCTACCCAGGTATCAGTGTTCGCATCCCAGAAGGCTGGAATCTCTTGCACGAACTCAGGATAGTCCTCGAACATCTTTTGTTCCATGCAACAGACTCGTACACGGAGAGTTCTACCAAGATACGGATTTGACCAATCACCAATCCTTTGGAAAACACAATCACAAAGATCATCCCCGTGAGTCCAGACTATTTCTGGAATCTCACGAGAATGAAGATTTTGGCCTAATGGAAAACTATGTTCCAAACTACAGCCTCTTTGTTAGCCGACGTTACTGACTGTGCCATCAGCAATGACTTTTCGCAGCAAAGTGCCGTTAGATTGAATACCACTAGATGTCGTAATCGCTCCAGCAAATGCAGTTCCCTGCTTAAACACAATCGCTGAAGTCGGCTCTGTGGTCCCAAAAGCCGTTTCTGCGCCTAAGTAAAGGTTTTGGGCAACTACGTGAGCATCGCCGGTCGTGACCGTAAGGTCGCCGGTTGCAGCAGTTAACCCGCTTGCGTCTATGTTACCGACACGCGTGCCTCGGTAATAAAAGTCGAGCCTGGAGTTAGCGGAATCGTACCGCCACCCACTATGAATCGAAGATACTGCCATTTTGTTCTCCTAGATGCGAAAAGGTTCGCACCTGAATCTAGGTTAGTTGTTGCCCCCGCCCCGAAGGGCGAGGGCGTTTTTACCTATCGGCTAGGCGTTCCAGTCACGGTTTGCCTTAACAAGAAGGTAATCTACATCCATGATGGCAAGTTCAGTCGTGTTAGCGGCAGCAGCAAGACAAACAGCCAAATTGGTTGTTGTCGAACATGCACCTTTAACCGTCTGCTTCAAGTCACCGTCGATGTACCAACGACAAGTCCCGTTAGTATCAACTTCAAGTCTAAGGATTTGCCACTCACCAGCTACAGCGTCATCGTTTAGATCAACAGCAGTAGTAGTGGTTGAAGCCGTGGCAGTACCACCACTGTGGATGCCGTGCCAGTCTTCATCGTCAGTAAGTTCACTACTCAGGTAAAACCCAACACAATCCGCAGGGATAGTGATGGTTGTCGCTGAAGCGTTAATGACGATATCTTCAAGCTGCTCATCAACCGAAAGGATGCTGGTCAGCCCAAAGAATATTTCTTTAGTGTCCAAGTCGGGAAGTTGAACACGAGTTTCCAGAACAAGCGTCCCCATTAGCCCAACATCGAGACCGATGTGTGTGCCGATAAAGGTCGTGTCAGCGTCGGTATTGCCAGAAGTGATTGTTACAACGCCCGAAAGCGCGTCCTTACCTGCGATACCTGCATCAGAGTCCTCGAACCCCTCGCCACCGGCGTAGAAGGCTCCCAAATCCGCTGTATCAGCGGTTAGTGCCAGAGTGTCCCCGACTCCAAAAAAGTCGTTGAAAAGTCGGATACGTCCCACTTCTCCTTGAGCGTTTATAGCCATTTTCTATTACCTCGTCCCCTTACCGATAAGGCGGGTTTGGGACTAATTGTTTAGAGACTCTAATTGAGCCTCTAACTAGCATCGTTAGCTAGTCGGAGTAGTTGCGTCACTCTGAATCTCGAAGAGCCAGTTGCCCGAAGATCGCTCGGCGTACGCGTACTCGTCGCGGTGAAGCATGTTAGTGCCACCACCACCGATGAACTCGTCACGAACCATCTTCACAAACGGCGCACGAGCCTGACACAGAACGATGGCTCCACCGGGACCGGAGGCGAAAACGCCACCCTTTGCGTCCGGGGTCGAGTCAAGCGGAATGTTGTCGTCCTGGAAGAACGCTGCGTCTGCAATCGGAAGCATGTAGCCTCTGCCGTAAACTTCAGCGGTCGAACCAGCAGGAATCGGGTACGTCCCTACTCCTGAAATCAACTCGTCGTACAGGTCTTTCGCCTGAAAGCCGTGGAGCACGAAAGAAACCGGGCCATCCCACGTCTCGGTAGCGTTGCTGCGGATGCGAAATACACCTGCGGCCACATGCCCGGACGTAAGGGTCGTGCCAGTTCCGCAAAGGGACGTGGTAGCACCGTCAAGAACGGTGATGCCGTCAATGTCCTTCTTGCGCTCAATAGCGTTCTGAGCAAGCGCACCCGTCTTCGCAATCACGTTCTTCGAGACGTTGCGAGCCGCACGGTCCGTAAGGAACGTGTGAACCGAAATCATTTCGGGCGTGATTGAAAACGGAGTGTCTGCGAGAACCTGGGGATTGTCTTCCTCAGTGGTCTCGGTGATTGCTGATGCAGTCAACTGCGCCAGCGAGATTTCTTTCCACGTATTGCCAACTCCCGTACCGAGTTTTACCCGGTCGGCCAGTTGTGCTATCACGCCCTTTGTCTCTCGAATGATCCGGGCCTGATTCACAATATCTGGGAGAGAGTCGGCAAGAGAGGATGTATATGTCGTCCCTGTTGCCATATTGTTCTCCGGTTAAGAGCCTATCCCCAGCTACATGTTTCCACGTTTTTGCTGGATTGCGATGGCTCGTGCTGTGTCGTCGCTTCGTCCTGCGGCGTAATCCGCCATGAACTGTGCATCTGACTGAGAACCCGATTGGCTCCCCCCGGAATCCAGTTGGTTTTCTGGACCGCCTGCGGGAACAACCGACTTCTTAGCTTCAGCCGATGCTGTCTCTGCCCTAGATGACGCAACCTTCCCCGCCTCGGCAGCAATCTCCGCAATAGCTTCTCCGAGGTAACTGAACTCTGGAGACAAGGCGTTATTAGCGTCCTGAAACTCCGAAATCCTCGTCACCCCGAAAGCGGCTACCTTGTTGAGAGCAGTCTCGATTGGCTCGGAAAGGTTGTGCTTTTCGGTAAGGTCTTTTGTGAAAGCCGTCAACATCCCCATCGCAGCATTTTGATTCTGTTGAACCACCTGCTGTTGCTGGGCTGTCTGTGCTTCGGTCAACTGTTCGGCTTGCGCTTCGCTCCGCAATCTTCCCGCAAGATTGTCGCCTGCTTCTGCGACCCGCTGGGCATACATATCTGGCGTAAGCCCTTGTTGATCGTAGAACGTCGCGAGGTCTCTGCGGTGCGCCTCAACCTGCGTTTCTATCACCTGCTGAGATGCTGCTTCTGCGGCCTGGGCTGCTACTTGTCTTGCTTCAGCCTGTGCCGCTGCGATCTGCCTGTCCGCTGATGCCTGAAGATTACGGAACTCTTCGGTATCTCTTATGTTTACCGGAGATGCAACTTCTTCAGCAGGCTCTTCAGCAGCAGGCTCGCTTGCCGTTTCTTCCGGTTCATCAGTAGCTTCGGGTTCCGACGCGACCGCTACAGGCTGATCCTCTTCCGGTGACTCTGCGGGGGTTTCCTCGTCGAGAATGTCGTCGGGGCCAAGTTGATAAACCTGGGCCTCGCTTACATCGCTCGCAACAAAAGATTCCTCGGCAGCTTCTACTGAAGGAGAATCAACAACTGCCTCAGTTGTCGAAACCGTATCTGCTGGTGTAACCAAATGAAGACTCCTAACTACGCCATAGTGTAGCGCATCGGTTTTGAATCGCTATATATAGGGGTGCTAACGGACTG
>Ga0315338_1003553_pt1 | contig 13442 bp, 12 predicted proteins | sample ASW8metaG_FD_204518 | JGI IMG/M metagenome (GOLD analysis project Ga0315338, IMG submission 204518) | Ammonia-oxidizing marine archaeal communities from Monterey Bay, California, United States - ASW #8 | ecosystem: Environmental > Aquatic > Marine > Coastal | place: USA: California | collected... | reverse complement strand
ATACTTCAGGTGGTTCGACCGTAATTTCATATAGCAATTTACATTTACCCGAATTATTTACTGGCAGTACACAAAGGCGGTATACCCCTCATCGAGCTGTTGTAGTCGCAAGAATCCCAGAACCCAGCACCATAACTTACGCCACACTAGGGCTCTGCTTCTTCACGAGACGTCGTCACCAAAGACGATAAAATAGCCAATAGCTAGATTTACTTGCTTTTGGCCCAAATCGGTCTATTTTCATTCCTGGGCTTGCGTGCAGTTTGGTGCGTAGGTGTGAAGATATAGGAACCGGACTATAGCCAACTACCTGCGGGCACATCGCCCGCAGTCGCGTGTGCCATGAGCAGCAGCTATACTTTGAGCTGCCTGCCACAGCGGGTAGTTGGTAACTGAACCAGGAGACGTGATGGCACACCTTGAACGGTCAGCAGTCGCAGATGTCGAAGGCCCTTGGGTGAATCCTAACTTTGAATCTGGCTTGATTGAACGATGTAAATCTGGATGGAACATGCCAGTTGTTGATTTGAGCAATGAATTGCTCGCCACGTACCTGCGTCAGAAGATTGCATTGAGTCTGGTGGTTCCTGAGGCCGAGAGGCGGCTTGCGACGAACTTCATCGATGACACTGAGTTACCTGACGACGAACTCAAAAACGCTCTAGCGTATGTGAGGGGAGAGGAGTAGCTGATTGCCGTTTAAGCTCGACAATCAGCCGAACGTAACTGCTGGAGGTCACATCGACCGCAGTCTCGAAACAAAGATTACTGTGGATACAACGATCATCACTATGCCTAACATCGAAATTGTAAGCCCTGGTTTCTCGACTGCCGATGCTGACTGTTCATCAATGTCATACGCCGATGGTGATCTCACTATGGCATTCCGAGACTGGCGAGAAAAGCAGTTTCGATTCACGGTCTCGTTGCCATTGGCATTCTAGCTGCCCTTCTACCTGCCACGGTGCTAACCCTTGATGATAACGGAAAAATACTGGAAGCAATTAGCGGAGTCTTCAACGTCGAACGGTTTTACCGAAAGATTTTTCGCTTAGAAACTCTGGGGCTGTTTGTCAGCTTTGTCCCTTCGAGTATGATGTTAGCAATTGCAAGCTGGTATAGTCTAAACACCAAAGAAAGTAACAATCAGCCAATTGGCTAACACGCATCGGATTCATCGTCCGACGTAGGTTTCGGAAAGTCCGTGCGTGCGGTCACATCGCCCTCAGGCTCGAAAAAGGGTATATTTGGCTGAAGTAATCGTGTCGCTTAACCCGCCCGTTGAACGAACAATCTTTGTGAGAGAGGAGTACCAAGGTGAAGTGCAAACGTTGCGGTACACTTCTCACAGCAAATACGCTTAGCAGGTGCCCAAAATGTGCCGAGAACAAAGAGAAACATGATGCACAAAAATACGCTGGCGAATTCGGAGTCATTAACCGAGCTTTTGAAATCGCAGTGATGCCGATGAAAGTCTCTGAAAATGTGCCAGAGATGATATTTCTATCTGTGCCACTCGTCGTTGTCCTTGGACTACTTGTCGCTGCCTTTGTCGTTCTCTATTCCATTACAATTCTGCCAGTTCGGTTGCTATATCGATGCGTTGCTAGGGCAATTTAACGTCCGTGGGGCACATCGACCACAGGCTTGAACGGTATACTAGTTCCTGCTGGCAGGCAGATACACCTCAGCGAGCAAGCAGGGACCGCTATCCTCTTCGGTTGATGCAACCACTGTCTCGAAGAAATAGCCTTAAGCCGCAGAGGTGGGCGTCAACCCAAACGCTTTATCGGCCTAGGTTAGGTAGGTCATATCGGTGCGATGTGGGCTGTGCCAGCCGCTACTTTTCACAGACTATAGCGTCTGCAGGGGCTCTGGGCCTCCAATATTCACAAAAATGCCGTTCTTCAAGCCGTCGTCTTGGCCGGATGTAATTATATGAACATGCTCATATTGCCTCTTGTAATGGACGAGTGTGTTCGTATAATGAGCGTGTTCATATAATATTGAGGGAGATCGATGCGAATCACCGCGGACGAAAAAGTGGCTACGCGAAAACGGATACTCGAAGCAGCAAAATCACAGTTTCGCAGCAAGGGTTTCGAGCAAGCCACCACCCGCGATATTGCCCGCGAGGCCCATATCGCTACGGGCACAATGTTCAACTACTTCGCATCTAAGGAGGCTGTCGTGGTGGAGCTCGCCTCGCAAGGATTCGAAAAAGCTCAGCGTGAATTCGTGAAAAACCGCCGTAGCGGGGCCGAGATTGAAGAAGAACTTTTCGCTCTCGTCGGGGCGCAGCTGCGATTCCTGCGACCAATGCGCAAATACGTTCGCCCCCTACTAGATTCTGCACTGACTCCCGCGACGATCACACAAGTCAACGAAACAAACAGTTCGTTGCGCGTGGACTTAACCGAACAATTCGCAGCCATCCTCACTGACCACGGGATCGAGGAACCTTCCTCGGTTGCTCTAAACCTATTTTGGGCCCTGTACGTAGGTGTGCTTACGTTCTGGGGCAGTGACAATTCGCCCAAGCAGGAAGACACCTTAGCACTGCTCGACCAATCGCTGCGAATGTACCTGAACTGGCTGTGCAAATGACGACCTTTGCAGCTGAGTCTCTACGAACCCTTTTACTAGGAGGCAACTCATGCCCACCACTGCTGAATTGCTGGCGGCCTTGCCCGCCGACGAGCCCCAAGCTCAACCGTGCCATGTAGAAGAGCTAGAGCAGATATTCCATTCACTCGCGAACCGACCGGTTCCCACCGGGTCGCTGCGTAGGTTTTGCTCGCTAGGCGGACTTTCCGCAAAGCTTTCGATGGCCTATCTCGCCTATTGGATTCGTAGTTGGTACCAACCGAGCGAAGCCCGTCAGAAAGATCTATTTGAGACACATCTTCGATCCGCGATCAACACTCTCGAAACGATGGGATACCTACGTGGGGCCGTCGCTAAACTCGGGCAACTTATGACTTGCTTCCCAGATGCGATGCCTGAAGGCTTTGTCGACATGCTCAGCAATTTACATTTCCAAGCTCCACCTATGCACTATGCTTTGATTCGAGAGCAGTTGCTCAGCGAGCTGGGTGACCCCAAAGACATCTTTGACGAATTTGACGAGACTGCTATCGCAGCTGCCTCGATCGGGCAAGTCCACCGAGCCCAGTTGAAGAAGGGCCAGCAGGTGGCCGTCAAAATCCAGTACCCAGGAATCGCTCGCACGATTCGCTCAGACTTGCGTAACCTCAAAACAACCATGCGGCCATTTCTTATCAACCGCGACTGGCAAGCGATTGAGCAACTCTTCGACGAAGTTCGTACCGGATTGGAGTTCGAGACCGACTATGAACACGAAGCACACAACTTACACAACTGCGGTCGACTGTTTGCCGACGACGAAGACATCGTTGTCCCGCAAGTCTATGAGTCATTTTCTACTCGGCGAGTGCTGACCATGTCCTTTGTCGAAGGACTAACGTTTGAAGAGTTCTTGGCGACCAATCCCTCGCAACCCGAGCGGGATCACTATGGCAGGTTGATCTGGAAAGCGGTTTCCCGAATCTATTCGAACAGGATGCTCTATACCGACGCGCACCCTGGAAATTTCCTGTTTATGGAAGACGGTCAGCTGGGCTTCGTCGACTTTGGAAATGTGCGTTACTTCAACGACGAAGAATGGCAATATCATCTTGATGGAGTCAAGGCTCGCGAGGGGAGCAAGGAGAATCACATTGCTTTCTGCAAGCGGTCGCTGATGATGAAGGATGAAGATGCCAAAAAACACCCTGAGATGTTGAACCTAGTTGTCGAAGGGTTTGATCTCTACAATGAGCCGTTGCTTTACGAAGGAGCATTTGACTATGGAGATCCAGAGTACTTGCAACGAATGTCAGAATGGCTCGCACGAGGGGCAAAACAGCAGTGGGTTAAACAAGAACCGGTGAACCTGTTCTCGCATCGCTTGAATTTCCAAATTCCGACACTATTGTTTCAGCTCAAGAGTCGTGTGAACGTTGCGCAACTCATTCGCGATGAATCGGAATCTTAGCAACGCGAGTAGGAAGTCAAATGAACAAATGGGACAACTCTCTGTCTGCTTTAGCTACTTGCATAACTCCTTGGCAACAAACTCGGACTATTGTCGCTGTGGATATACTCCGACACACAAAAACTTTTTAAAGCGATTCAAAAACGAGCACGCCCTAGTGTGTATATTCAAAACTTGGCTCTCGCTTCAAAACGTAGGCTCGTCCCCATATTTCTCGATTCGCGTTTTCCAACCGTTGCATCCATGAGGGCGATCCAATGGCAACCGATCGCCCTTTGGTACCTCATGCCCATGGCGATGGCGCCGCGATTAGACCTATCAGTATCGTTTTGGCCGCCAAACTCCCAGACAATCTGCTGTCGGGTTTCGTCGAAAAAATACTGGTAGCCGATGCTGGCGCCTGCTGTGTCGTTTGCTTGCACGTTGATAGGAGCTCCAACGCGACCAATCCCAGGCGCTGAAAAAAGCAGGCCCGTTTGTCCGAGCGGACCTCCCGCTAGTGGGCTGCGGGTAGGCGAAGTGAATTGGTCGATCGCCAGAAATGCATTGAGGTAGATTAAGTCCTCGTAGTGATGGGGTGTCCAAGAAGTTTGCGCGAACAGCAGCTCTCCCTGCTGCGCGAACGCCGATTCGCCGTTGGTGGGAAACGAACCCAGCAAATGTAACGAGGTGTTGTAAGTATTGTAGTAACCTTGAATGCGTTGAATTCCACTGACACCGAAGGCAACCAGGTTACTCGCTGGGATATCGCTTTGAATATAAACGACGTCTGCATTGACCGTGCTTTTTGCAAAGTCGCTTTCTGTCAACAGGGCAACTAGTTGCGAGCTGTCGTCTTCCGTGTTTGGTACTCCTAGACTAGGACTGTTGCGATGAATGCTATCCCAAGCATAGACGCCCGTCATCCGCAAGTTGAGAATTCGTTTGGTAAATAGCGTGTTTCTCGTAACCGTTATCGCATCCAAACGGTCTTCGTTGATCAACAAACCTTGCTGGGCCAGTAACGGCATCCGACCGACTGAGAATCCATAATCAAGATGCCGAGTGTCGTAAAGGTCGAGATTCGGGAATATTTCGCCAAAATCACCTTCAAAAAATAGTGTCTGCACCTGAGAATTAAAACCGTCGATGCTATTCCCGTCGCGAAAATCGATACTAGAAAATCGACGGCTGTCGCGAAGCTCTTCATCCACAGGACGCAATCCCAGTAAAATGCGTTCGGTGCCGGAAAGATTGAGCTGCCCAAATAGATCGAGTCGGTTAGCCCACTCTGCTACCGGTTGCGCGCTATAGTCGGCATACTGCACTGCACTACGATACTCGCCGAAAACCCACAGGGCAGGTCGCCAGACGGCGCCAAATGGTGTTTCGAAACCCGGCTTCAGCGGTCCTCTGCCTAAGAATGGTTCGCCGTATTCGAGCAAGAGTGGAGGCCGATCTGGCACGGGATGAATGCCGTGGGGGCAGCTGTCTAACCAGGTGGGAACTTCAACACGGGGGCTGCCCAGAGTGGCGGCCAGAAAATCGCCGCATCGCTTATTCGGACAAGAAAGCAATCGTGGAACTGTCTCTAAGCATTTCTCGATCGTTCGCGGTGGAGACTGGACTGCTGATATTCCAGCTGGCATTCCAATTGCCGTCATCTCTACTGTCGGCTGTCGGCACGAGGGCGAGAAGGTTGGGCAAGGTATGTTTGGAGAGGAAAGTAGTTCTGGCGGTGCGGCCTCTTGTAGAGCAAAATCTGCTCCAGCGGCAGAGGTTGAAATTAACTCTTTGGGTGGCTCACTGAGAGATTCTATTTCAACTTGCGGCAGCTGAACTAATCCTATCGGCGGCAGCCTTACTAAGTCGTCAACAGACGGCAATCGAACTAGGTCCTGGGCGCATAGCATCTGCGCAGTACACCAACACGTCAGCAGACATGCTGCGCGTAGCCATCGTTCGATTTTCGCCGACTTACTGAAAGTCATTTCCTCAATTGTTGGGGGTAAAGCGTTAAACGTCTTTCATGAAGAATGTCGTGCCCAGCTACTACTCGAGCAGCAACCTCGCGGGCACTGAGTCCGTAATCAAACCCTGCGGACGAGATGTCACGTACAAGATTGACAGGAACCATGCCAGCGATGAGCTGAACAACGACCTTGTAGGGGCCGGGACCACATACCTGTTCTGCGGGAACCTGGTAATGGGCCCAGCGTGATCCACCTGGCATAATTGACTGTTTGTGCTTCCTCGCTCCTACAGGACGACCCAGCACGGTGTACGGACGAGTTTCGGGACGGATATAGGGCAATGGATCGGGTGAAAAGGGTACGGCAAGCACCTGTTCGCGTTCGCCACCGCGGACATTACGTATTACAAATTTGGTTTGCAGTGAGAAGAGCTGACGGTCGGGTGGAATCAGTCCGTTGTGGACGAAGGAAGAATGGCTGTCTCGCAGGTCGCCGTTTGCGTCAAGGTTTCCTGAGATAAAAAGGAGTTTACCGACAGCATTGAAAACCATCGCTCGCACAAACACGATGCGTTCTGCATCAAAACCGGTCGGTACGCCATGCCCATCGGTGCCGTTGTAAACGAGAACTCGAAACTGCAAGGCATGATTGTCGCATTGCTGCAGCTCGATATCTCCTAGCCGATAGCCAGTTGCGAGCAACTGATGACGTTGGCTGGCCGCCTCGCCGAGCAATTTAAATTGTGCCTCCAATAAGTCGCGAGCTCGGTAGCGAAGTGTTTGGTCGTGCCATGGAGCGGGAAACGTAAAGTCGCTAGGAACATCTTTTTCAAAAGATTCGGTTCCCCAGCCAGCTTCGTGATCAAACAGCAACCATTCGCGAATTGTCGCCAAACCTCGATCGACAGGCGGACGAAAAACGTCATGCTCCTCGCGCACTGCTGCCGGGTTGTGAGGAAATATACCTGGATGAACAATCGAGTAGTCAGGCCCCACGATCATGTGGTTGGTTCGTTTGCGAGCGGGTGTCGAAGCATTTCCCACAATGGCTGCCGAACCGCACGCGTAGCCACTGGCAACTCCGGGAACGATTCCCATGTGACAATCCTGGCAGGATTGGTGTTTTATTAGCGCGGCGGGCGAGCTTTTATATTCGCTAAAAGCGTCTTCCAGACGAAACCCATTGGGAGCAAGTACGTCGTGACATGTTCCGCAGAACCCTGAAGTCGTTAGCTGAAAGAAAGGGACCACGCCGCCATGAACGCTGCGGCCTTTTATTTCTGGGTTGGGAGCTGTTTTTAATACTCCATATTTGTCAGGATTGGCAAGTACCGCTGCCAGTCTTTTACTTCCGACCGGGCCGGAAACGGGCGTATGAATATTTCCCGCAACCAAAGCCAGGCGTCCCGCTCCTTTTCCCCAGGCTTGATTAACGCGATGACAGACAACGCAGGTGACGCCTTCGCGGGAAGTTGGATGCCGATCGGCATTCGGCATGGCGATCGGTTCATTAAGTGCCATCCCAACAGGCGTATGGCAGCGAATACAAAAATCACCCAGCGTGCCGTTGTTTTTCTTGATAAGCTTGTTGCTCATCGCATTAAACACAGGACTTAACTGTGCATAGGCATGCGAGGAAACCGACCATTCGCGATAGTGCTCAGGGTGACAATTGCGGCAAGCACTGGCTGAGGGGAAACAGTTTTGCGCAAAACAGTCGGCATGGGCCTGATTGATAGCGACCCGCTCGATATCACTATAAGAACTTGCCGGAGCAGGGATTAGCTCAGCATTCGATTGGTCGGGCTTTGCATGATAAATTGAAAACAGCTGAGAAGCCTGCGTATCTTCAGCAGGGGGACTCAGTTGCTCTACTTTCGGAGGCTCGAACAGACAAGATTGCGACACACAAATTGGTTGATCAAACGGTTTGACCGCAGGCTCAGCCCCCACCGTCTGGCAATACATAAACACTACCAGTAGCAGGGCAAACCTGATCATTTTGATCTTTTTCATTTACGTTGCAAAAAGAGTTGCGACAGCTCCTATTGATAGGTACATCGGAAGCCTAAATCAGTTCATTCATCACCAGCCCACCAATGCCGAAAGTCAGCCTAGGCCGCATATTTTCAGCGGATATCGAGGTTAGAAATCACTCCTCGCGACTAAGTTACGCTAGCAGTCTGAATTGCTGGCCCAGTATGCTAGCAGATGCCTGCCGTTGGAAAGACGCTCATTTGTCATGAGAATTGAGGAGGCGATCTGCAGCGAAAAAGCGTTGACCGTCGTCGGAGGAGGAGATCTTCATCGCGATGTCTCTGATCAAGCGAGCGGCGTCGTGGAATGACTGCGAGTCTTCGTTCGCTGGTGGTGCAAACAGAATCGATTCCAACTGGGCGATGGCACTGATGGCATTCATCAATTCAGGAGTCGTGTCTGAATCAGCAATCTCGGATAATCGATAAGCGGCTGCAACGATTCTAGTCGCGGCAGCAGAGGCAAACGAGGCGTGGGTTGCACGGCCTCGATTGCCAAGGCTTGACTCAAGGTCGACCAGCATTGAAACGACGAACATCAAACGCCGGTGATTAATTTCCTTGCCTAGCTGGTGATTTGGCCTCCATAACGGGTCGGCCCAAAGACTTGAAGCCAGGGCATTGTGGTGCTTATCAAGAAAGAGATTATGTCGAACTTGCTGGTCGAACCAATTGGTCATTTCAAAACCGGCGTTGCCTGGATGGTGTCCACCACGAACTACGAGTTCTTCGTCACCGATAAGGTGACATTCGTAGCATCGCTTGGTCAGGGAATAGAGGTCGTCTGTCCGGTTTTGCCCAGCTTCCCTACTATGGGCTATTCGCTGCTGCCGATGAGCTGCTGTTTCGTTTTCCCGTGTTACGCCATTAGGCCCATAGTTCGCATGGCTATTGAGCCAACCGCTCTCTCCCCCGGCGGCATCATGGCAAGATTCGCAGGTGACCCCTAGCACAAGCCCGGTACTTTCGGCTGCCTCGCTTTGCGGAGTGGAATGACAGGCCAGACATCTTGGGCTGTCGGTTATTCGATCGACATCGATACCTAGATTTGTCGCGTAAAGCTTTGCATTGGAACTCGTACGTAAGATGTCGTAGGCACTTGTGGCGTGGTTCGTGCGAGACCAGACGAGGTATTCTGACTGGTGGCACTCCACACAGCCCTCTGGGCCGACAAAGTCTTTATTACTCTTTAGAGCTGAAGACTGAGCAGCATCGTCAGCGTGAGAAAGTTCGGCTGACCTTGAGTCGCTAGGGGGCAGCTCTTCCTCGGCATTTACAGCAAAAATCAGTACGCCGCCTACAACTAGCAACAGTGGCAGTACCTGCACATTTTTTGCGGCGATGTAATTTTTGTTGTATCCACTTCGCATCTTGCAAGTCCTATGGTTGATCGCTTGAATACAATGTTTACCTCAGATTGAAAGCAACGCCAAAATTTACGATGGAGATATTACAGACAAACGGTCTGTAGAAAGCAAGACCGTTCAAGAACTCCCATAATTTAGCTATGTTCTCTAAGGTTGAAACGCTTGACCTATTGATTCTTGCGGCAGGAGGGCTTCGATTGCTTGAAGTTGCTGACCGTCGTACTTCACAGTAAATTCTTGAGCAGCTTGAACAACGCGATCGGCGGCTTTAGAAATGGTAGGCACATGCCCTTCCTCGGGAGGTAAAAACAAGAGTGATTGCACAGATTTAGTAGCCTCGATCGCTTCGAGCAGTTCATCGGCCTGAATGCGTTGAGCAACCTGTTTCAAACGCGTGTATGCCGCAATTGATTGCCCAGCCGCTGAGATTGCGAAAGTACCAGCCTTAGTGGCTTTTGATCGATTACGCAGATTAACCTCCAACTCCGCCAACAGGCCCACTACATACATCAGCCGCCTGCGTGCCTCGGGATTACGACCTTGATCGTGGGCTAACCACAGGTTCGATGCGAGTTGGTTCACTTCGGCATCATCTGTTACGACTGTTTCGGGTGCAAAATTATGTCTGACCTCACCAGAAAACCAAGTAGCTAATTCAAAACCGGGTGAACCTGCCATATGACCAGCGCCGACCACCTGTTCATTTGAAATGGAATGACATTCGTAGCAGCGAACTGCTACGGAATAAAGGTCGTCTACCCCTGCCAACCCTGCTTCCTTCAAAGCGGAGTGGTGGTCTTCGTCATCGAATCCACCACTTTTTTCTTCGCTGTGCAATTCATACCAACCTAATGTCGAGTTGCTTGCTCCTGCCGGACCATGACACGATTCGCAGGAAACTCCGTGATTAACTTGAACTCCACCTGCATGGGTGCGCCGTCGGGTTCCGTGGCAATCAGTACAAACCGAATCTCCGGCGAGTTCGTCCGGTTTAATGTTAAGCCTACGTGCGAAACGCAGTGCCCTCACGTTAGTACTAAGCATCGCAAGCGATCGATTGGCATGCCCCGATCTCATCCAGGCCTCGTAGGGCAAGTCGTGACAATCCATGCACTGTTGATGCCCAAGAACACGCGACTCGTCGACCAGTTTTTCAGCAGCAAGCAACGGCTGCCAACCAAAAGCAATGGTTGCAAAAAAAACTACAATCGAGGTGCGCATGAGAAGACCTGAATAGCAATAAACGGAACGCGCTGCGTCGAAAATCGATGCATGGACATCATGGAAAGAAAAGTTTTGCGTGACTTGCTTCCATAATAATTGAAAGCCCGTGTATTCACAGTCAATTCCACCTGTATAGCCTGCTTTTTAGCAGAACAAGCACGTTTTCCCTCACAGGCTTCGCTAGTGATCTTGCAGTTTTTACGGGCGTAGCCTCAAGCAAACTGCAATTAGGTGACAAAGACATTTACGAACGTGATATTAATTCGCCCAGGAAAAGATTTACCCTCGAATATAGCCGCTTTGCAAACATGCGTAGGGAACGCTCGCCGTTGAAAAGAGCGATTGCAACTTCCCACAGCAACGATAACTAAGCTGGATTCAATAAATCAATAAATGCAGGCATGGAAAATTTCCACTGACCGCAAGAATGCGACGACGCAGGCCACTACAAATTGCGCAGCTATTCCGAGGGAAATCGCCTTTACTCGACAGACTCTTTCAGGAACGGTCGTAAACTTCGAACACAAATGCCTGGCAGGTTGTCCGCACAGGTCGAACCGACATTGGTCACGAATGAAATCCCAATAACTGCAGTTGGTGTGCAAAAACCTCCTTCAATCGGAGAAAGGTCGAAAGTGCAGCGGGTGGACAAGTCTCAGCAAGTTAGTGGCCTTGCCTATCCGCTGAAGTATCCCACCGGCGGCGACACCTCCGCAGCTGATCTGGGAGGTGCTGCGCCAGCCAGATTCTACGCCTGACGGAACCTTCGTCGGCAACACGGACACTCGCCATCGAAGCCTTTCACAAGTGCATTGAACGCAGTTGGTTGAGGTAGCGACATGATTGCCTTGAAGGCCAGAGGGTCACGATGAGCATAGTGCCGATACGTTACTCCTCCAACCGAGTGACCAAGAATTTCGATTGAGGATTCTGGCATGTGCTCATCATAGTAAGTCGCACACGTTTTTCGAAGATCTTTCAAGACCCAGGGCTTTTCCTCACCAGTTTCGACATCATGCTTCGGCTTCACGCCTGCCAAAGTGCAAAGCCGCTGGAATTGCTCATTCGCACGTGAGCTGCCACAGCAAAAGACTTGCTGGTCTGGTTGAACCTCATCAGGTTTGATGCTCTTGAGGTGAACCCTAACGACACGATTCATTGGGCGATAAAACTGCTTCTTCGTTTTTACGCGGCGATAGTAAAGCCAGCCATGCCGCGAATCTTTACCTTGGCCGTTTGGCGGCTCTGGTCGCCAAGTTATATGCCGCCATAGAATTGGCTCGTGAAAGGCAGCAGACTTGAAGACTGTTCCCGTATCAAGACCATAGTTGAAGAACACGACTAAAGCGGCACGCCAGAAATGGCCGACAGTGAACAGCTGTTTCCAGCCACGAGGTCTCTCAAGTTGATAGGTGGCGAAGTAGAGAGCATTCAGGTCCGCCTTCGTCAGGTAGTGGCGTCCAGCTACATCGCGCTGCGACTTTGGCTTGGGAAATCTGGGCAGCTTCTGCAGGTAGTCTTGTTCCCAGGCCCAGGACATAATCGCGCGAAGATTCTCTCGGGCCTTGTTCGCAGTTCTGCCAGCATTGGAGCCTCCGTCGTTCGCTGCTTTCTCGTGAACCCAGTCCAGGAATTCTCGAATGTGGGTTCTCTCGATCTGATTAATATCAACTCCGTTACCCCAGGCAAGCCATTTCGTGGCGGTCGACCGGTATTCCTTACACGTTCCAGCAGAGAGTTTCTTAGAGGTCAGGTACTTTACGACGACGTTCTCAAGGGTGATGGTCATGGTGACAACTCCCTGGCCGTCGACATGCACCTCCCTGATCGGCTCCGCCAGCCGATAGCCAATGTTAGGCTTCTTGCAGAACCTCCTGTCACATATGAGAAAGGTTAAGCGGCCACTTGACCGCACACTTCCCTTATTTTAGCCTCGACGCACATCGGAAACTGCGTTTAAGCAATGGAGAGAAGTCGCTGAGACTGATGCATCCTCCATCTCGAAGGAGATTACGAAACTCGCATCGGTCTGGATCACCTCGGTAAACTTGGAACAGCCACCAACCCAGGTCGGTTCGCCTTGGGCACTCAGTGATCTCGTTGCTTTTAGGGCACTGAGGCATACTTCCTCAATTCTCGTCAGATTGGACCGATTTTTTCGTTTAGTCGCCATCACCTGCTACTACTTCACCACTTCGATATAGAGCAGTTGTGGGTCGAGCGTTTCGAGTTCGACGAAATCACGTGCCGGCGCCCCATCGAAAAGGTTAGTGATTTGGGCGATCGGTTCCGGTGCTACGATCCGCACCGGTTTCTCGTGGGAACGGTAACTAGTCATGTTCAGCAGGTAGCCATTTTGATACGGTGTCGAACGGTAGGCGACGCCTTCAACTAGGCGGCCTTTCTCGTCGGTAACACGTATGGGACGGGCAACGTCCAGGTCGGTCATAAGATCTTCGCCGAGATTACGGTAACTTTCGGCACTCGTGCCAGCGGGTCGCCACATGACCTTGCCTTTGCCTACGGAGCGCGCCGCGCCAATCGCTGGGTCCCCGCGGAGACAAGGCGGCACATTGCGCGGTTGGCCATATTCGTCCATGGCGAAGGAATCGCCCGTCACCACTACGGTTCCGCCCTGCTCGGCGTATTGTACCAACTGACTCACCACGTCGTCTTCGATGCGTGTGGCGGCCGGTACGAAGACGGCCTTGTATGCGCTGAGGCCACCGTTCTTTGCTTGGCGATCTGTGACAAACCCGATGGGTGTGCCCAGAAAGTACAGGGCCTCGTAGGCCGTTTTCATTTCG
>Ga0315338_1003552_pt1 | contig 13443 bp, 4 predicted proteins | sample ASW8metaG_FD_204518 | JGI IMG/M metagenome (GOLD analysis project Ga0315338, IMG submission 204518) | Ammonia-oxidizing marine archaeal communities from Monterey Bay, California, United States - ASW #8 | ecosystem: Environmental > Aquatic > Marine > Coastal | place: USA: California | collected... | reverse complement strand
GTTGTACCCAGAGATAAAAGAGGGCGGAGAGGTTGTGATCTGCGAATAACCACCGTGTTGATTTATCGTTGATCGCCGAAAGAAAACTATCACAATTTTGGTTCAGTTTTAGAGACTCCACTTTTGAAGGTTGTATCCCAGCAACCTTATGGCGTTTTGCATGAAATCTTAGAACGGAGTAGGATCGTTCATTAGAAAGGAGGATTGCTGAGATAGAGAGGACTATAGTCCCAAGTTGCTTAGCAGTTGGTTGTTCGACATTGCTTGTCGAAAGTTAATCAATTGCTAAGTTAGCAATATTGATATCAATGCTTAACAGTTATAACCCCCAAGCTTGTAGCGGCAAAAATGCTATGTCGTTAGGTGTTATCTCGCACACATAATCGTCTAGGCAAGAAAATTGGCTGCACATAGAGGAAGAGAGATACCGTGGTCCTCGGTTGTCAAATACCATCGTGAGATAGCCATTAGAGCTGAACAAGGATTCTTTCAGTTTAATGCTCGAGATTCGGATTCAGATCGTTGGAGCAATCTTCCGAATTACCAACTAGCAGGGCTCGCTGGGCCCTGGAAACTTCCAAACAGTAGTCTTTTTAGTCAGTCATTTCGACGCGAACATGAGCGAGGTCGCCATGAGACATTATTTGTTGGAGGGCCTTGCTACTGGGGTGTTCAACGCGCTTATCAAGGGAAATGGATACCGACATGGAACCCGGTTTTATATCGAGAAGTTGAGCTTGTTTTGGGAGAAGTCGAATTTGATTTAAGGCCATTAGAAGGGAGTTGGAATATAAATCCTCAGCTGATTCGAGCTATGGATCAGCATAATGTCGATATTTCAGATAGCGCTGACCAATTCCTGGAACGGATAATTGAAAACGCCGAATATCGTCATCGGGAAGATGGATTGGCGCTAGGTGATCAAATCAAGAAATTATTGGTGAGTGCAGTTTCTGAGCTTGATCAAACGTTGCACGGTAGACAACAGGATACCCAAGGATGGGCTATATCACCTTCTTCATGGATCCTATTTGCACCGACCAAATCATTTTCGGCAATTACGAGGTACTTAATCGATGACTATAACCGTCTCGACGCCCATTTAACTAAAGATCAAAACGAGATCGGTGGCCTACGCCTACTCGAAGATGAAGGATCGTACAAGGTTAAGAAACAGAAAGACCCAATACCGTTCGTCCCCCTCAACGATTCCCAAAAGCAAGCTACGAAAGAAATTCTCTCAGAACGACCATTAGTAGTAATCAGTGGGCCCCCAGGTTGTGGCAAGAGTCAGGTAGTGGTTGCAACCTTACTTAATGCCTGGGCACAGGGAAAAAAAGTCCTTTTTGCCAGTAACAATAACCAAGCTGTCGATGTAGTTAAGCAACGATTGGAGCATTTTGAATCTGAATTCCCGATAGCTGTTCGCGCAGGAAATAGGAAACGAAACAATATTTTGGAAATCTTGAGGCGTACCCAAAACATAGTAAGTGCCGACAATGCAGCCGACGAAAATAAGTCTGGGGAAGACGTAACAAACAGGCGACGATCTCTAACTGAAGAGAAAAGGGCGTTAGAAGAGTCTCTGACCAGTCAAATCCCACAACGAATTGACGAGTCGAGACAAGCTTCTTTATCTTCCTATGCACAGTATCTCCGTATCTCCGCTGACATTGATGAGCGACTTTCAGCTCTAAAAGATAGGCAAGCACAATTAGAAATAACATCTGATTCAGCAGAATTTATAACCACTGCGTATACCGAGAATTACAACTGGCTGGAACGAGTTCCTGATTACTTACGTCAAATTGAAAGTGACAACACCGATCGAAGCATTAAGCAAAACCAACAAATTGAGTTGGAAGGTGAGCGGGGGCGTATTGCGAACAGTGTAGGACTCTCTGAAGAGGGTGCTGGCGATTGGCATTGGCTGATAGGCGCCGCTAGCCCGGAACAGGTCGAAGATTGGGAAGCCCAATTTCGGTCAATTCTTAGTGGTGATATTGAAGCGGCTTTAGCGGCCATTGACTGGCAACCAGATTATGACGCATGGCAGAACCATGCGGAAGCTGATGCTTACGAAGCTAAAGCTCGATTATTCGCCAATGACGCAGCGAGAATCTTAGCCGATATAGCGCCCATTCTCAGAGAGATTGAGTCTCAAAAACTCGAGATGGAGGAGGTGCGTTCATCGACATTAGAGATGGGCATTCCAAACAATATTGATGCCTCAATCTCAGACCTTGATTTCTGGATAAGAGCGTTTCGAGAGGTGAGGTCTAGAGAAAGTAGGGCCTTTGATTTCGTGCCATGGTCTCGAAAAAATAAGCTCAACAAAAGGCTACGACTAATTGCAAGGAAAATTGATTTTCCTCTGGAGATTTGGAACACCGTTGGTGTATTGGATGAAAAAGGAATAGCTCGTGTGGCTCCCTATGTGGAACAAACATTAAATTGGCTGGATCAAAGACAAAAGTGGGAAAACCTTAGTGAGCAAGTAGCGAATGCCGAGTCAACTTTTGAACAATTGCGGGTCCGTGCCCGTGAATTGAACGCACCTAGGATTCCGAGGGATAGTCATCTAGATTCCTGGCAAGACGTGGTTAATTATTGTCGTGAAAGAGCAGGGTTAGCTGCAGAGGCTGCGATAGCGTGGGCAAGAAATGAAGAGAATCAGCAGGCAAGATCGAGACTTCGAGCTATAGCTGATAATTGGAGCACGATGTCGAGTGGTGTTCCGATTTGGGAAGCGTGGTTAAGTGGGCAAGGGCAGGAGTATGGTGAGGTCGTCGAAAGTCTCCGTGACAATCCGACGCAAAGCGACGTAGTGTTTGGACGTACCCTAATACATCGGGGGGTACTCTCACAATTTCTTAACAAATGGAAAGACTGCGTTGAGCGTCAAGCGCAGATCAAGAGAATCGAATCGGAAATACTAGCTATACCAGAATTACGCGAACATCTGACCACTTGGTGGTCTGAAAAACCTGACTCGCAATTTCTGTACCGCAGAAAACCGAGCAATTTTCCCCAGGTTGAAGATCACGCAGACCGATTGGGTGTGATTGAGAAGTGGATAGATGAGTACAACCAGTTTATCGATACAGATAAACCAAGACAGGAAGCAGAAGCAAAAAGTGAACTCGATCGAGCGATCGAACAATTAGGCAATGCTCTGGACAATATTCCGACTAAACGTACAAAGAAAAAGGTTCAAAAAATACTAGACGACATCACGGAGGATATAAATAGCGAGTGGCCCTTAGAAAGTATTAACGAGTTGTTATCTTCTTTTAGAAGAGATGGAATGAATAGCCGAATTCAGCAGATTGATGTTGAGCTCGAACGCAGTTCATTCGAGGAAGCAAAGTCAAAGTGGCGTAAAAGACTTTTGGTTGACGATGACGCCATGCAAGCACTTGGCAAGCTAGAAAGAACGATTCATAGAAATAAAGGGCAGCTTGCAGACAAAGACTATGAGTCATTCCAAGAGGTACTACGTGCAGTGCCTGTGTGGATAACTACCGCACAGGCGGCCCAGGCAATACCTCTAATGCCTGAACTATTCGATATCGTTGTCATTGACGAAGCATCACAGTGCACCCTGACGAATTTATTACCGCTAATTTATCGAGGTAAGACTTTAGCTGTAATTGGAGACGAACAGCAGCTACCCGCTATTCCCCATATCACACCACTTGAAGACCAGACTTTGGGCGCCAAATTTGATGTTAGCGATTATCTTGATGTTGTAGGCCATTGCTCAAATGACGTCTACAGGGCTGCAACGGATTCTTTACCGAGACGTCGGGCTGATGTTTTGTTTCTTGACGAGCACCATCGTAGCCATCCCCAAATCATTGGGTTTGCGAATCGATATATCTATCAATATCGTCTAAAACTTAAAAAAGACCAGGAATCAAATGGTCGACTACCAGTTGCAAGCGGTGTTTTCCGCCACAACGTCATTGGCACCGCTGAACGTGGCCCAGGAGGCCGTAGTTGGATGAATCGCGCGGAAGGTGCCGAAGTAATTAAATTAGTTCTGAGTATAAAGAACGGAGACGCAAAATCATTAAGTCTCGGGGTCGTTACACCTTTTGCTCCACAGAAGAATTGGTTGAACAAACAACTGGAATCTCACAGCTTGCAATCCGAGGTTTTAGTTGATTCTGCTCACGGTTTTCAAGGTGATGAGCGAGAGATCATGATTTTTAGCCCGGTAATCGCGCGAGGCATAACGGGATCTGCTTGTAAGTGGGTAGAAAGTCCGCCTAATCTCGTCAATGTCGCATTGACACGTGCTAAGTATGTCTTGCACGTGGTGGCAGATTTAGAGTTCTGCAAACAACAGGACGGCGTGCTCCGTTCGTTAGCGATGTATGTTGATGATATTGAAACTTTGCGCCAAACGAGTCCAGCTGAATTGGAGCTTTTTAGTTGGATGATGGTGGAGAATATGCAACCTAAAGTGCATCCTAGAATTGGAGATGTCGAAGTTGATTTTGTAGTAACAACTACAAGCGGTGAACAGGTAGCAATCGAAGTGGATGGTGCCGAGCACCATGAACATAGGCCAACGATGGACAATGCGAGAGACGCAATGCTTCAAAGCCATGGATACAGAGTTGTACGTGTTCCGGCGAGAGAGATATTCGAGACTCCATACAATATTCTTGAGAAAATTAGATAGCAGGCCCACTTACCTCACCAAACCTCGATGTATTGGTGAGCTCTCATAAGTCGACTGGACCTTAATGCTCCAATAGTCGTCATATGTATAACTAAGCCAGTTATTGATTAGAGTCATAAGCGATGCGCAAGAGAAATATCTACAGTCCTGATAGTAAAGAACCCTATCGCCTCAGCCGGACAAAACTTGAAAACTTCATGCGCTGTCCACGGTGTTTCTATTTGGATCGTCGTCTCGGTGTTGGTCAACCCCCAGGCTTTCCGTTCAATATCAACTCGACAGTAGACGAATTACTAAAGCGAGAATTCGATCGATGTCGAGTGGATCAAGTTCCGCATCCTTACATGGTCGAAGCGGATATTGACGCCATACCGGCCATACATCCTGAACTCGATAACTGGCGGAAGAATTTCGTTGGTGTTAGCCATGTACACGCTGATTCAAATTTCGAAGTTTTTGGTGCCATCGATGATCTTTGGCTGGGTAGTGATGGTCAGTACATCGTTGTTGATTACAAGGCAACCTCTAAGAATGGGGAGGTGACTCTTGATGCCGACTGGCAGATCTCCTACAAGCGTCAGATGGAGATTTACCAATGGTTGCTAAGAAAGAATGGACTGCCTGTGAGCGAACGTGGTTGGTTCGTGTACTGTAATGGTAAAAGGAATGCTGATGGTTTCGACAATAGAGTCGAATTTGTAGTTGAATTATTGCCGTATGACGGGAACGACGATTGGATAGATAATGCCCTGGTCGACGCGAGAAACACATTAATGAATAACGAACTACCCACCGCAACTGCTAGCTGTGACTATTGCGTATATAGGATAGAAGCGTCAGCCATCGAACTAGGAACATTCTAGGACTAGAAAGATGGGAAACAAATTTTTCGAAGCGCCCATTCTTAATAATCCATACAGTTATCCTGAGAGGCATTGGGAACTTGATGAGAAAGGTCAGCCAACGCATGAAATCATAGAATCTCGTAGGCGAGCAGAATTCGTTACACCGGTTCCTGCGCCAAGAAGAAGGCGCGGTACGGAAGGGCAGCAGGAGGTTGAATTTACTGACGAGACGGGACTCGCTACAGACACACAAAAATACGACCAAATCTCCATCGTTAATCAGGTCCGGCAGCACGTTGACGAATGGCGCAAATTAAATAACCCAAACGATTGGCAGGTGACTCCAGAAACGGCGCGTCTCTTGCAGCACTGGCGCCACCATCAGTTCGCAGGTATTCGTCCATTTTTCTGTCAGGTCGAGGCTGCCGAAACTGCGATTTGGTTAACCGAGGTAGCGCCAAAGTTCGGCAAAGTCGGCAAGTCTTTTCTGAATCATCTTGATGGCGCCAATGAGGGCGCGAATCCCGGATTGAATCGCCTCGCACTAAAACTCGCCACCGGCGCTGGCAAAACCACAGTGATGGCGATGCTGATCGTATGGCAGACGATAAACGCAATACGTTATCCAGACAGTAAGAAATTTACGAAGGGGTTTTTGATCGTCACGCCCGGACTCACTATTCGCGACCGCCTCCGAGTTCTGCGGGCTAATGATCCAGATAACTACTACCGAGCTTCAGACTTGGTTCCCGTCGAGATGTTAAATGATTTGCAAGAAGCAAAGATCGTGATCACTAACTATCACGCATTCAAGACTCGGGAACGGCTAGACCTGTCAACGGGCGGCAGAAGATTACTCCAAGGGAAAGGCGAGCGATTATCGACTGTGGAATCAGCCGGGCAGATGATCCAACGTGTAATGCCCGAACTGATGAGCATGAAGAATATTATCGTTATTAATGACGAGGCGCATCATTGTTATAGAGGAAAGCTGAGTGACTCCGAAGAAGGTGAACTAAAGGGGGAAGACAAGGACGAAGCAAAGAAAAATACGGAGGCAGCACATCTCTGGATATCTGGTTTAGAGACTGTACAAAAGCATCGAGGCATTAGTCGTGTTATCGATCTGTCCGCCACGCCTTTTTTCTTGCAGGGTTCGGGTTATGCGGAGGGCACGCTTTTCCCTTGGGTGATGTGCGATTTTTCGCTGATGGACGCGCTTGAGTGTGGCATCGTCAAGCTGCCGCGCGTGCCAGTCTCCGACAATCTCATTAAGCGTGAGGAAATGCCGCGGTTTAGAGAGCTTTGGAAAAGTATCGGGCCTAGCATGCCAAAAAAAGGTCGCGCTGCCGGGAGCGGGTTAGATCCACTTGATCTCCCTGTCGAGCTACAAACCGCATTGGACGCCCTATATGGCCACTACAAGAAGACATACGACTTATGGCAAGAAAGCGGAATCTCTGTGCCGCCTTGCTTCATCGTAGTGTGCAACAACACGTCGTCATCCAAACTGGTCTACGACCTAATTTCAGGATTTCATAAAACAAAAGAAGACGGCTCCAGCGAATACATTCCCGGCAAATTAGAGCTCTTTTGTAATTATGACGAGCACGGTAATCCGTTGGCTCAACCGCGAACGCTATTGATAGACAGCGAACAACTGGAATCCGGCGACGCCCTAGACAAAAAGTTTCGTGAAGCCGCAAGTGATGAGATCGAGCGATTCAGAAAAGAGACCGTTCAGCGCACAGGCGATATCTCACAGGGGGAGAAGATTTCAGATCAGGATCTCCTTAGAGAGGCCATGAACACCGTCGGAAAAGATGGGCGCCTAGGCGGTTCGATCCGCTGTGTGGTTTCTGTCTCTATGCTGACAGAAGGCTGGGATGCAAACACGGTGACGCATGTGCTGGGCGTACGTGCCTTTGGCACGCAGCTTTTATGCGAGCAGGTGATTGGTCGCGCACTGCGGCGGCAGTCTTATGATCTTAACGAAGACGGACTCTTTAACGTCGAATACGCCGATGTACTGGGTATCCCATTTGACTTCACTGCAGAGCCAGTTGTGGTCAAACCAAAACCACCCAGACAAACGATTCACGTTAAAGCGGTGTCTCCTGAGAGAGATCATTTAGAGATTCAGTTTCCACGGGTAGAGGGCTATCGAGTCGATTTACCCAGAGAACGGTTGACCGCTCAGTTCAATGAGGACTCGACCCTGGAATTGACGCCAGATCTGGTAGGACCGTCGATCACCCAGAATGCCGGGATCATCGGGGAGGCAGTGGATTTGACCATTGAGCACCTCGAGGACGTCAGGCCTTCTCGTCTGATTTTTAACCTAACCAACAGGTTAATCATGACCAAATGGCGAGACACCGGGGGAGACCCTAAAATTCACCTATTCGGTCAGCTGAAAGCCATCACACGGCAGTGGATTGACCAGTGTCTTGTGTGTCGCGGCAATACATACCCCGCCCAATTGATGTACCAAGAGTTAGGGGATATGGCGTGCGAAAGAATTACGCAGGCCATTACTCGAACGTTGGTGGGTAAAAGCCCGATAAAGGCGATTCTCGATCCATTTAACCCCACAGGGTCTAGTCAGCATGTAAATCTATACAGCTCGAAACCCTTGCGTTGGGAAACAGGCCCCAAGCTATGTCACGTCAACTGGTGCATTCTCGATAGCGAGTGGGAGAGCGAGTTTTGCCGCGTCGTCGAAGGTCATCCAAAAGTGATCGCTTATGTCAAAAACCACGGCCTTAATTTCGAGGTGCCATATCAGTACGGCTCCACCAACAAGAAGTATCGGCCAGACTTTATCGTCCACGTGGATGATGGCATGGACGACCCCTTGAACTTAATCGTCGAGATAAAAGGTTATCGTGGCGAAGATGCGAAAGACAAAAAATCAACAATGGATACGTATTGGATCCCTGGAGTCAATAACCTTGGCACCTATGGCCGTTGGGCCTCCGCTGAATTCAGAGACGCTTACGCGATTGAGGAAGAGTTCGATAAGCTTATCCAGAAATCGATTAAAGAAAACCTAGAGGCTCGCGATGGCGAAGAAAACTAAAAGGAAAACGACGAAAAAGAAAGTCGCGACTATTAAGCATTCGGCCTCCGCACGCAAAAAAATCCCGACCGCGGAACATGAGCCTCTTTTGCATGATGAGGATCGCACGCCAATACAAGTTGCCTTTGAGCGGCGAAACCCAGATCTTGATCCGCAACTAGTCTGGCGAGGTAAAGATCAAAAGATTTGGAGTGATTTAGTCGTCCCTGCGCCACCGGTCTACATCCAAGAGAAAGTCCACCCGAAGGTATTGATCGACGACCTTGTTAATCGGACTGAGAAAGATCAAAAGTCAAAAGAGTCACAGGCTGACTTATTTTCAGATTTTGATTCGGAGGCAACCGAGGATTCTGGCACTGGTTTTTATCAGCACGACCAGAACTGGAGCAATCGGATGATTCTGGGAGACGCTTTAAATGTAATGGCGTCTTTGGCCGAGCGCGAGGGTCTACGCGGCAAAGTTCAATGCATCTATATCGATCCGCCGTACGGCATCAAGTTCAACAGTAACTTCCAATGGTCCACGACGAGTCGCGATGTGAAAGACGGCAAAGCCGATCACATCACTCGAGAGCCGGAACAAGTTAAAGCGTTTCGGGATACGTGGCGAGATGGGATTCACAGTTACCTTACGTATTTGCGAGATCGGCTCACCGTCGCCCGCGATCTCCTCACCGAATCAGGGTCGATCTTCGTGCAGATCGGCGATGAGAATGTCCACCGTGTTCGAACTGTGATGGATGAGATTTTTGGTGAAGATCAATTTATTAGCCAAATTTCAATGAGGAAGTCCAGTGGTCTAGGACAAAGCTACTTGAAGAACACCGCAGATTTTGTTTTGTGGTACGCACGGCATCAACCGACGTGCAAATTCAGATCTATCTTTCGTGAGAAGCGAGTTGGTGATGAGGGCGGGACGACATATAAGAATTACCTCGCCGCCCCGGGTAGGCTCGAATCGCTGAAGTCAATAGGTGAGGATGCTGAGGATGACAAGATCGCAGCAATCGGCGATTTGTCCTCCTCGGGGGCAACAGAGAGCTGTATCTTCGACTTCAATATTGGTGATCGAATTTACAAGCCAACATCGGGTAAGAGTTGGAAAACTACGCAGGAAGGCATGAAACGACTGCTCCACGCGGGCCGAATGGCGGTTCGGCCAAAGTCGGTGAGTTACATTCGCCTGCTCTATGATTATCCGATTTTTGATATAGACAACATCTGGACCGATGTTGTTAGCAGTTTCATGGATAACAAGGTCTACGTTGTTCAAACGAATGCCTCAATCATTCAGCGGTGCATCCTCATGGCCACTGATCCTGGCGACCTGGTTCTTGACCCAACTTGCGGCTCCGGCACCACTGCTACCGTCGCCGAACAATGGGGTCGCCGCTGGATCACGATAGATACGTCTCGTGTGGCACTCGCTCTGGCCCGAGCCCGTATTATGGGTGCTCGTTATCCCTACTATCTGCTGGCCGATAGCCGCGAGGGTCAGCTCAAAGAGGCAGAAGTCGCTCGGTCGACCCCGTCTGAGTCTCCAGTGCAAGAAAATATCCGCCAAGGCTTCGTATACGAGCGTGTGCCGCACATTACTCTTAAATCTATCGCGAATAACACAGAAATCGATGTGATCTGGGATCAGTTCCAAGAGAAACTGGAACCTTTGCGAGAACAGTTCAACAAAGCATTAAGCCAGAACTGGGAAGAGTGGGAGATTCCTCGCGACGTATCTGACGACTGGTCATCAGCTGCAACCACGGCCCACGCAGAGTGGTGGAAACTTCGCATAGAGCGCCAAAAAGAAATCGACGCGTCGATTGCCGCCAAAGCGGATTTTGAATATCTCTATGACAAGCCCTATGAGGACAAATCAATTGTTCGGGTGGCTGGCCCATTTACCGTTGAAAGTCTCTCGCCACATCGCAGCCTGACTGTCGACGAAGACGATGAATTAGTCGATGGAGCGAGCACTCGGAAAGAAGACGAAAGCGACGCCCAGAAATTTGTCTCGATGGTGTTAGAAAACCTCAAAATGGCGGGCGTTCAGCAAGCGCACAAAGAAGACAAAATCAGTTTTTCGTCCGTCTCGCCGTGGCCTGGCGCGGGTTTCATTTGCGCAGAAGGCAGATATGTCGAAGGCGACGAAGACACAGGGGTCGAAAAACGGGCGGCAATTTTCGTTGGGCCTGAGTTTGGGACCGTCACCCGCCCTGATCTTGTCGCCGCGGCGAGAGAAGCAGCCGATACCGGGTTCGACGTACTAGTCACCTGCGCTTTTAACTACGACGCGCATTCGACGGACTTAGAGCAGCTCGGCAAGATCCCGGTTTTAAAAGCCAGAATGAACGCTGATCTGCACATGGCAGATGATCTGAAGAACACCGGGGCTGGTAACTTGTTTGTGGTGTTCGGTGAGCCGGATATCGAGATTCTCGACGCGCCGAAGAATAAGATTCAAATCAAGATAAACGGTGTGGATGTCTTTCATCCAAGAACCGGAGAGGTAATCAGCGATAACGCGGATGGCATCGCATGCTGGTTTATAGATACCGATTACAACGAAGAGAGCTTTTTCGTACGCCATGCTTACTTTCTAGGCGCAGGAGATCCTTATAAATCGCTAAAGACGTCGCTTAAAGCCGAAATCGACCAAGAGGCATGGTCCACGCTTAATAGCGATACCTCACGACCATTCGATAAGCCTCAATCAGGCCGGATCGCGGTAAAAGTCATCAATCACTTGGGCGACGAAGTGATGAAGATATTTCGGGTCAGTTGATGGAGTTTCGGATCGCAGATACTTTCACCGGCAGCCTAGCCAGGCTGACGGGGGATGAGCAAAAAGCGGTCAAGACCACAGCGTTTGATCTGCAGCTTAATCCCGCGAATCCCGGGCATCAGTTTCATCGCCTTAAAAAGGCTAAAGACGCAAACTTTTGGTCTGTTCGTGTTAGCCGAGACGTCAGGGTAATAACCCATAAAACAGAGTCCAGTTTGATGCTCTGTTATGTCGATCACCACGATCGTGCGTATCAATGGGCAGAGCGTCGGAAGTTAACAACGCATCCTAAAACAGGCGCTGCGCAACTCGTCGAAGTGCGCGAGACGGTTCAAGAGATTGTTGTTCCGACTTATGTCGAGGAAGTGCAAGAGAAGCCAACTAAGCCGCCTCTCTTCGCTGAAATCCCTGAGGACGACTTATTAAGTTACGGCGTGCCTCCTGAATGGCTGGAGGATGTCAAAAACGCAACTGAGGACACCTACCTAGATATTGCAGACCATTTGCCACCTGAGGCAGCCGAAGCGCTGTTGAATCTCGCAACAGGAGGGATACCCGTTGTTACGCCGCCAGTTAGCGACGACGTTGATCCTTTTGAGCATCCCGACGCTCAGCGGCGTTTCAGGGTCATGAATGATGTTGAAGAACTTGAACGGGCCCTTGAGTTTCCGTGGGAGAAGTGGACTGTCTTCCTACATCCCGCTCAGAAGGAGCTCGTCGAGCGCGAGTTTAATGGACCAGCGCGAGCTTCTGGATCTGCTGGGACCGGTAAAACCATCGTAGCCCTTCATCGCGCGGTACATCTCGTAAAAGAAAACCCAGATTCTAGAGTGTTGCTTACGACATTCTCTGACACATTGGCGAATGCCCTAAAGACTAAGCTTCGACATTTGATCTCAAATCAACCGCGTCTTGGGGAGCGTATAGAAGTGCACGCATTAGACGGTCTCGGTTCTCGTCTGTATGAGCTTAATCTAGGTAAACCAAAGATGGTCTCAAAAGATACCTTGGTTGCAGCGTTGACCGAAACATCTGATGAAGTCGGAAACCATAAATTCAGTTTGCATTTTTTGAGAACCGAATGGGAGCAGGTAGTGGACGCGTGGCGGCTTGAATCTTGGGAGGCGTATCGCGATGTAGCTCGTCTTGGGAGAAAGATACGGCTACCTGAAGCACAGCGCGCTGTGTTGTGGTCAATCTTTGAGAAGGTTAGAGCAGTTTTACGCGAGGGTAATCTCATCACGTATCCAGAGCTCTTTAGCCAGTTGACGACCCACTTTGCCGCAAAAGGGAGACCACCTTTCGATTTCGTCGTCGTCGACGAATCCCAAGACCTGAGTGTGTCTCAGCTTAAGTTTTTAGCCGTCCTTGCTGGAGACCGCCCAAATGGTCTGTTTTTCTCGGGTGACCTCGGCCAGCGCATATTCCAACAGCCTTTCTCGTGGAAAGCGTTAGGAGTCGATATACGTGGTCGTTCTCGGACATTAAAGATTAACTATCGAACCTCCCATCAGATTAGAAGGCAAGTCGATCTTCTTCTCGATGGCGAGATTTCAGACGTCGACGGAAATGCAGAGGACCGACGAGGAACTGTGTCGGTCTTTAATGGACCAACTCCGGTTGTCTCAGAGGTGACGTCTGAAGAAGAGGAAAGTTCAATCGTAAGTGACTGGCTCACTGCGAGAACCGATGAAGAATTTGCTCCCCACGAGATCGGTGTATTTGTTCGATCACCTGACCAGTTAGAACGCGCACAGAATGCGATTGAGAGTGCAGGCCTAGTGTTTAAGGTCATCGACGAACGCGTAGAAACTACGATGGGCTTTATTTCTGTATGCACAATGCATTTGGCAAAGGGGTTGGAATTTAAAGCGGTAGTGGTAATGGCCTGCGATGATAATGTTATTCCCCTTCAAGCGAGATTAGACAACGCTGCCGACGAGAAAGACCTGGAAGAAATCTATAACACGGAACGGCAGTTGCTTTATGTCGCATGTACACGCGCACGAGATCAGCTTTTAGTAACGGGCGTTAAACCGTA
>Ga0315338_1003550_pt1 | contig 13448 bp, 9 predicted proteins | sample ASW8metaG_FD_204518 | JGI IMG/M metagenome (GOLD analysis project Ga0315338, IMG submission 204518) | Ammonia-oxidizing marine archaeal communities from Monterey Bay, California, United States - ASW #8 | ecosystem: Environmental > Aquatic > Marine > Coastal | place: USA: California | collected... | reverse complement strand
CAATCGGGCAGCGCCGATGGTAGCTATTATGCATGGGTTGATCAGTTCAACACTTTTGGCCTAGGAGAAAACGTTCCCATCATTATTGGAAATGCTTCGGATTCTTTGATGGCTGTGGTCAATGAGGAAATCATTACCATTCGTGTTCCCTATCCACTTGGTTTTTACGCGAAGGGCATGGACGGACGCATTGACGATCCCAACGCGGGATGGAAAGGGCGTGGGCTATGGACTACATCTGGAGACCGCGTACCGCAGCATGCCGAGACCGGGGTGGGTACGCGGCCAATGGTCTATAATTTTCGCCTGCGACCGGATCCATTGGCCCATTGATTAGGGTTCATTGAACTGGTCTCATTGAAGCGAGCCGATGGCAGACTTACTTAAATATTCGAGGAAAGTCCTGTCTATCCATGCTCGCAGGGCTGGATTGGATATCGCTAGATTCGTGTTAGTTTCCCTTGTCTGGGTAGGAAATGGCAATGCTTCAAGGGGGCTCAACACATGGCAAAAAAACGGGACGATGATCGGGTAGATTCCAAGCCTAAGGGTGAGAAGCCTCTTAGCCGGCGAGACTTTGTCGCGACGGGGGCAAGCGCTGGCATTGGCGCCTCTGTTCTATCGATGTCGGGTAGCGCTTTGGCGCAAGAATCGCCGGCCGATAACATTGAATGGGATTACGAAGCCGATGTGGTTGTCGTCGGCGCGGGCTGTCTTGGGCTGCCTGCAGCCATTCGTGCGCGCGACCTTGGTTCGTCGGTCATTGTTGTCGATCAGAATTTCGATTGTGGCGGCAAGATGCTCCATAGTGGCTCATGGATATCGCTTGGTGGAGGCGATCCATTGCAGCTCCGCGATATTGCAGGTGAAAGCGATAAGGAAGGATTTATTACTGCACCGCCGCAGCACAGTGTGGAGGAACTGACCGAGAATCCAGACTTCTTGTTTAGAGACCACACCGATTGGTCGGTCATGGATACTGCCGCACAGGCACCATACCGCTATAATGAACGCGATCTCCATCGCGGCTATGCCGACAATTGTTTTGCCACCCGCCAATTTCTATTGGACAATTATGTGCGTATGGGACGAATCTCGGGTACCCATGGCACCGGTGGTATGTCGCGTGCGAGGCGCGCTGCTTGCTTCCTAATGCAAGGCGCAACAACGGACATCAAAGCCGGAACGGTATCAGCTCAAGATGCCGGCGTGGAGGGTGTCCATTCGAGCCATTTTGCGCCGCGGGTAATGGGTGATGCAACTAGCACTGTTGGTCCGGGTGCGCGCACAAACGGTGCTGCGCTTGCTAGGCCTTTGGAGTTCAGCGCGCGTGAAAAAGGTGCTCAGTTCATGCTCAATCGTCACATGGACGAGATTATTCGCGAGCAGCAATTTTCGGGCAGGGTGCTGGGCATACGTGTGAGCTATTCGCCTCGCTTCGACCCGGAAACTGGAGCGCAATTGCAGAGCCTGTGGCAGAACGGCAATATCGACGACCGTACCGAGACGCTTTTCATAAGGGCACGCAAAGCAGTTATCATCGGCGCAGGTGGGCATGGGGCCAATCCAGAATTTCGTTCAATGTTTTATCCTGGGTTTCGTGAGCCTGCTTTTGTGTCGAGTGGATGGGCGCTATTGGGCCCCCGCGGCCAGGACGCCAGCGGTATTATCGCCGGCATGAGAATCGGTGCGAACCTCGCGGGCATGTCACAAAATCACTCTTACCGCAGCACCTTCCACATCCCTGGAACCCTTGCGACGCGTGATCCTTATACAGACATGCTTCCCGGTCACCCGACTTTCTCCTTGCGCGGATCGACTGGCGTCGAGCTTGAGCCGGAATCATTCCAGCATTTGATTGTTGTGAACCAGGTCGGGAAACGATTCTTTAACGAACTTCTTGTGACGGAAAGGCATGGCAACGCCGCTTATCCGGCTGGTCCTGCTAAAGGCCAGCCCAAATCAGGGCTCGACCATGTGCAGTTTGATTGGCGTAATTCCAGCGTGGAGAACATAAGGGCAACTTACAGAGAGACAGGCAGTATCCATGCTGCCTTAGCGATGAATGAGGGCTCTAAGGCGCCTGACTTTTTCACAGGCCCGATCTGGACAATCTTCGACCAAGCGGCTGTCGAGCGTGATGGCTGGAACATCGAGCCGCCCTTCACCTCGTCAACTAATGGCTTTTTCTTCCAAGCTGATACTATTGAAGAATTGGCTACTAAAGTTCACGCAGGCCATGAGTTCCAGCGCGTTCCGCTGTCACACCTCACAGAAACTGTGGCTAAGTGGAATTCCTATGCCGACGAGGGTGCTGACCCTGACTTCGCGCGCGGTGCAGATGCACCCATGTATAAGATCGACACTCCACCATTTTACGCGGCAACGCTCTATCCGGTGTGGCATGATTCCTATGGGGGGTTGCGGATCAACGGTCGTGCCCAAGTCATAGACATGCAGGGTGATCCGATCCCGGGGCTTTATTCCGGTGGTGAGTCCAGCGGTGGGGGCAACCAGCATGGCTTGGGAAGGGCTCTGGTCCATGGATATATTGCGGGCACGAATGCTTCAAATGAAGCGTGAGAGATGCGCTTCAAACGTGATCAGCAATCAAACGAAAGAGTGTTAGTAGAAAATGGCTTCGCAAGCAGAAGAGACGCGCGGTCACGTAAATATTGCAGTTAAGCTCTCCCCTGAAAATGTCGATTCTGGGGCTCAATTGACGCTGCGCGCGCAAACGGCGTGTACGCCAGGCTGTGATTTGCGTGGGCACAATCTATTAGTCAAAGATCAGGCCGGGATTGAGATGGGCCGCTTGGTGCTCACCGAATTTGATAATGAACGCAACGAAAGCGTTGCGCTAGTGCTGAAAGCACCGCTCGCGATCGGGGACTATGTTTGGTCAGCTTTTAGCCCCGCCGTCGCGAAAGGCGGCGTTTTATTTAGTGAAGCATCAATAGAAATTTTATTTAGCGTCAAAGCGCATACGACGCGTGTTCTTGCCTGGGGGGTGCCATCCTCTGTCGTGGCTGGCGAAAAATTTAAGATGAAAATTGGAATCAAATGCTCGAGTGAGTGCCTGTTCACGGATAAATCGTTCGAAATCTATGATCATGACGGAGCGAAGATCGTATCTGGGATGCTCTCAAACGATCTTTGGCCAGGCACAACCGGCCTTTATTTTACGGAAGTAGAACTGGAATCGCCGTCTTCCGTGGGACTCTATTATTGGAGTGCTAAAATTGCCGGAAACGATAGCGAAATGCCACATCTTGAAGGTGGCACGGAATTTAGCCTACGAATTGTTGACCCACCTGAAGCCCTGGTGAGCGTCGAGGCAGTCGATAAAGAAAGCCAGCAGCCTTTAGCAGGCGCGCAAATTGCACTTCACCCCTACCAGGCGTTCACCGATGAGCGCGGGCTCGCAGAAATAAGGGTTGCGAAAGGTGTATATACACTTTTTGTTGCACAGACCGGCTATGTCACTTTGGGCCTTCCCGTAGAAGTCACAGCCAACGTGACGACGCGCGCGGAGCTTGATCTCGAGCCGGAATTTGAACGTAACTAAATCGTACGCTTAAGCTGCAACATAGCCTGTTAAAATATGGAGGCCAGCAATGCATCGAAATCTTTTAATTTATTCATCTGTTTGCCTTGCATTACTCATAGCCCTTGCGCCGCAAAATCTAGCAGCGGAATCTGAACAAAATATCCCTGATTTTTCTGGCTATTGGGTCCGTCCGGAAGCCGGGAATGGCCGCATGTTCTACTCGCCGGAAAACGGCCCTGGTCCGCTCCTAAATATCGATGAAACGCGTGACTTTACAATTGGCGATCATACAAGCCTGATCCTACTGCCCCATGCGGCTGAAGCAGTAAAGGCGCATGGCGACCAGGGCCGTGCAGGCCAAGTAGTTTTTCCTGCATGGTCGCTCTGCTGGCCACCTGGTGTTCCGCTGGCTCTTAACATGGCTGAGCCGGTGCAATTTCTTCAAAACGACAATCAAGTTATGATCTTTTATCAACGTGGCTTCCAATATCGTCAAATTGATCTCAATGTTGCGCATCCAGAAAATTTGAAGCCGAGCTGGAACGGTCATTCAGTGGGGCATTATGAGGGCGAAGATACGCTTGTCATCGATACTATCGCACATGACACGCGCGCGGTGGTCGATCGCTTTGGAACGCCGAAAAGTGACGCCTTACGGCTTGTCGAGCGCTACACCGTATCTGCCGACCGCCAAACGTTGAACGTCGCATTCGAAGTTGAAGACCCAAAGACCTTCACCACGCGCTGGTTTGCCAAGATGGCTTATGTCCGCCCGACTTCGCGGCCGGGTTATGATCCGGATGGTTTTAACCGCGACGGTGAAGCCATTAACGAAAATATATGCGCAGAAAATAATAAGGATGCTGCAGGTGGATTCCTCGACATTCCTTATGCCACGGGCGAAGATTTTTAGGTTGCAGCCATCCTTATTGGGAGCAGCCTAACTTCATTTCTTACTGCGCGTCGCATGGCAGCAAAACAGAACCAAGGCGTCGCCCGCACCGAGAGGGTCAATCAGCGCGGGAGCAACGCCCAGACACGGTCCACAGATCGCTATCTATCTTACTTGTACCTTCACTATCTGTGAGGGCGGCCGATAGGACGGAAGCCAAACTGTTGGCCGCTCGGCTCCATCTTCTACCGTTACGTCGCGGATCTGATAGCGACCCGGCATCATAAATTCGGTTGCCTCTGCGGTCTCGATATCGATGCGGTGGAGGCGATCTGCGTTGAAGTCGTTTGTCCACACCCAGCCATTTCCCTCATCGACCGATAGCGAATAGGGTGCAGCATAGGGTGCATCGAACGGTTCTGTTCCCGGAATAAGCGGGTATTCCTTAGCCTCGCCACTATCTGGGTCTAAGCGAAGAACGCGTCCAGCGTAGTAGAGGGCTGTCCAAAAATTATCTTCGTCATCGATCTCGCCGCGGCGCGGTCCGGACGATGGTGAGGGTACTTCATGGATTGTGTACTCCGCGGTCTTAGGATCGTAGACCTCAATTACGTTGCTGCGCCATAAATTGAGGAATGTTCGGCTTTGTGAGTCCGTATCTATGCCATAGTCACTGTTATCCACTGTAACGGTGTGTTCCGTGAGTTCTCCGGTCTTTGTATCAATCTGTACAAGCAAGCCGTCATCAGCGGGGTGCCAGAGATGATCATTGGGATCAATACCGAACATTGAGCTGCCAGAGATCAAATTATCGAATTGCTCGGTGTTGGGATTGTAGCGAACCGTCGCACCTCTCATGCCAATCATTACATTGCCTTGGCTATCGAATGCGATGTCGTGGGAGCCGCCACCTGGATTACCGGCGCGAACCTGACCCGGCATCATGTTTGTTTCGCGTCCACCACCTGGCGGAATAGGATACGCCATCTCGATGGCTTCGCCGGTATTCTTGTCTACCCGTCCCAAAGCATTAGAAAAATGATCGGTGTAATAGGCATGTTGATCGTCGACAATTACGTCATGTGGCCAAACATGTCGCGCATCGCCCCGCACCATGTAAAGTTCGAACTCGCCACCGCGCGGCAGATCATATTCCGTAATGACAAGCGATGTAGCCTCTTCAGAAGTCGGGCGCGCCCGCAATTCAAAGGGTATTTCTGCCGAAGAACCTGGCCCACGAATAGAAGCGAGGTATTCCGCAAGTGGTTCCACAAACCGTTTCTGGCCATAGGTATAGGAGTCGGGGAAATCAACGGAAGTTCTTCTTGTGCTGGCCATGAGATGAATAATTTGCTCCCAGCCTTCCTGTTCATATTCGAACCGCAATGCGCGCTGAAGTGTGTGGCAGTTGCTGCATTGGGCAAACAACATTTTCTGATGGTCAGTGCCCGGAAGCGCGGCCAAAATTTCTGATGCACTCGCATCTTCGACAGACGGTTCGCGTGACACCAACGCAAAGTCTGCTTGCGCAGAGGTTGATTCACTCAATGCCACTGCGTCATGGCTGGTATGTTCAAAATCTGGGAGCTTAATCGACACGCTATGCATGCCGGCGGTTAAGTCAGACCATGCCGGAAACGAATAGTTTCCATTGTTATCGCTATAGACAACAACGCTGAAGTTTTTGCCTTGCCCGCGTGCCCGCACTGGAACGCCGACAAGCGCACCACCATCTTCCGAGGTGATGCTGCCATAAAGAAGGGCGCCCTCTTCAACGTTGGCAAGCTCGTCTCCCACCGAGCACCCAGAAGCAAAAGCAGCTAGGGCAAACGCCGCCACAACGCGCAGGGCTCTATGACACTCAAATTTCGACATTGTGATACGTTCCATAATGCTAACCTCTCTCCAGAGTTCCCGGGCCACCGGATGCGTGACATTTACCAGGCTAAGGTGGATGCTACTCTGGGTAGCGGGCCGCTTCAAGCGGCGTTCACCCGTTCTGTAGCAAAAAATCCCCTACTATTCCTGGTATTATCCATAGTAATAGCAATGAGAACTAATTGTTTCTGGTGTTGTTAGTGAAATGACAATTAGTCCTCTCCTAATTATGCTCTCGGACACTTAGGGTGGAGAAGATATGCTAAATCGACGAAATTTTATGGCTTTAAACTCAGCTGCCGCTGCAGGTGCCGTTTTGAGCAGTGTGGGCTCGGCCTCCTCTTTCATTGGCAGTGCCCAGGCTACCGACATTGGCTGGGATGCCGGGCAACTTTTTCATCTGCTGCCCAGTGTCAATCATGATCATATCCTCCTGAAATGCTCCTTTCGCCAAGCGCAAGCGGATGCGCCAGAACTTCATATCGAAGGACGGCGTATTGCGGGGAGAAGAAACGACACACGCGGAATGTTTTGGCAGTTTGACATCGATGAACTTCGTCCCTCGACTACATACACACTTGAGCTAAGGACAAGCGGCGGCAACGTGCTTGCCGAGCCGTGGGATATTTCGACTTTCCCTGACCCGGAAAACGAGCTTGAGCATGTCCGTATTGGGTTTTATTCCTGCGCGGGTGGGCATGATGCGATTATTGAAACTTCCGGTAAGCACTCCACGGCAATCCGGCGCGCGATTCTCGAGCGGCTAGTCTCGTTGGGCCCACAGGCGATTATCGCCAATGGCGATCAGGTTTATTGGGATCTCTGGGCGCCTAGGCTATCGCCCCAATACGCCAATAGTGCAGCGGGTCTTTCTTATGTTGGCCGCTTCGATCCGTCGAAACCGATTTTTGGAACTGAGAATGAAGATTTCATTCTGAAGGGCGGAGTTGAACAGATTGCACCGCTTTATGGAACAAGTTGCAGATCGATCCCAACATTTTTTTTAATGGATGATCATGATTATTACGACAATGATGAGGCGACCGACGAGATCATTACCTTCCCGCCAAGGGATGCAATGTTTCGCCTGGCGCGTGCCACGCAGAAATTGAGCTATCCCGAATTCTTGCCTGATCCCTATCGGCCGTATGGCCTTCCAGGCACGCGCGCGGTCGAGGGCCGGCCCGATCTATCGTCGAGTTTTGGCACGCTGCGTTATGGAAAGCTTCTTGAAGTATTACTCTATGACACAAGGCGCTCGGGCACCATGCATGGACCCAGCGCTGTATTTGTTGATCCCACTGTCGAAGATTGGCTAAAGGCGCGGATGCGCGATGACAATGTCACGCATGTTGTTAATGCGCCGAGCCTACCGCCCGGCTGGTCCAAGGGTAATTGGTATGATTGGTATCCTGATCTTGTCGACGAACCGGGCGTTGATCTGACCAAGCCCAAACCCTATTGGCAACGCGGCTGGCTTTCGCAGCATGACCGTCTTCTGGCTGCGATGCACGCAATGCCGGGTCGTGTGCCGCTCGTCGTGAGCGGCGATATTCATGCCTCGGGTGCAGCACGGATTGCTCGGATGGGAGATACCGACTTGTCGGAAAATCCAGTGATCACAATGCTGCCGGGTACGCCTGGGACCGACGGTGGATATCATGATGATGCGATCCATCCTGCCCATTTGGATGTGAACGATATGTGGGGGCTGGTCGGCGCCAATGGCTTTATGATCGGAGACTTCTACCGCGATCGCATCGAATGCGCATTCTACACTTGGAATCCTGCGACACAGGCCGTCCAAGACATATCTCAGCTGGAACCGGCTTATCGGACGACATTGCAACCGATTATTTGATTTTAACTTGGCTGCTAATGAGGTCGGTCTCAGGCGAATAGCTTGTGTTCCCTGTTATGCTATTAATGGTGTTTTCAGGAGCCGCTATGTCCCGTTTTCTTGTCTGTGTGATTTCCCTGGTAGCCGTTTTGGTTGGCGTCTCGGATTTGCACGCACAGCAGACCGCGGCCCCGCGTTTGCCGAGAGAGGCCCTCGATGTCATGCCGCCATCAGAGCGCGTCAGGGGCGAGCCAGGCCAGATGAATATGCGCCCGCTCGTCTGTCAAAGTCTGCCGACCACCCAGACCCGTAGACGCATTGTTGACATCACCGTGCAGGAATGGGGCTTCTTTGGTTTTGCTATTGTCGATCAATCTGATTTCAACAACGAGATGCCCTCACAGCAAATCTATGCTTTTTTGGGAAGAGGCATTGTTGCCCCGTCAGCTTTCATCTCTTTGCGTAGAGGCGGACGTTTTCCGCCTTTGCCTGCCATAGAGAATGCACGTGTTGCGAGTAGCGTCGGCGGCTATTGGGCATCAACATCTCTGGGTGGCGTGATGATTGCCAATCAAAACCAGGAATGGAATGGCCCCCGTGGAATGTCTGGGCGTTGGGCCGATCCCTGGTCGGCGACCTTTGTATCTTGGGTAATGTGTGAGGGTGGTTTGGGTGAAACGAGCCAGTTTCAACGTGCCATTGCCCATTGGACTTATATCGATCAGGCAATTGGTGCACGCGATGGGCGCAATGCTGATGCTGCCTTTGTCGCATATGAACTTGGTGAAGAAGATATCCTGCCCGGTGATCTTTTATGTAGCGGGCGTCGTCCTGCCTATCGCTCCGTAGCGCAACGTCGCCAACAGCTTGGTGTTGGCGCACGAACCCATTGCGACATCGTGGTGAATGTGGATGAGGCAGCTATGCGTATTCTTACCATAGGTGGCAATGTGCGCCGCTCAGTGAGTATGAAAATATTTTCGGCAGACAAAGGAGCGAACGGTATTCTGCGCCCTGCCAATCCCCCTGATAATGCTGAAATGCGGCCGCTCTTCGCGCACCTAAAGCTACGGGCCGACCCGATTGAGCTGGATGCACTTGCGAATAGTCCAACTATGGAGGTGTTGGATTGCGAACTGCAGATTGAAGAACGCCATCCGGCCTTTAAACTCTATCCCACGGAGCTAGCTGAAGGTGCGTGCTAGAAAGGTATCTGTTTTCCAAGGCGGGCCAGGCAATTTTCGAAATTTAGTAGATGGGATGCTTTCAGCCCAGCGTAAATCAAAAATCTCGTTTGATTAGACGCAAACGCTCTCGCGTGAAGCAATTCTATGCGTTAGCCTAAAGCCCAATAATTACTAACATCCAGGGGCCATTCAAGGAGGCACAGATGACCAGCGCGATTTTCCGCCAATCGATTATTGCTGTCGCAACAATTTTTCTTTGGGGCTGTAGCGCCGAGGAGCAGGTGGCAGCGCTCTCTGACCCGGATGGGCTGGAAGATTTAGGAACAATCGTCATTGATGGTGCGACTCTGATCGACGGTAATGGCGGTGTGCCTGTGGAGAATTCTGTAATTGTTATTGAAGGTAATCGCATTAGCGCGGTCGGCATAGCAGGCGCAGTTGCCGTCCCTGACGGTGCAACCATTATCGACGCGGCAGGAAAATATGTTCTACCTGGGCTGATGGATGCGAAATCGAATTGGTATTGGAATTATGGCGAGGCGGGATTGCGCTGGGGCATGACATCAGCTTTTTCCAGCGGTGGGCGTAATGATACTGGTATGGCGCTACGCGATGCAGTCGATCAGGGAATCATTGAATCTCCCCGGGTATTTCAAACCTATGTCGCGATCCGCGGGCGCGGTCCCGAGAACGCTCGTCCCAACGATTACGCACCCGGCGGAGGAAATGTGCGGGTCGCCTCGGCAGAGGAAGCCGTTGAATGGGTGCAGCGCGCAGTGGAAATGGACGCTGATTTTATCACTTTCGGCGACGGAGATGGCCCAACGGAAATTTGGGCGGCCGGAATCGATGAAGCGGTGGCCAATGACAAGGCAATCATCTTTCGCGCCATGGGTCCTCAAACCCGCGCGCGCGAAGCTTGTGCTATGGCCGACGGAATTGTCTTCGTGCACACCGGAAATATTGGCGCGCAAGTCGCAGCGGACGAGGAAAAATGGGCGAACTATGTTGGTTTACCACCCGATGCTTTTTCCGAGATGGACGATGCCAAAGCCGATCTGTTGATTGAACAATTGGTCGCCTGCAACGCTTATTTGGAGCCGGACCTCATGGCTGCCGATCGTGGCTTTCATGTGAATTGGGCGCGAGTGCAGCAAGAGAACGCAGATTTTCTCAATGACTTGCCTCCCTATTATCCTTTGAGTAGCGCGCATGGCGTAATCGAGAACGCAAAGTCACCTGAGAATTATCTCAATCCTGAGCAGCTGCAAATCCGTGCGGCAGGCTTTGCTAATCACGCCGCGTTCTTGAAGCGCTTCGTCGATGCTGGAGGAAAAATCGTACCCGCTTCGGACAATCCGCAAACTCATCCAGGTCTCGGACTGCATCAAGAATTTACCGCCTTTGTCGAAGATGTTGGCCTAACGCCCATGCAGGCTATCCTGTCGGCGACCTCCTGGACGGCCGATGCATTTCATCAGTCCGATCTCGGTCGCATCGAAGAGGGAAAACTCGCAGACGTGATTGTCGTGAACGCTGACCCACTGGCTGATATTCTAAACCTTCGGCAAGTCGACTTGGTAATCAAGGATGGTGGCATTGTCGATTTTGCTTGGGATTCCAATTACGCAGGAACTCTCTTTGCCAATACGCTGGATGACTACAACGCGCCGGTCATCGGCAACACCGCATGGATGGCGGCCGCGAAAGAGGCCACTTGGCGTCCCAATGCGCGCAATGGCGGATGGGGCAATACAGGCGGCATCGATTCCCAATTAGCGCCGCCACCGGGTATTGAAGGCATCATGCCTTATGTGGCCAACCAAAATAGTGCCGATACTCAAATGACGATCACCGGGTTTAACTTTGTCGCAGGCTCCACGGTTCAGGTGGAGGGGACTCCCGTGACAGCAACAGTGGTCAGCCGGACTGAAATCACTGTTACCATACCAGCTCGGGTATTGGCCTCTGCGGGCAAACACGCGATCACTGTTGAAAATCCGCTTCCCGTGAGACGCCCAGAATGGGGAAATACGTCCAACTCGGCTTATCTATTGGTGCCCTTCGCGTTCACCACTGCCCATTCCCAAAATAGATGGTGAGGTAGGAAAAAATTCTCAAAGCAGGAGTTATTATCTAGAACGGGGCACGGCCATCATCTGCTGTCCATATACCTATACCATCTTCATACCTAATCTCTGTTCCATATGGTGCAGACAACTCTGCTAGGTGCGTAATAATCTGCCTGGCTAGTGGTTCTGGTGCAATACGTGGATTACCACGTTGTGATCGAGGCAACTCCCACCCTAGCTCAATAGGATGGAACCGGATTTCTTCAACATTATTACCGCGAAATGTCATCATAACGAGAACGCTTCGATACCATTTCGAGTCAGATGGATAGCCTGCGGTAGCATTGCCATCTTCATCCACCTCAAAACGCGTATCGTATATTTCTGATGCTAATGCATCCATACCAACATCGTATCGTGCTCGAATATCTGATGGCATGGGATCAATCGTTTCAATATGAAAAATAAAATTCCCCAGGGAATAGAAAATAGGGCGGCCCTGATAAATTTCTACTCCTCTTAGCTGATGTGGACCATGAACAATAAAAGTTGCTGCACCAGCATCAATTGCTTCATGCGTAAAGTCTACAAGCCAATTGGGAGGTGTCAGAGACTCGTTACTGGGCTCATGTGAGTGGCTATTTACAATCACATAATCAGCTTGGTCACTTGCGTTTCTGATCTCGCGCAAAATACGGGCTTGATCATTAACGTTCACTGTCTCCAAAATTTGATCTCTAGCACCAGGAAAGACGGAGGTTCCAAACAATTGCACCTCTGTTGATTGACCACCGTTTGTGTTTTCTCCAAATGCACCTGCCACTTGCCTAATCATGGTAAGAGTCTCAGGAGATGCTTCTATTCGACGATCTACACGTAAAGGGTTTAAACCAGGCCGTCCCATCACGTCTGGAGTGGCTCCTCCTGCTCGCGACATTGTCTGGAATGTTGACGCCATGCCGATAAGGGCTACCCGGCCCTTTGCTGTATCGAGGTAGCCTGGTCGACTAGCCCATCCCAAATTCTCACCTGCGCCAGAGTGAACGAGATCTAGCTCATCAAGTAATTTTATTGTTTCCCGTAACCCCGCAACCCCATAGTCAGTAGTATGATTATTCGCCTGATTATAAAGATCAAAACCCATCTTTTTGAGATCAACAAGAGTCTCAGGTGGGCCTAGCTCGTAATTACCTCGCATGTCGCCTAATGGAGCTGGCCACCCATCAAAATCAGCAAGACGAAATACTGATTGCTCTAAATTCATAAATGCTACATCTGCACCACGAATAAGATTTGCCAAATTGTGAAATGCAGGATCACTTGGTTGGTCGTAAGGAGAAACCCGACGGTTCATAATGACATCACCAACGGCCGCAAGAGACCATTGAACATTAGATCCATCTACCGAATTCGTCTGACCAATAGCTGGAAAGACAACAATTAAGTAGAGAATACCGAAAAGAGTAACGTGTTTCATTAGACCTCCCGATTCTATAATTACGGGCAAAAATTCCAGCCACCGTGAGTAGAACCAACTCAATTCTGATTTTACTTAGAGAGGTCCCCTAAACTCTATAAAGCATGAAATCCATCTGAAGTTAGTGGATCATCTACCATTATGACAGATGTGTAATTGGCGCCCGAATGAGCGGATAAGTTTGCGATCAGGTACAGGTTAGTGGGCTTATCAGGGTAGGCTCCATTTTCCGCTGTTGATATCGAATTTCACCTTACCCTCAGCCCGCATGCGCATCAGTAATTCCTGTAAGGGGTCGGTGCTTTTATTACTGGGGTCGACACGCTGCTGCAGCCCATAAAGGGCCCTCGGTTTGTCCAACGCGTCCAGCACGTCTTGTTCTCTGGTCATTTTTGATTCTCCTTAATCATGGAATAAACGAGGGCTTTGCAGAACGGCGCGCACATCGCAAGTGCCGCACTATATCACTAGCTGTGAGCGTACTGCATGCTAGTCTATAAGTGAATTCGGTCGGAGTAGGTTATATGGGTGCGGATCCTTGGGGGGCGGACG
>Ga0315338_1003549_pt1 | contig 13448 bp, 14 predicted proteins | sample ASW8metaG_FD_204518 | JGI IMG/M metagenome (GOLD analysis project Ga0315338, IMG submission 204518) | Ammonia-oxidizing marine archaeal communities from Monterey Bay, California, United States - ASW #8 | ecosystem: Environmental > Aquatic > Marine > Coastal | place: USA: California | collected... | reverse complement strand
ACCTGCGATCCATCGATCGGCCCGAGCATCGAGAACAACGACTCGCGCACCCGGTCGCTGGTCGGCCGCACGCCATGGGGTACGGAACCGAGGTCGCGTCCACGAAATCTACCGCCGATGATCCGCATTCTCGGAACCTACCGGAACGCCCGCTCGCCGCATCCGCAAGCACACAGAATCGGCGAGGCGCGAGGCGCGCCATCGAACCGGCATTCGACCGCGCGGAGTCCGACACATCCATCCATCGATCATCCTGCGACGCATCTTGCGGATCGTCGAATTCGCGCGCAGAACACTCTTCAGGGTTGCTCGCGGATGACTCGCTGCCTAGACTCGGCGCGTTCAAAAATCCAGATCATCAGCGCGACGCGTTCATGTGTCACATGCCTCGACACCATGCGGGTTCTGTGCATCACGAGAGGCGCACGCAGACGATCCGGGTTCTCACTCCATCGACGAGCGAATCGATCGCCGCACTCAAGGAAAAGGACGACCATTCATGGCCACCGCTGCTGTCAGACGCATCAAGAAGAAGCTGCCCGAGCGTCTCGCCGAAGTTCGGGGGGATCGATCCCAGAGACAATTCGCTCGTGATCTCGGCGTCTTCCAGCAGAACGTCAATCGCTACGAGAATGGCACCACCCCGCATACCGATTTCCTGATCACGCTCTCCACGAAAGAGAACGTCTCGCTCGACTGGCTGCTGCTCGGCAAGGGGCGCATGCGCCGAAGCCGCTAGGCCGGCACGACCCCTCCGTTCTCAGCGCCCCTCATCGCGGCCACCGCGCCCGATACGCCCAGTGCCCCTTCAGCGCGTGCATGGACGAAGTGCGCGAATTCTGCGCTTCGATTGCGCAAACGGTCCTGACCGACCGCTTGTGGGTAGTCTGCTTCCCCACGCGCGTTCGGCACGTTCCGCACAAGGACGCACTCGCCGGCCGAAGCATGCGCGCATCCTCGGCTTTCGAGGATCGGCGCGTGCGCAGGCACGCCTCTTGCTCTTATCCCGGTTCGTCGGCGTGGCATTTCGCCCGCCGCACCAGACGATTCGAACCGGGAGCACCGAATGCTGCGCGTCTTCGTCGCCACCACGATCCTGCTGACCTGCGTGGACCACTGGACCACGTATCTCTGCCTGCATGCGCCGGTCGAGGGCTGGAACGTCGTCGAGGCGAATCCCTTCGCGGATTGGCTCTTCTCCTGGGCCGGCCTGAACATGGGGCTCCTCATCGACTCCCTGGCGACGCTCGGAGCAATCCTCTTCCTCTGGACGACCCACGTCTTCTCGCACGGACTCAAGGTCGCGCTCCTGGCCTTCATCACGCTCTCGACCGGCTACGCGGTGGTGAACAATCTCACCGCGATCTCACACATGGGCCTCGACCCCTTTGCAGGACTCGTCTGACATGGATCGCCTTCGACTCTTCATCCTCGCGGCGAGCGCGCTTCTGACGACGAACATCGATCCGTTCGTCGGAGCCGCCACCCCGTTCGCCCCCGATGCCGCATCCACGGTCGGAGCCGAGAGCGCGACGACCGCGGTCGCTGAGAACGCCTCCGGTCGCTTCGAGGCCGAGGTCTCGGCGCACGACGAGGAAGTCGCGCGCAAGATCCTCGCGCGCCTCTCCATGCGACACACCGCCCTGTCCGAACTGGAACGCGGCGAGCTCGTCGAGACGATCATCCGTGAGGCACGCGCCCACGATCTCGAACCCGGTCTGGTGATCGCCGTGATCGAAGTCGAGAGCGCGGGCTACCACCTCGCGGTCTCGCACGTGGGCGCCATGGGATTGATGCAGCTGCTCCCCACGACGGCCAAGGAACTCGCCGAGCGGATGGACGTGGATTGGAAGGGCCCGGACACCCTCTTCGACCCGACCGTCAACGTGAAGCTCGGCACCGCCTATCTGCGCCAGCTCGCAGATCGCTACGGGAACGTGCATACCGCGCTGGCCGCCTACAACTGGGGCCCCGGCCGGATCGATCGCAGACTGCGCCGAGGTGCGACGGTCCCGTCGCGCTATATCGAGCAGGTCATGCGCGCGGCCGATCGAAACGCGATGGTCGCGGTCACCACACGCTCCTAGCCGATCCGATCCATCCGAGCCCGATCCGGGCCCCTGCGACGACAACGACCGTTCGAGCCTTCAGTTCGCGATCGCAGCCGAGCGCGCGCCCTCCTCCGAACGTGGCATCGCCGGAAGCGGCGCATCGAGCAGGACCTGCGCCATGCGATCGACCGCGTCCATGGCGCCCGAGCTTCCCCCGCTATGTCCGTTCACGAGGATCGAGAAGATCAGCACCTCGCCGTCGGCTCGCTCGGCGAAACCCGAGAGCGCGGTCACCGAGGCATCCGACAAGAGACCGGTCTTGGCGCGTATTCGCCCGACCATGCCATCGAGTCGCTTCTCGAGCGTGCCGTCCCGTTCCGCGATCGGCAGCGCCGCGACGAACTCCGGGCCACTTCGAAACGACGAACGCCCGACCTTCAGCGCGTCCGCCAGCATGCGCGGCGTGATGCGATTCTGGATCGACAGACCCGAGCCATCGACCAGGGTCGCTCGCGTGAGTTCGACACCCCGCGATTCGAGTTCCCGACGTAGCGCGCGAATTCCGCTGACCCAGCCACCCTGGCGTGTGGGGCCGTCGCCGGGGCCGGCTCCCTCCCAGGCTCCGAGATTCTTCACCAGGCTCTCGGCGATCGAATTGTTGCTGTACTTGAGACACAGGGTGACGGCTTCCGACACCGTACGCCCCGGTCGATCGAGGACCAGTGCGAGAGATTCGCTTCCCCGCGGCGCGCGGCGCACCTCGCCCCCGATGTCGATGCCGTTTGCGCGCATCTGGTAGGCGAGCACGGATCCCGCATACAGCCCGGGATCGAGCACACTTCTCGGAAACCGATCCACGGAATCCCCGAGCCGAGCCACCCCGCTCACCTTCACGACCTCTTCCGCCGGCCCATCACTGCTCCGGCCCGCGACACGATCCACCGTGAGCTTCGGGCGTGCCTTCGGCGAGGCGGTCTTCGCGAGATTGCGGAGGCGCAAGTACGGGACAGGGGGATCGATGTCGACGAGCACGGAGGAACCCGGCGTGGTCTGCGGCCAGATCGAGACGAAGAAAGTCCCGTAGTTCGCGGTCAGCGCGCCGACCGGTGCGTGATAGGCGCGCGCCGACACGGCGCCCCAACTCGGATGCCAACCGGGTCCATCGAAGAGCGTGTCGTCGATCCGCACGTCGCCGCGCACGCCGCGCAGTCCGGCTTGTCGCAGGTCCGCCGCGAGCCGCCACCAATCTTCGGAGTTCATCGCCGGATCGCCGCCGCCCTCGACGAGCAGCTCCGACACCATGCCCTCGCCGTCGATCGCCTCCGGCGCCCAGATGCGGGTCGAGAAGCGATGGGTCGGACCGAAGCGCTCGAGTGTCGCCAGTCCGGTCAGGATCTTCTGATTCGAGGCCGGGATCAACAGCCGGTCGGCACCCTGCTCGAAGATCACCCGCCCGTCGCTCTCCCGCTCGACGTAGATCCCGACGCTCGCCCGCGCCAGCGGCGCTCGCGAGAGCAGCCGTTCGAGACGCGAGACGAGATCCGAAGATGCGGCCTGCGCGACACCTCCACTCGCCGCGAACACGAGAAGAATGAGCAGCCCGACGAATCGCGCGACTCGCACGAACGCCCCACCGCCCGAAAGATGAAGGAATCGCTTCAGCATTCGAAGACCTTGATCGACCCGTATGTAATGGGGGGAGCGCAAGAGCGCTTGACGGGGACGAGCTTATCGGGGAGCCTGCTCCGGAGCAATCGTCGCCATCCATCGGGGTGATGGTGTCGGGTTTCGGGATCGGGGGGTCCGTTGCTCAATGCGATCTGGCTCGTACTGGCCGCCGGTGCGCTTCTCGTGGCTGCCCTATCGGGCGAGTCCGAAGTCTCGGCCGTCATCGACGCCATCTTCGACAGCGCAAAATCCGCGGTCCAGCTCGTCATCGGGCTCGTCGGTGTCATGGTGTTCTTTCTCGGTCTGATGCGCATCGCATTTGATGCCGGATTTCGCGATGTGATCGCTCGCTGGCTGACCCCGATCACGCGGCGCCTGTTCCCGGAGATCCCGTCGGACCATCCGGCGATGGGCGCGATGATCATGAACATGGCGTCCAACGTCCTGGGCATGGGCAACGCCGCGACGCCCTTCGGGCTCAAGGCCATGTCCGAGCTGGCCAAGCTGAACAACCACTCGGGCTCGGCGTCGAACGCAATGGTCCTCTTCCTGGCCATCAACAGCTCCGCGATCACGGTCCTGCCCCCCCTCGGCACGATCGCCGTGCGCGCGGCCGCCGATTCGGCGGATCCCTGGGCGATCTGGATGCCGACGGTCTTCGCGACGACCTGTTCGACGACCGTGGCGGTCCTCGCCTACATCGGCCTCGGCCGACTGCCCTTCTTTTCTCATCGTCCCGAGCTCCAGGCCGCCCCGACGAGCGCCAACACCTGGGAGACGGATGCGACCGAGGAGGAGGATTCGAATCGCGCGGTCGACCCCGAGCCGGGTTGGCGATTCAACCTGCGGCGCGGCTTCGTCTGGCTCGCGGTCGCCGTCTTCGTCTGGAGCGCTGGTGAAGCGTTCGCGGCGCGGCTGGCCGAATCGGGCTTGAGCGTCGCCGTTCGCGGGCTGCTCCAGCATTGGACCTTGCCCGCCCTGCTGGTCGCGGTCCTCCTCTACGGCTTCGCGAAACGAGTGAGAATCTACGATTCGATGGTCGCGGGCGGGCGCGAGGCACTCGGCGTCGCGGTGCGCATCGTTCCCTATCTCGTGGTGATCCTGGTCGCGGTCGCGATGTTCCGCGCCTCGGGTGCCCTCGGCTACCTGATCGGACAGCTCGATCCCTGGACGAGTCTCATCGGCGTCCCCGCCGAAGCGCTCCCGATGGCCCTCATCCGTCCCCTTTCCGGAAGCGGCGCGCTCGGGGTGATGAGCGAGATCCTGACCGTGCACGGCCCCGATTCGTTCATAGGTCTGCTCACGAGCACCTTGATGGGATCGACGGAGACGACCTTCTACGTCCTGGCGATCTACTTCGGAGCCGCGGGCGTCGTCGATGGTCGCCACGCACTCTTCGCCTGCCTCGCCGGCGACATCGCGGGCTTCTTCGGCGCCGTCGCCGCCTGCCACTTCTTCTTCGGCTGAGCCGTCGATTCATCCCGGGGACCGCGTGGGCGAAGGCAACGACGTCGAGAGATCAGACCGAGCGAAGCTCGCATCCCTGGTTCCCACCCATCTCGGGCGCCAGCCGGAATCGATCGATTCGCTCATGGCCGGGCTCGGCACGCGTCGCTTCTACCGCATTCATTTCGCAAGCGGCGAGCCGTCGACCCTCATCGCTCGCTTCGAGGCGGAAGATCCGACGCCGGCTGTCCAAGGCCCGGACTTCTGGCTCCCGGAGCCCGCCCTCGAGCCGCTTCGCAGTTTCCTCGAACGCGAGGGACTCCCCGTCACGCGTTCCCATGCCCACCTCGCGGAATCCGGCCTCGACCTCCTCGAGGACGTCGGAGATCGAACGCTGCTCCGCACCGACGCCGAAGAGAGACGGCGCCTCTACCGCGAAGCCTGCGAAATCGTCCCCGCACTCCAGAGCCTTTCCGCCCCCGCCGAGACGATCCCTGCCTTCGGGCGGGTCTTCGATCGGAAGCTCCTCACGACGAAAGCCTGGAAATGGCTTCACTGGACGATTCCGGGGCTACTCGGTCGGGACGCGCTGGACGCGGAAAAGTCGGCCACCGACGCCGCCTTCGAGCGGATCGCCGCGCTCCTCGACGAGGCACCCCGGCGCCTCTCCCATCGTGATTTCAAGGCCGAGAACCTTCATCTCGTCTCGGATCCCGACCGCAACGTCGAGCGCCTCGTCATGATCGACATTCAGGGCGCGTTCCTGGCGCCCCCGGAATACGACCTGGTCTGCCTGCTCTACGACCTGCAGGTCGACCTCGCAGAGGACTTCGTGCAGAACTGTCTGCGCGAGACCATGCCTCGACTGCCGGACGCGCCCGCCCCCGAGATCTCCGGGCTGCGCTTCGACGCACTCGCAACCGCCCGGCTCTGCAAGGACATTTCCCATCTCGTCCACGCCGCGCGGACGCGAGGCGATTCGCGGCGCTGGCACGAGATTCCTCGCGGGCTCAGTCTGCTAGAGCGGGCTGCGGGGCGACTCGCACACACTTTTCCGGAGATCCGGGCACTCATTTCTGTGATCCCTGCACTTACGGCAGCGATTGGATCATCCGATAGTCCATCAGAGAGGGGACGCGGAGAATGAACGCGAGGGGAGTGCTCGGCGATCGCCGGGTCCTCGGCCAGACCGACGGCCGAGTCGAAAATCACGATATGGGCCGCGACGAGGGCCGGTATACCGGCGGAGAGCCGGACCGGAACGGCCTGGGCGAGAGTCGAGCGCGATGAGAGCCATGATCCTGGCGGCTGGCCTCGGGACACGTATGCGCCCGCTGTCCGACCTGCGCGCGAAACCGGCCCTGCCCGTCCGTGGCCGTCCCGTCATCAGTCTGCTCCTCGAATTCCTGTCGAAGCATGGCTTCGACGAAGTGCTCATCAACCTCCATCACCTGGGTGACTCGATCCGGTCGGCGGTCGCGGCGGACCACCCGCCCGACGTCGAGATCCACTGGTCAGAGGAACCCGCTCCCCTGGGTACGGGCGGCGGCATTCGGCGGGCCGCCGACTTCCTGCGCGGCAGCGATGCCTGCGCGGTCCTGGCCGGAGACATGCTGCTCGATGTCCCGCTCGCCAATCTCTTCGAACGGCACCGCTCGAGTGGTCGGCACGCGACGCTCCTGCTGCGAGAAGACGAACGAGGAAGCGACTTCGGAACGGTCGGGGTCGACAGCGAGGGCCGTGTGATCCGAGTGAGCGAGACGCGCCTCGGGACCGAGCCGGACCATGCCCGCGGACTCTTCACCGGGGTTCGCTTCTTCTCCCGAGAGATCTTCGGTGACTGGCCTTCGACGCCGGACCCGAAGGAAGTCGCGCACGCCTTCGAAGACCTGCGCGACTGGCTCATTCCAGGAATCCAGGATCGCGGCGATAGCGTCGGGGCCGAGATCGTCGATGCCAGCTCGACCGTTTGGGAACCCGTCGGAACGCCGGCGGAATATCTCCGCGTGAATCTCTCACCGCCCGTCCTCCCTACGCTCGGCCGAACGGCCGAGTCCTGGCAGGGCGAGATCGATGTCGTGGGTCGAAACGAGGACGTCATCCTTTCGCGCAAGGCGAGCGTCCCGGCGGATGTAGAACTCGAGCGCGCGGTCGTCTGGGATGGCGAACGGGTGCCGGACGGTTTTCGCGGACGGGACGGAGTCTACGCGGGCGGAGCGTTTCGAAGCTGCGCTGATGACGCGACTGGGAGCATCCATTGAGCGAAGTCGTCTTCATTGGAACCAGCGATGCCTTCGGCGCCGGCGGGCGACGACAGTCGGCGATCTTCGCGCGTGCTGAACGCGGTGGAATGCTCTTCGACTGCGGCGCGACCACGAATACCGGCCTGAACCAGCTCGGAATCTCGCGCGACGAGATCGACGTCATCTTGATCTCGCATTTCCACGGGGATCATTTCGGAGGCATCCCCGCCTTCCTCTATGCCGCGCTCTATACCGACGCGCGTAGCCACCCGATCGAGATCGCGGGACCGCCCGAGGTCGAAGCGCGCGTCTACGAACTCGCGCGGGCGATGGGTCACCATCTCGAAGGTCGGGAGTGGACCTTCCCTGTGCACTTTCGCGAGGTGCATGCGGGAGAGTCGCTCTCGGCCGGACCGGCAGAGATTCAGGCCTTTGCGACGCAGCATCAGCCCGATGCCAATCCGCAGGGCTACCGCGTCCAGCTGGGCCGTGATCGGATCGCCTATTCCGGGGACACCGGATGGTTCGACGAACTCCCGGGGCACGTCGCGGAGAGCGATCTCTTCATCTGCGAATGCACGCAGCACGCCGCCCACCTGGACTTCCATCTCAGCCTCGAGGAGCTGCGCGAGCATCGCGACGACCTCGACTGCGGTCGGTTGATCCTGACGCATCTCGGCAGAGAGATGTCCGAGCAGCGCGGACAGATCGAGATCGAGACGGCCGACGACGGACTCGCCGTCAAGCTATAGACGCCGGATCGGCGCGCTCCGTGACCCGACAGCCGCTTCACGTTCGAGACGAGATCCTCAGTCGCACCACTCGGCGCCGTGCACGACGCCGAGGACCCGTGCGGTCTCGACGCCGGTGCATTGCGGAAGCTGGTTCGAAATCCCGAGCAGCGTGTTGCGTCCCATCAGCGAGAACGCCATCGCCTCGGCGGCATCCGCCGGCACACCCGCCGCATCCATGCTCTCGACAACGACACCGTCGAGTCGGTCGGCCAGCAGCTGCATGACGAATCCGTTGCGCACGCCACCGCCACCGACGACCAGTCTGGCCTTACCGCTCGGGTCGGTCTCGCCCGCCATCGATGTCCAGGCCATCGCGACCGCGCGGGTGGATGCGTGCGCGAGGGTCGAGAGGAGATCCTCCAGGCGAACACCCTCGCGCCTCGATCGATCGAGCCATTCACGCGCCTCGGCGAGGCCATAGCGTTCGCGACCTGTCGACTTCGGCGGCGGCCGCTGTAGATAGGGGTCGGCGAGGAGTTCCTCGAGCCAATGATCGACCGGTGCGCCGGAGCGCGCGAGCGCGCCGTCGCGGTCGAAGCGCTCGCGACCCTCGGTCGCAAGAGAAACGACGCCGTCCAGGAGTGTATTGGCCGGCCCCACGTCGAAGGCCATCACGTCTTCTGGCCGACCACCGGCGGGCAGCCAGGTCAGATTCGCGATCCCACCCAGGTTGAGCACGCCCCGGGACTCGGAAGCATCAGCAAAGACCGCATGATGGAAGAAGGGCGCGAGCGGAGCCCCCTCTCCGTCCATGGCGAGGTCACGCCGCCTGAAGTCCGCGATCACGGGTCTTCGAAGCCGCTCGGCCAGGCGGGCCGGGCAGCCGATCTGGAGACTGCCTCCGCGACTCGGGTGATGGGCGACGGTCTGGCCATGCGAGGCGATCCCGGCCACACGGTCGAGGGAGACGTCGGCTTCGTCGACCAGCGCGAGCACGGCGTCCGCGAAAGCGTCCCCCAGCACACGGTCGAGGCGAATCAGCTCTTCCAGCATCGCCGTCGCAGGGAGGTCGCCCGCGGCCAGGCGATGGATCTCGCTCTGGAGGGACTCGCTATGAGGAAACTCCCGATACGCGAGCAGCTCGAAGGGCCGCGCCTCCTCGGCCCCCGGCCATTCGACCAGCGCGACGTCGATCGCATCTGCTGAAGTGCCCGACATCAGGCCCACCACCCACATGTCCCGAGCTTAGGGCGAAGCGCGGCCAACGCACGCCCCGGCGACCGCATCGAGGGCTCACTGGAACCGATTCGCAACCTGAGAGACAGCCGACAACTCCTTGACAGACAAGGGGAATCGACGCACCTTCACGCTCCTTCCAAGCACCAGAGGGCAACATGAACGAAACCTCCCGCGCCCAGGGCTGGGCGATCTGCGGTGGCGCCGGCCTCGCCGCGCTGCTCTTCCTGGTTGGCATCCTGAACGGCAGCTACTGGGCGATCGCCATTCCCGTCGCGATCGTGACCTTCTTCGCGCTCGGTCTGGTTGCCTGGGTCGGCTACACGATCGCGACGATCCAGGTCGAGGTCGATCCCGGTCCCGAAATCCTCTCCACCGACGAGCCCGAGGTGTCCGGTTCGAGTCCCGCAGCAGAGGACGCTGCATAAGGAGACTCGCCCCGTGCGGATCGCCCTCCTCACCTATCGCGGCAACATGTTCTGCGGTGGCCAAGGCATCTATGCCGCCTACCTCGCGCGCGAATGGAAGCGTGCGGGTCACGATGTGCATGTCTTCGCGGGCCCGCCTCTGCCGGAGCTCGAGGAGGGCATCCCCCTCCACGAGATTCCGAACGACAACGTCTTCGGCCAGACGACGCGCGAGGCTCTCGACCCCGCGGAGCCCTTCTCGATGCTGAAGCCGATGTCGCTCTGGGAGCTCGGCGTCTCGCGCTTTGGCGTATTCCCCGAGATGCAGACCTTCGGCATCCGGCTGATGCGCCGATGGGCGGAATTCCAGCGCCGCTATCGCTTCGACGTCGTCTTCGACAACCAATGCCTGTCCTGGGGTCTGCTCGGCATCCAGGCGATGGGCGTTCCCGTCGTCTCGGTGATCCATCACCCGCTGCACATCGATCGAGAGGCCGACTTCGCGATCGACGCATCCCTGCGAAAACGCGTGAGCCGAACGCTCTACTTCCCACTCCTGATGCAGGAAACCGTCGCGAGTCGCCTTGCCAAGATCGTCACGGTTTCCCAGGCCTCGCGCGAGGCGATCGAGACGTACTTCAAGATCCCGCAGAAGGATGTCTCCGTCGTCTATAACGGAACCGACACCGACATCTTCCGCCCGATCCCCGAGACGCCGAAGGAAGCCGACATGCTTTTCGTCGGGCGCACCGAGGATCGCAAGAAGGGCATCGGCACGATGTTCGAAGCGCTCTCGATGCTGCCCGATCACGTGACGCTGAAGATCGTCGACGGCCGCATCCCGAAGCATGGACTGGTCCCGCGACTCACGAAGCAGTTCGGACTCGAGGGACGCGTGAAGGTCATCGACCGCATGCTCACGGTCGAGGAACTCGTCGAGCAGTACTCGACCGCGAGGGTCGCCCTCGTCCCTTCCTTCTTCGAGGGCTTCGGTTTCCCGGCGAGCGAGGCGATGGCCTGCGGACTCTCCGTGATCGCGAACGCGGCGGGCGCGCTTCCCGAAGTGGTCGGCACCGACGGCCATTCTGGTCGACTGGTCCCGCAGCGAAATCCGCGCGCGATGGCGGACGCCATGTGGGAGATCCTGCGCGACCCCGAAGAGACCGAGCGCATGGGGCGGGCCGCCCGCGAGCGCGTCGAACGCATCTTTCAATGGGATCAGGCTGCCGCGCAGCTGGTCGAAGTCTTCGAAGAGGTAATCCATGCTGCTGACCGTCGATCTCGAGCGGCTTGACCTTCGTCCCGGACATCGCCTCCTCGACGCAGGTTGCGGTGAGGGCCGCCACTGTTTCGGAGCCATGAGTCGCGGTGCGACGGTCGTGGGTCTCGACCTCGACTTCGATTCGATCCGCGTCCCGTCCAAGATCATCCGCACGCGCGGCGAGGAGCAGGGCCGCATGGGCGCCATGCTCCAGGGCGACACCTTCCATCTCCCCTTCGCCGACGAGAGCTTCGATCGCATCATCTGCTCCGAGGTGATGGAGCACGTCCACGACTATCGCGGCGCGATCCGCGAGCTAGCGCGCGTCGCCCGGCCCGGTGCGAAGATCGCCGTCACGATTCCGACCGCGACGAGCGAGCATCTCTATCTCCGACTCGGAGACGAGTACTTCGAGAGCCCCGGCGGACATATCCGCATCTTCCGACCGCGCGATCTGGCCGAGGGACTCGCCGCTGCGGGCTTCGACACGCTCGGATGCGGCTTCGCCCACGGCTTCCACACGCCCTATTGGGTGCTGCGATCCGCGATGCATCTTCCCAACGCCGACGAGAGTCGCATCGTGCGGGCCTATCGCGAGTTCCTGATCCGGGCGACCGCCTCCCCCTTGATGGATCGCCTCGAAGGGCTCCTCAATTACGTCTGCCCCAAGAGCATCATCCTCTATGGGCAGAAGCGCGCGATCGAATCGACGGTCCCGGTGGCCACATCGGCGGCGGCCGCCTGAAATGCCGCGCCCCCTGCGCATCGCCTTCGTCGCCTACCGCGGCAACATGAACTCGGGCGGCCAGGGCATCTATCTCTGGTTCCTCGCACGAGAGATGGCGAAGCTCGGACACGAGGTCCGCGTCCTCGTCGGACCGCCCTATCCCGACCCGATGCCCTTCGCGACGATCGACGAGCTGCCCAACCGACAGTTCTGGGCGAAATGGGTCCTCGGCCAGAAGGACCAGATCGTGCCGCTCGAGGATCCGCTCCAGATCCTGCAGCCGCTGAACTTCTATGAGCTCGCGGCGAGCAAGATGGGATTCCTGCCCGAACCCTTCGCTTTCAGCGTGCGCGCGTTCCGAAACCTGACGACGCAGATGCGAAGGGGCCAGGGCTTCGACCTCGTACACGACGTGCAGTGTCTCGGGTACGGACTGCTCGGGCTGCGCGCGCTCGGTCTTCCGGTCGTCACGACCGTGCATCATCCCCTGACCGTCGATCGACGCGCCTCGTTCATTCGCGACGAACATTTCAGCGACGTGATGGGCACGATGAAGTTCTATCCGATCGGCATGCAGTCCTTCGTCGCACGCCGCCTCGAATGCGTCTTCACTTCGTCGGAGGCGAGCGCGCGGGAGATCGTTCGCGGTTTCGGCGTTCGGCCCGAGCGCATCCGCAACGTCCGGAACGGGATCGACACCGAACTCTTCTGCCCCGACCCGAACGTCGCGAAGAGCGAGACGAACCTCCTCTGTGTCGGTCGATCTGCGGATCCGAACAAGGGCATCGCCACCTTGATCCGCGCGCTTGCCCGCTTGCCGGAGCACGTGACGCTCACCCTCGTCGACGACGACAGTCCCGCAAATCAGGTGCGACGCTGGGCTGGTGAGGCCGGCGTGCTCGATCGACTTCGGCTGACCGGACGTGTCGACTCCGCCGAACTGATCGATCTCTATCGACGCGCCGCCGTCGTCGTCGTGCCCTCGCGCTACGAGGGCTTCGGGCTGCCCGCCGTCGAGGCCATGGCCTGTGGTACTCCGGTTGTCGCGACGCGCGCGGGAGCGCTGCCCGAGGTCATCGAACTCACCCGGGGCGGCCTGCTCGCGGAACCCGACGACCCCGACTCGATCGCAGCGACGATCCGCGAACTCCTCTCGAACACGGAGGCTCGGGCGTTGATGGCGAAGCGCGGGCGAGAACGGGTCGTGGACCAACTCTCCTGGCCAGAGATCGCGGCGGCGACGGCCGAGGTCTACGCGGAGGTCGTGGAGCGTTCGAGACGCGGACGCCCGACGACGACGATGACGTCCGACAGCGTCGGCCACTGACGCGCGAGAGCATCCAGCCCCTTCAGCATCGCCATCGCGAGCGGTCGCGGGAGATGGCAGACGAGTGTGGCCCATCCCGGAAGACCCCAGCCGATCGACACACCCTGCACCGTCTCGACGTCGACGTGTCGGCTTGCCTGCTCTCGCATCAGGTCGAGTTCGTAGCGGGTGAAATGATCGCTCGGCGTGTCGTAGCCACGTCGTCCGCGAAGCGGCCCGAGGCCGAGCCAGTCCTCTCGGAACCGATCGATCGCTCGAGTGACGCGACAGGCCAGCGAATCGAAATTGGCGATCGCGAGGACCACGCGACCATCGTGTCGCGTGACGCGAGCCATCTCGGCGATCGCC
>Ga0315338_1003548_pt1 | contig 13449 bp, 21 predicted proteins | sample ASW8metaG_FD_204518 | JGI IMG/M metagenome (GOLD analysis project Ga0315338, IMG submission 204518) | Ammonia-oxidizing marine archaeal communities from Monterey Bay, California, United States - ASW #8 | ecosystem: Environmental > Aquatic > Marine > Coastal | place: USA: California | collected... | reverse complement strand
GTAATGCTACCCACATAGCCCATTCACCTTCTGTATTATTAAGTTCTTCGAAAGTGAAATTAAACCAATGGTCGTCCCAATCCTCGCCGTTTACTGTTAGATATATATCTGTCCAATTATAATCACCGGACTCTTCGTGCCACACATCTACATAAACTAATACAGATGCACTATAATCAAAACAGTCCGTATCTATATCTGTTAATACGGATATACCTTCTGCATCTGGGTCTACCCAGAAAATCGACATATTTTCCGTTTCTTGGTCATACCAGCCGGGGTAAAAATGTACAGAGGTATGGTTCCCGTGTTCTTCTTCATATTCATCCTCATAATCACACGAACCGTCATCTTCAGTAGCTTTATCGTCATAGTTATTAGCTTCCATATCCATACAACCATAGATAGATGCAGTTTCATTAGTACCGTTGCCCTCTGGGTTGTCATTTATAACTATACATCTCCCATCATCGTGGGTTGCATTGGGTTGAAAATTCTCCGCGTCGGGATTAGTACAACCATACACTATAATTAAAAAATTACAACTTCCGTCATCAAATGTGGCATCTGGATTATAATTAGTAGCGTCGCCCTGCATACAGCCCCCGAGTGGGCCATCTCCATCACCGTTGAAATATTCTTCAATGATGGTCAGATTGGCCCCCCCACTCAATACGGCTAACATTATAACTCCTAGAATTGCTCCTATCTTCTGACCAACCTTAGTTTCTCCTATCTTGTCGGCAGCTTTACCGATTGTTTCGAAAAGCTTCTCCTCTTCTTCGGGTTTGGGTGCCCCGCTTATTCCAAGTGCTGCTCTTTCGTCATCAGATATAACGTTGATTGCGCCATAGTCGTCGTTAGCCATAAATTATGATTGGTTCTTTTAATATAAAAAGATTATGCTGGAATTATCGCTGTATATTATATAGGTTAAACAGAGATACCTTAACTTTTATATAGTATCTTAGTCTATCTATTGAAATGACAGAAAAACTAGACTCCGGAAACGGGGTGTCCTTTAGTGTCACTATCGACGGTGACGAGCCTGATGGCGATTGGGAACGAAGCGAAATGCGCTTAAGTCCCTCTAAAATAAATATGTATCTAAAATGTCCTCGGTCATTCTACTACAGATACATTGCCAAGCTGCCCGAAACAATGACTATACATTTATTTCGTGGTACAATCGTACATAACATCTTAGAAGATTTGTTTAAGAAAAAATTTAAGTATGCAAGCTATTGGAAATATGGAGCAGCGAAAGAATGGATTAGCGGTGAATTTAAACGAGAGTGGAATAAATTAGTAGATACAAAACCGTGGGTCTTCAAAGATTACGATGAAAAACAATTCCGCACTGAAACTCACGATATGCTAATCAACTACTGTAATCGAATCGAAAATAAACTGCGCGAAATGCTGGAATGGAAAGTTTATCGCTCCAAGGATTTGGCATTCAAGAACCTTCGGCCTCTTGAAACTGAAATGCGGTTACACAACGCAGACCTCAAAATAATGGGTATTATTGACGGGGTCACGAAAGACTTCGAAGGTAACATCTCACTCATCGATTATAAGACGAGTAAGAGGTATGGACCTTGGATACCCGAAGATTATTACCGACAGCTTATTATATATGCGCTACTATATTATGAACATACAGGTGTAGTTCCTAAATTTGCGGGTGTCGATTGGCTCCGTTTTGATGAAACATATTTTGTTAAAATCACTAGTAGCGAGTTAGACGAAGCACGACAAATAATAAAGGATATGCACACTGCAATGATTAATAATGAAAATAAAGAAGAAAACTTCCCGAAAGTTGCTTCTAATCTATGCAAGTGGTGTTCTTTCTATAGGAAACCCTGTGACGTTGACCTAAAAGTCTTAAAGAAGAAAAAGGTGAAAAAATGACGAACGAGACAAGCAATAATACTGCCGACAACAACACTGCTGTTGATACAAACAACACAGCAGATATTGTCGATGTAGTAGAAGAATCAGGTATTCTAGATACCTTGATGGACAGCCCCGAATTAATGGCGTGCGTAGCAATCATTGCACTACTTAGTGCATACGTTGCATATACACAGCCTGCAGTTAGGGTTCTGGTTATGCCATACGTGAATAAGTTCTTAAAAACTCACGAAGCAAAAATCGAGGCATTGCTAGAAGAAAATTTGACAAAGGCTCAAAAGGCCGCATACGAGAAGCTCGATGCAACTTTGCAAGCTCAGGTTAAAGATGAAGTTCTAAGGAACGTAGTCTTAACAGCTTGGGATGAAAAAGATGATGAACTTAAATCCTTGGTAAAAGGAAAAGTTAAAGGCGCTCTCGACCACGCTAAGGAGGCATAATGAACGACTACGAAGTACGAGCACTGTATGAACAAGTCCAATGCCTTGAAGTACAAGTACAGCGTCTAGTCGAAGCTTTAATCGGCGACGACGACTGCTGTTCTAAAGAAGAAGTCGAAGAAGAAGTCAAGGAAGAAGCTCCTGCAGAAGCAGAAGACAAAACCGCGGCTGACGAAGAAGAGTAATTGGCTTAACCAATCCCACGGGGAGCTCAAAAAATAGCTCCCCAATTTTTTCGACCTCGCCTCTTTTCAAAAAAGCTCCAACTTGTATAAAGGGGTGGGGGGGTCAATAAAAAAAAATATAGCTCTCTATAGAGGGGGGGCGTTAGGTTTTTGGTTTAAAGAGAACTGAGCTTTAATTAACACTGAGATACTCATAATATCACGGTTGTTTAAAGCTGAGTTTCTTAAATAAGAACCTATAAACTTATTAATTCCAAATAGTTTTAAACTATTAATTTTTAGCTGGTTAATATCTCTATTTATCCATCTGGAAACATTACATTGTAAAGCTCTGGATTTGCGGTTTTCATAGTCGCTTTTATCTCCTTTTGCTGAACTTGTAATTCTTCCTTTGTAGCTTTCAAAGATTGACGGCTTAAGCTCTTTACTGCTTTCACTGTTGGGCTTTGTGTCTTTGGCATAAATAACTGAACGTGTTGAGCTACTTTTAAAGCTAAATCTCTGTTGTTCTGTAGATAGTCCAAAAGCCCCCTTACTATAGCTAACTGTGAACCCTTTTTGAAGGTCACATTTAACACCTTGTGAAGGTCGTCTTTTGTGCTGTGTGGATAGTGGATACAGGCTAATTTTTTGCTGGTCATAATTAGGTGTTTTCTCCTCTATAAAATGAAGTGTTCTTATTACACTTTTAAGCTCTAAAAACGTGCCTTCTAAGGATAGGTAAAAGGGCGATTGTATAACGTCTTTTTCAATCATAGCTCAATATCCCTAAAGGGGTTTGCATATATAGATTATCGGTCTAAAAAGTAAGCTCTCATTAAAGGCTTTAAGCTAATAAAAACGATTAATCTTAAGCTCTGTATATAATCAATTTTGAGCTATTTAAAAAAAATCTGGTAAGCTCTCAAAAAAAAATAATTTGAGCTCTCTAAAAAAAACTCTCATACGAGCTATGCGTATATACATAGAGCTTGGCGCAGATGAGAAAACGAGCTTTACGTTGGTGAGAAATCGAGCTTTACGTAGGTGAGAAACGGGTTGGTTCGAAAGCTTTTGGGGAGAGCCGAACTAAAACCGGTTTATGCTCGGTGTGTATGACAGAAAAGAGTTTTACTCTATTACTCATAAGGTCTGTATATTATTATTATAAGCTAAGCAAAGCTACCTTTTCTTCTTAGCTTATCTAAGATATAATATAGGTATATAATATACTATAAATAGAGCTAAAACAGAGCTTAACTAAGCTCTCTATTAAGGGCTTAATATAGCTCTATGATATACTTATATATTAGGTGGGTATTAGTGAACCTGTTATGAGCCATTCTACAGTAGCTACGGTAAGAGCTTTCATCGGTTATTGTGAGGTATGGCTGGGAGTAGAAAATGAGAGCTGAAGAAAAAATAACAAAAGCGCAGAAAAACAAAGTATTGAAGCTTTTCCCAGAAACCCCAGAAGAGCTATTGTCAGAAGAACAATGGCTCTCTTTGTGGAATATGGTAGAAGCTCAGATAAAAGTCAGAGAGCGCGATTGGTATGGCAGAAACATAGCTTATAAAAATCGCATTTTAGCTAATATTCAACGTATCTTTAGAGCTAACTATAAAGTTGTAGCTCAGGAAGTGGAATATTGTAGAGCTCAGAATGTGAAAAGAAAAGAGCTATCAGACAGGATGGGAATAGAGCTACCGCCCGAATTTAAAAACCCTGTTAAATCTGGATACCTAAGAGCGCAAACACGTTTTCACGAAGCTATGTCCGATGAATGGGCAGTGCGCCGTAGAATGTGGAAAAACATAGCTGAAGGAAGGCTAAGAAGTGAAGCTGATGACCTGTCAAGGGTCAGCTATATTGAGGTGTGCTGTGACTGAGCCCAAAAAGAGCATATCTAAAGAGCCCAAAAAGGATGCCCCGAAAGAGCCGACAGTAAAAGCCGAATGCATCCCACCGATGCCCGATAATCCGCTCTATATAGCATCACTAATGAGCTACCACGAGAAACATACGTTAGGTAATATCATTTTAAGTTATAAGAGCGAAGAACAACCTATTGTTGAGATGTTAAAACAATTCTCTGTGAGGTGGTTTGATGAACCCTTAGCAGACCAGTTGTGGCACATCAACAAAGCTTTAGAACAATTCTTTGAGCACTTACATATGGGCGGTGATAAGCTCATAAATGAGACGATTGAGAGAGCCCGAAAAAGTAATCCTAATGTGGGTGTTGGGCCTGTCAGTGGGATAAATAGATATGACAGTGATAAGAGCCGAACGGATAACCGTTTAATCAGAAGAAAAAGGAGATAAAATTGAGCCAAAAAGAAGAAATAACAGAGAGCCAAGCGATGAAACTGCTTGAGCTCTCAATGAAGCCTGAAAATCAGAGCCTATTTGTTAACCCTCATAGCGCTATGGTAAAAGTCGGAGATAGCCAAATGGAGAACAACTAAATGAGCGGAAAGAAATATTGTCTGAGCTGTAAAACTCAACCACGAAACGCTACGTTAGGTATTTGTTATAAGTGCTTAGCGAGGTTTGGTTAAAGATGTGTAGATATTGTGAACCAGAGCCTGAAAGACACCCAAATGGAGAGCTTGTTTTAACAAAAGATGAGCGCTATGAAGAGGATATGATGACGAGCCCAACAGAAGTTGAGATAGGCTCTGAAGCATTTTACGCTGTGGTGGGAAGAAATTTAGACTTATACCCTGATGATGAAGAGGATAAAGAGCTAACTAAATAATTAGAAGTGAGCTATAAACTGACCCGACTTATCAGCCCAAAAAATAAAGTCAATGAGCTCTGTGAATATATTTTCAAAGAGCTCAACAAATATTATGATTATACGTTTCTCAAATTGAGAAACCTTACTAAAAACCCTATAAAGCTGAGAAAACTGAGAAACCAGCTCTCAATGAGAACCTGCGATGAGCTAAAACATAGATTTATATCATACCCCGTCTTTAGGGGACAGCCGAAGGCTATAGTTAAAGCCGAAAAAATAGAGCTTATAAATGAACAACGATAAGGTGGATGAATGCAAATGCGAAAGGTGTCTGCAACCCATAGAGGATAGCTCTGATGTTCAAAGTTTAGGTGACTATGATATTATTTGTGAGAGCTGTATTTCATCATTCGATGAGTGCAGTGGTCATAACTGTTCAGAGATTGGAAGTGGTTTTACTATGAGCTCTCACGGTGACCATTATTGTGGGAGCTGTGAAGATAATTTAACACAGTGTTATGAATGTGAAGAGCTTATCGATGGTCATCAACATAGCTTATATACTTACAATGATGACACCTATTGTAATAGTTGTGCAGATGATAATTATGCTTATGAATGTAGCTGTGGAACTTGTATATACATCTCAACAGCTTCAAGTTATGAGGACTATGATTTTGTCATCAATGAGATGTGTGAAGAGTGCCACGATAGGGGCGGAAGAATTGAACACATAGATGGCAACGTAGAAACAAGTATAGATAAGAGTATTTTAGAAGGAGCTTATATTAAACAACCTTATGGAGCTAAAGAACCACTTACTGAAGCTAAACGTAAAGATTTAGAGAGCTTTTCTAAGTTCTTTAATAACTTCTTTGGTTATACTGCTGATGACTATGAAAAGCAGAAATTAATAATCAGAAAGGGAGCTTTTGGATACGAGCGCTGGGGTTGGTTTGAAACATCTGTTGAAATAACCTCTGAGCTCAATGATAAGATATTTAAAATGCTCGATTATCTGATATGTGATAATAGCTCTAAGATTTACAGACCACACCGTAAATTTGGAAGATATCAGCCCTTTGCTTTTGCTTTCGCAGAGCTCTGTCAATTTTACATTACTAATGATATTAAAAATGATAATGATGAGCTCTTATTTGATGGCGATGATAGATATATTAAAGGAAGATATCCGAGCTTAGAATCAGTAGACCATTTAAGGAATATGAAAGTTAAATTAAAGAGCTTAAGTCCAGATAAAAGAGAGCTTGAATGGGAAGCTATGGAGATGGATGCAAATTTATGGTTAAAGTATTATGTTGATTATATTGATAGAGCTACTCTAAGAGAGTGTGTTAAGAGCAGAAAAATGCCTGATGGTAAGTGCTTAATTAAGACAGTTAATAAGCTCATAAGTCAACACATTAAGAGCGCAAATCAATTTTGGGAGATGGAAAATACAGATGAGGGAATAGCTGATGGCTTAGTCAAGTATACAGCTCATCCTTTAGCTGAAAGTAGGTTTGATAAAGTTAATTCAGGCTATAAACTATATTCCTGTTGGGAGCTATTCAATTATAGAAGCTTTTGGGAGAGGTATTGCACTAACTCTATTAGTGTCACAATTCCAGCTCGTATTGGCTTTGATTCAACAGCTCACGAAAAGGTAATAGCCTTTAACGAGTCAGTGGGAGCCTGTCAAGGTGCGAGTTATAAGGATACATTAGGTTTTAACCATATCTCAATGAGCTCTAATCCACATTTATATTTATTGTTTTATAATCCTGAAGATGAAAGCTCTATTATTGGTAGGGCTGTAATACGGTTATTTTGGAAACGGGATAAGGACCAAAAAATGGGTTATGGTGAGCCCTCAAAGAAAACACTATACATAGCTCCAAGTAGAATATATTTAGATGGCTATTCACACGGTAAAAATCAGTTTTATGCAGGAATGTATAAGGTGCTTGATGAATGGAAAGATGTGATAGCTGAACGCTTAGGAGCTAATGAAGTTAAAATGATAGCTTATGAAAGAACACGTCACGACAGCTATTCGATAAAAGATTATGTAGATATGGCGAAAGACGATAAGATATCTATTAAAGTAAAGGAAATAGACCCCAAAACAGAACAATATAAGAACGGTAATTTTGTCACTGATTGGTTCTATCCGATATGGTTAGAAAAGCCCTCAGAAGAATCTTATTGGGGCTATTATCCAGATGAATATCAAGGCTATGAATCGGCATATGTGGACAGCTCTGTATACAGTCAGTATGCAACGCGCGAAACATATCACGGTCAATATAGCTATATAGAGGTAAAAAATGAGTAAAAAAGAAATCATTGTATATAGCGGTGAAGAGGAAGAATTAGAGAGCTTAGAGGAAGAAGAAATGACACCTTCAAGCAAACTAACGAAACCATCTCCGAGCCGTAAAGGTATGAAGGGTATAGATTTACTCAAAGAGATGTATGAGATTTTCAGTCCGAGCGGAGCTGAACACGGGATGGCAACATACGTGAGCAACTGGCTCTCTGAAAATAATCTTGAACATAGCTTTGATTCCTTAGGGAATATCTATACTAAAAACGCGATTGATGGGAGCCGAAGAATTTTGGTGAACGCTCATATGGACACTGTAGCATCAGCTCCAGCTGATATAATTGTTGAGAAGCTCAAAGACGATGTCGTTGTGCGCTCTTCAAATAATCAGGTGATTGGAGCTGACGATAAGAACGGCATATGGTCTGTTCTTAGACTGCTAACAGATAAGTCTGTAAGAGTTCCGCTCTCTGCGTTATTATGCGTTAGCGAGGAAGTCGGCTGTGTCGGCTCTGACTTTGCTATGGAGAACCACGCTGAATGGTTCAAGGATTGTGTCTTTTGTGTGACAATAGATAGGCGCGGTAATACTGATATTATAACTGAAAATTGTGATATAGTATTGAGCTCTGATACATTACAGAAGAAACTAGCTGAATGGGGTAAACCATTTGGGCTCCGAACCACAACAGGTTCAATTAGCGATGTATCTAATATCGTTAAGAGCTTAGAAATAAATGGAATAAACCTATTTGCAGGTTATTATGGAGCTCACAGTGGAAGTGAATACACATCTATGCGTGATTTAGCTAAGTCTTATAAGTTTCAATTAGAGCTATTACCATTATTACATAATCACTTTACAACTAAACCAGATGAGGTTAAGTTTACAGACACACAAAAGAGCTATTCTTATGGAGCCTATGGCCACTATGGTGATTACTATGGAGGTGGGGGCATCAAGTATTACGGTAGCGCAAGTGGTGTCTATTCAACGCTCAAAGACTTTGATGAAGAAGATATCATAGAAGATTTTATGGATATCATTATTGAAGTTGATAGAGCTTGTAAAACTTCAATATATAACGATTTAATCCACGTTGAAGGAACCTTAACAAAGACAGGTAAATCGCTCAGATTACATTCAATCTTTGCGACCTGTCCAGAAGTAGCTGATGCGCTCTCATATTATTTTACCGTAAGGCAGGATAAGAATCAGGATGCGCTAATACCGGTGAAAGAGATTAAGAGCTTCAAATTGGATGTAGAGACTGAGCCCTACGATTGGGACTCTTTAGACGATGGAGGAATAACTGATTAGATATGCACAAAATAATTAAGGTATGTCCCGATTGTGATAGCCCTGTTAAAATCAAAGACAAAAGCTCTAATACAGAATATGCTTACTGCACTAAGTGCAAAGCTGAGCTCTTTCTTAATGAATTGAAAGATAAGAAAGAAACTATTATGAGCTTCTTCGATGAGAATGGTAGACGAGTTTTCTATAAACAGAATGAGCGCTCAACTAATAAGAAAAGACTGAGCTTAATGAGACGCAACACTATTAAGAAACGAGCTAAAGGCTTGAGCTATCGAGATAGGAACACATTAAAGCGATTAAGGAAGTAAACATATGCAGATAATAGCGAGAGATAAGAGGTCTATTGACCTCATAGTAAAGGAGCTAACAGACTCCAATGGAGTGCTCGGAAGCTCCTATCATTATAGGGTCTTACCGAACACATCTAAGCTCTGGGTAGACATACAGGAGATACCTCCAAACGTAGGTCATACACCTGTGAGATTAAATATGATAGCTCAACATACATCAGGGAGAATCTATACAGCGAGTATATTTGAGCGCGATGGATTGAGAAGTTCAAGCGGTATTCAGAAATGTAGAGCTCTATTAGATAGAACTCTGAATATGTATAAAAAGGGTAAACTAAAAGGTGATTTAGTATTTCATAAAACAGCTCACGCAGGGTGTAGACATAGCTCTGATAATTGGCCTGTTAAATTAGATTCTAAGAATGGTTCTGAGCATTGGTATATAACAGGTGTGACTAATTGGATTCTCACAATGAGAGCTGAGAATGAACTTTTACCAGCTCCCGTAATTGAAGGAGTCACAAGTGAAGGTATTGAAGAATATAAGCGCTGGTGTGTAGAAGTTGGTAGAGCTGATAGGAAGCAAGTTGAAAAGATACATCACAATGAAGGTATACACTATGGTCGATACCACAACAGGATACGCAGATATGTAAAGAGAGTAGAGCTCATAAATTTATTGAAAGATACTATTGATTTGAGTTATCCTACAGGTATTTACGGTCTAATGAGTTGGATGGATTATATTCAGGAAGGAGATATCCCACGATTTGGTGCTTGGTGCTATAAAAACGGGCGTTTATATAGCTTTTCAGATGGCCCTAGTGAGCTCGAACACAGAATAAAGATACACGCTAATAGAAAAACAGACTTAGCGGATTTATTTATTGGAGGAGGTATTATTTAGGCTTTTAAGGGAGCTGTCCGTAGAGTGTGGGTCCGTGCTGATGCGAGGTTTGTATGAGGTTTTTATTTTGTTCCTCATCGCGTTCTCCTTGCATATTGATAAGACATCTTTGGCGAGGTTTTATCCAGCTCTAGTTCGGCTGTTGCACGGGATATGGTTTTGCGGTATGATGAGTGCCCACTACAGAATTCATTACACAGCTCCCAACATTATATTAACGAGGTCTTATAGGAGATTATAACTATGAACGAGAAACAAGTAGAAAATATGCTCTATGCGATGGCATTGGCTGAGGTCTTTCAGTTTGATGAGATTTTAGCTGACAACCTACCAATAACTATGCACGGAGCAGTAATAGAGCGTAAAGGTGAGAAAGTAATTCCCATCATTTACGACAGCACGAAAGCTGACCCTGTCACTAAAACAGATGCGTTGGAGGAACTATGAGACGCAGACATTATTATGACACGGACCGCAACACCACTATGTGTGGACACTCAATGACGACACAGGAGATGCGTCACGCGAAATTGGTTAAACCTCACCACGTTAATTGTGGGCGATGTTTGTCTATGAAACATAAGTGGTTAGATAAAGAAGGACATAAGTGGAGAGCTTAACTAAGCTATAAGGTATTAGATAAGACTTTATATAAGCTATGTTAAACCTATATAATATACAGAGGTAAAAATGCCAACGAAAGAAGAGATGTTAGATTACATATGCGGAGAGACTGAGATTGACTTAGCAAGTTCCCCGTATGACGGACTGCTCTGGGATATCTACACACTGAGAGCTGAGATTGACGAGAGAATAAGTAAAATCGAAAAGACAATATGGATACTAAAGAAAAATGAAGAAAAGAGCAAGTAAAATACCCTATGAGGGATATACATTACCACCTTCAGCTGAGAAGGGTGGTGCGTTTATTGACTTTAATGAGGTCTTAAAGAAGAGACCTGTTAAGAGAATAAGAAGGAGAAGAAATGACCAAAAAAGAAGTGAAAGAAGTCATCGACTTAGCTGATAAGGAAGATGATTTAGACGACCTGTTTGAGAAAATAGCAGGGGTCTTTGCAGAGAGCGTAGATTGGCTGGAAGATAATTTCAGTGAAGCTATTAGGCAACTGTCAAATGCAGATATGGTAGAGGACTACCGAGATGCTTTGTCAACGCTAGATGATGTGGGAGCTGAGATTAAGAGTCTACTGAAGCTACGCAACGATAACTATCATTTGATAGAACAAGCAGAGCTATTAGAAGATGAAGTGCACGAGCTCAGGAATAAGGTGTAAGGTATGGATAAAATCACACAAAAAGAGTTCAATGAAATGTATGAAGCAGATGGACACACAGGTCTACCTAAGTGTAGATGCTGTGGAAGAATAGATACTGATACAAGTTTATACTATGAGGTAATAGACGAATGAAGATAGAGCGTAATCTTAAGTTTGCTAAGTTCACATATGATGAAGAAGATAAGAGCATACTAATAGAGACCCGTTCAGATACCACACCAGATAAAAACATAGAGTTTAATCCGGTTGCTGGTGATTGCTGTGACGGAGAGTGTAATGGGCACGTTGAAACAGATGAGCAATATGCTGAGAGAGTAGCTAACTTAGACCCACCAACTAATGGGAGAATACACCTGAATAAAGTGTATTCATTTGCTCTATTGAGATTTGTGATTAGGATAGCACAGAGAAATTGGTTTCGAAAGCTCAAATGAGTAAGTGCTATATTTGCTCCAATGATGTTAGCCCTTGCGAGGGTTTACCAAACCTCTATTGTGATGACTGTCGATGGGATATTCATTACAGTAGACAATGGAGCTATAAAGATTATACAAAAGAGGAATGGAAAAATGAACAAAGAAGATATATATGAGAAATTAGATAGGCGGTTAAGAGAAACCGAGTCATCTTTGCTGAAGAATATGAACAGCTATATAGATGAGAATTACAAACCTGATGATGTCCACGAAGAGTATTCAGAAGGTGGATACATTGGAGACCCCAGAGGGTGTATGAATGAAGGTGAAGTGACAGGCTTCCAGAAAGCTATGAATGTAGTAAAAGCTTTCTTTTTGTATTCTGATGACCCCAGATGGGAGGAATAATGGAGCCCACTATAGATACATCTATGCCTGATGATAAGATATCAGGAGATGCAGACCGAGATGAGAGGGAAGAGCCCATCTGCAAAAAGTGTGAAGATGAGAAAGTAAATATTATGATGCACATCAAAAGAGTGAGGTCTTATCTTAACTCAGCCCATACATCTATACAAAATCTAGAAGAGTGGTGTCAGGTTCAGGAACATCAATGGCATCTACGGTTGGGGAAGAGACCTTGAGCGTGACCGAGTATGATGATGAAGCGTGTCCTTGTTGTGGCAGAGAGCTATTAATGGGATGTTGTTTAGAGTGTGGAGAGTGCTATGACCCTAACCCGTAAATGTCAGGTGTGTCATATGATACCAATAAAGCACTATCGTATGTTTTGTAAAGAATGTCATAAAGAGGTGATGAAGAATGGTTATGAATGAGAAAGAAGTAAGAGAAGAATGTGTAAAGTTAGCCGAGCTATCTGGGAGACTCCTTCGAGAGAAGATAGAGTTAGAAGAGATAGCCCACGACCAAAGCCGAGAAATCTTTGAGTATAAGACGATAATAGCTGGTGCTCAGAAAAAGGAAGAGCTTTTGTTAGACCATATCTTTGGTATGTGTGAGATAATATATTATCAATGTCCATTAAAAGAACAGGATGGCTGGATGGACACTATGATAGAGCAAGGATATTACAAAAAACCAGAGGACTAATGCCTTGTAAGATATGTAATGATTGTCAGTTTTATTATGACTTTGAAACTGAGAGTATGGAGGTATGTGAATGCGATGCGTAAGATGTGGTAACGATTACATCGGTATGAAGAAAGCGAATAAGTTTAACTGCCCTCATTGTAGCACCACTAAAGCTGAGAAAGCTTTGAATGTTCACCCTGATACCTGTATGTGTGTAGAGTGCTTAGGATGAATGGCAAATGTGCAGATTGCGATAAAGAAGTGATTGGTTACATATCGTCTAGCGCTGTATGGAATATGTATAACTGTCCTTATTGTAACCACGCAGAGGAACAAACAGGATGAGAGGCAAAGCTGTGAATTTCACTGATTATAAGAACGGACACAAGTGCCGGATGGGGCCTCACAAAAACAAAGGTGGCTATGAGAGATGGAATTGGTGTGCTAAATGCACAGCTATCTGGGATAAATCATATTTAAGATGTGGTAATTGTAGTAATAAGACACGAGCTCGAGGACATTACGAGA